>Ga0078972_1002486_pt1 | contig 60707 bp, 44 predicted proteins | sample YelNatPaOPGAMG01_FD_67568 | JGI IMG/M metagenome (GOLD analysis project Ga0078972, IMG submission 67568) | Hot spring thermophilic microbial communities from Obsidian Pool, Yellowstone National Park, USA - OP-RAMG-01 (SPADES assembly) (version 2) | ecosystem: Environmental > Aquatic > Thermal... | reverse complement strand
GGGATTGTGTGGCTCTGCCGGCGTGACCGCCGGCATGGCAAGCCTGGCGGCTTGCTCCACGTTGCGGCGGCGGGTTGAGGTGGAGCGCGCAGTCCTGCGGGCCACGCCGCCAGTCTTGGCGGCGGTTGGCGATTGGAACTCCCGTACCGTTCGGGATTGTGTCGCTCTGCCGGCGTGACCGCCGGCATGGCAAGCCTGGCGGCTTGCTCCACAGGGGGCGGCGATTGGGTCAAGGAGAGCAGTGGGTAAAGGGCGCCCAGGCTAGAAAGCCGGCCCCACATCACATGCTTGCTCCACAAGAGGGGCGGGCGGAGATTCCGTTTACCAGCGCGAACGGCCCAGCAAGCGCCGGACGACCAACCGCAAGGGCCGGTAGGCGTAGTAAAGGGGGAACAGGAAAGGAGGCAGCTTCAAGGCCCGGTAATCCGCCTCGGAGGGACCGATCCAGGTGCCGAAGATCAGGCGCAGCCGCTGCCCGGGAGTGTCGAAAAGTCTGAGACAGAAGCCGGTCATGTCCAGGGCTGGGGTAGGGATGCGCGTGTTGCTTTCGAAGCGCGACCAAACGTCATTGGCCAGCGCGCGCGCTTGCGGGACTTCGGCCACAAAACGAGCAGCAGGGGAGGGCAAGTCCGAGCCCAGAAGATCGCCGGCCACCAACAACCCCGCGGCAAGCATTCGCCGCGTGCGAGTGCGGCGTGCTTCCGCAAGCACGGCATTCCAGTCCAGCTCCGGCTCCCGTTGCAGCAGGCGAGCCAGGTCGCAGATCCAGGCCAAGCGCTCCCAGCCATGCTTGCCGCCGTGCGCGCACAAATACAGCAACAGGTAGGCCGGGGCGAGCGTGCGGACTATGCGTCCTCCCAAGGTGATGCCCTGAAGGGTGTCCCAAATCCGCGCCGGCGCGAAGTTCTCGGGGATGTAGGTGGGGAGCGGATGCCAGTGGACGTCTACGCTAAAAGCGCCGGAGGCGTCCAGAAAAGAGATCTGGCGCTCGCGGGCGCGGAAAACGGGCGCGTCGCCGGGCCAGTGCTGCACGGAGGTCTGGCGGTAGCCGTTGCAGGCGAGCAGGGAGCGTACCCGGGGGAAGTCGCGGGGATGAATCAAGAGGTCGAGGTCGGAGGAGGCGCGCAGCGCGAGGTTGCCGTAGAGGGCGACGGCCAGGGCGGGGCCCTTGAGGGGGACGGCGGCGATTCCCTCGCGCTCAAAAACCCAAAGCAAGCGGACGAGCTCGGAGCTCAGGGCCAGATTGAAACGCCCGGCGGCCTCGAACTGTTCGCGCAAGCGGCCGAGCCAGTCCGGGGGAACCGGAGAGTCTTTCACGGCCACGTAGAGCTGCGGGATTACGGTGTGCGCGGCGGCCAGGGAGGCTAAGCGATCCCAGTCCAGATCCTGCGTGGCGGGCAGCGGCCACTGGGGCCGCAGAAAGCGGCGCACGGCGGCGAGCAGGAAGGCGGCTTCGCGATTCATGCGATCCTCTGCGCCGCCCACCAGTTTGCGTAGCGTCCGCCGCGGGCCACCAGCTCGCGGTGCGTGCCGGATTCGCAAATTCGGCCGGCTTCCATCACGTGGATGACGTCGGCCAGCTTCGCGGTCGTGAAGCGGTGAGTGATGATCAGCGCCGTGCGGCCTTGGGCCAGGCGGCGGAAACGGTCCAGCCAGTCGGCTTCGGCCCAGGGATCCATCGAGCTGGTGGGCTCATCGAGGATGATCAGCGGAGCGGGACGGAGAAACGCGCGGGCCAAGGCCAGGCGTTGCCACTCGCCGGTGCTGAGTTCGGCGCCCTCTTCGAACCACTTGCCGAGCAGGGTGTCGTAGCCGTGGGGCAAGCGCAAGATGGACTCTTCGGCGCCGGCGGCCTGGGCGGCCTGGCGGATCGAAAGCTCCGAAGGGGCCGAGGCGCTGTCGCCTAGGGCGATGTTCTCGCGGGCCGTGGCGCTGTAGCGGACCGGCTGCTGGAAGAGCACGGTGAGATTGCGGCGGAGATCCTCGAGGGAAAAGCTGCGCAGGTCGGTTCCGTCGATCTGGATGACGCCGGACTGCGGATCGTAGAAACGGCACAGGAGTTTCAGCAGGGTTGTCTTGCCCGCGCCATTCGGGCCGACGACGGCGGCGATGGTTCCGGCGGGCACGGTGAGGTCGAAACCATCCAGGGCGGGGCGTTCACTGCCGGGATAGCAGAAGGAGACATTGGAGAAACGCACCGCGTCCCGCAAGGGCCTGGGGGCCGGCAGAGCCTCCGGAGGGCTGACGACCTTGGGGCGGAGAGCCAGGAACTCGTAGAGGTTGCCGAGAAACAGGATGTTGGAATAGAGCTGGCCGACGTTTTCGAGCATGGCGCGCATGAGGCGGAGTCCCTGCTGGAAGGCTTGGTAGAACAGGGCCAGATCGCCGAGGGAAACCAGCCCGTGGACGGCACGCCAGGCCATCCAGATCAGGGCGCCGGCCGATAGCACGAGCGCCGCGGCGCCCGCGCCGAGTTCGGCGAGGCTCTGGCGGCGGGCCAGATCCAGGCGCTCGCGGCGGAGACGGGCGCGAAGCGCCTGGTACAGATTGTGGAAGTGTTCGCCCAAGCCGAACAGGCGGAGTTCGGCGGCGGTGTCGGAGGAGGTGAGCAGCCAGTCGTAATACCAAGTGCGGCGCTCGTCGGGGGTCACGCGGCGGCGCCATTGATGTTGCTCGACGGCATAGCGCAGCACGACCAGCAGAGCGGGCAGCGTAGAAAGGAGCAGGAGAGCGGGGATCCAGGGGCTGAAAGCGCTGAGCACAGCAGCCATGGCGATCAGGGTCAGTCCGTTCTGGAGCAGGCCGCCCAGCGTTTCCAGCAAGGCTACCGGACGGTAAGCAGCCTCGGCGCGAGCCCGGTGCAGGTGGTCGTAGAATTCGGGGGATTCGTAGAAAGCGAGGTCGGCCTGGACGGATTGACGGTGAATGAGCGCGGTGATGTGGTCCTGGACCAGGTCGGCTTGAGCGGTGCGGATGTAGCTTGCCACGGCGCGGAGCCCCTCGGAGAGCAGCAGGACCAGGGCCATGGCCAGGGCGGGCCCAGCCGCGGCGCGCAGCGCCTCCGGGTCGCCCTGGGTGCGGAAGACCACCACCATGCGGTCCACGACGGCGCGGGTCAAGTAGACGGTGGCGACCGGCAGCAGCCCTTGGACGACCAGCAGGGCGGCCCAGGCAGTCGTCCAGCCGGCGGACGCTTGCCAGACCAAGGCGAGGGTGCGGTGCAGGTAGGGCAGTTGCGCGGCGGCTTTTCGAAGCCTGGGATAGAGAAGTTGTAGCGTCTGACGCAAAGGGATCCGGTTCGAAAGGTTTAGTGTACCGCGGAGAGGCGGGATTGTCGGCTCCACTGCGCGTCAGAGCGGAGGGGTTCGGTTCGAGTGGAGTTTTCCGTGTCAACGATTGCCGGCCGGATGTATACTTCCTGGTGTCCGGCGGGACGGCATGGGAGGCATGGCTTTATGGACTTCATCGATGGAGGGCCTTTGGTCATGAGTTTGAGCGAGAAGGCGATGGCATTCGCAGGCGCCGTATTGTGCGGCGCGGTGCTGTTTCTGGCGACGTTACTGGCCGCCGTGCGCGGAGCCGGCGAACATTTGGGGCATCTGGCGGTGGTGTATCCGGGCTACCACGTGAGCTACCTGGGCAGCCTGGTCGGGCTGGCGTACGGTTTGGTCACCGGCGCGGTGCTGGGCGCTCTGCTGGCCTGGCTTTACAACCGGTTTGTTCCGGCGGCGAAGTGACGAGAGGGGCTTGAGAGCCGCTCTTCGTTCGCGAGTCGTGGAGGCGATCCACGTCCGGCCGCGGTCCGGGGCGCGGCCGGAGGCATTGGTGTCCGCCGTTCTCCGCACGGACGTGATAGATTGACCTTCGGGTCTAATTCTCCATGAATACTGAACAAATGACACGAAGAACCTTCTCGGGAGCGGCGCTGGCGGCCACCGCCGCCGGGGTTTTGCGGGCTGCTTCGAGCGATTGGATTCCACTGTTTGACGGCAAGAGCCTCAAAGGTTGGAGGGCGGCGGAAAGCACGTCCACGTGGCGGGTCGAGGGAGGAGCGCTGACAGCCAGCGGGCCGCGCTCGCATCTGTTCTACGCCGGTCCGGTGCGCAATGCGCAGTTCAAAAACTTCGAACTGGAAGCGGAAGTGATGTTGTGGCCGGGGTCCAATTCCGGAATTTACTTCCACACGGCGTGGCAGGAGAGCGGGTGGCCGTCGAAGGGATTCGAGGTTCAGCTCAATAACACGCACAAAGGAGAGGGCGGTTACCGCGAGTACAAAAAGACGGGCTCGCTGTACGGCGTGCGGAACCAGTACAAGTCCCTGGTGAAAGACAACGAGTGGTTCCGGATCCGGATTCTGGTGCGGGGCAAGAACATTCAGGTTCGGGTCCAGGACGCGCTGGTGGTGGACTACACTGAGCCGGACCCGCCTTTGGTGGCCTCGGGCGACGGTCAAGGGAGGGTCCTGAGCTCGGGGACCTTCGCTTTGCAAGGGCACGATCCGGGCTCCCGGGTGGCGTTCCGCCAGATCCGGGTGCGGCCGCTGCCAGACGATATCACGGTTCCGGGAGCGGTTGCGGCCGCCAGCGACGAGGTCGCCCGCCAGTTGCTGGAACTTTCGGCGCAGAATTATCCGGTGGTCGACTACCATGCCCATTTGCGGCCCGGGATGGCGCTGGAACAAGTGCTCGAACGCTCGCGCGCCACGGGCATCTTTTACGGGCTGGCGGTCAACTGCGGTTTGAACTTTCCGGCGAAAAGCGATGAGGCGTTGAAGGAGTTTGCCGAGAGCCTGAAGGGAGCGCCGGTTTACACGGCTTTGCAGGCGGAGGGCAGGGAGTGGGTCACGTATGTCACGCCCGCCGCCGTGGGCCTGTTTGATTACGTTTTCACCGACGCGATGACCTGGACGGACAACCGCGGCAAGCGCATGCGCCTGTGGATCGCGGACGAAGTAGGGACGATTTCCGATCCGCAGGAGTTCATGGACACGCTGGTGGACCGCATTGTGGGCATCCTGGAGAAAGAGCCCGTAGATATTTACGCGAATCCAACATATCTTCCGGCGCAGATCGCGCCGCGATACGACGCGCTGTGGACCGAGGAACGGATGCGGCGGGTGATCCGGGCGGTTAAGGCGAACGACATTGCGCTCGAGATTAACAGTAAAGGGCTGCCATCGGAGAAGTTCATCCGCATGGCCAAGGATGAAGGCGTACTGTTCACGTTTGGGACGAACAACACCGGCCCTAATGACTTGGGACGGTGCGAGTATGGCCTGGAGATGGTGCGGGCTTGCAAGCTGCGCTGGCAGGACTTTTGGACGCCCCGGCCCGTGGGCGAACGCGCGGTCGACCGGCGAGGCGGGGTTTTGCGGAAGGCGTAAACCAAGGGCAGGGAGGCTGCCAGAGAGCGCGCCTGGCGGGGGCGGCGAGCGACCGCACGAGGGCCTGGATCTGGCCGGCAAGGGGGAGTTCCACTGAGAGTTAGCTCACCGTGGCGGCCTATCCGGCCATGGGGCAAGCGCCGGGCCTCTTTGGGAAGCGTTTTCTGAACGGATGAGTCCACGGCACTATGAAAAGAGCCTAATCGTAGGGTAACTTCCCACCTTGGGCGGCAGTCTTATGAAGAGTAGAGGTCATAGAAGGCGCAAAACATGCTCGTCTCCGGGCTTCAACCTTCTGAGGCGCAAGCCGCCACGAAGCGCCGCCTCCTGAGGCCAGCGGTTTGGGCAGCGGCTGTGCTATGTCTTGCCGCTGCTGCGGCGCTAGCCTTACTGCTGTTGGGGCAGAAGGGTTACCTCGGACACAAGCTGGCGCATCGGATCCAGTTGGAAATCACCCGGAGGGAGTTCAACCGGCTGTATTCTCTCCCCAACCCGCCCTTCTTGCAGCAGCCGAATGAGTTTCTAACGCGGACCGCGTCCTCGCTTCGGAAAGGCGCGGCCTTGGTGGTCGCCTGCGGGCAGGGAAGGAATGCGGTCTACCTGGCGCAGAAAGGCTGGGAGGTGACCGCGTTTGACATCTCAGAGAAGGGTCTGGAGATCGCGCGCCGCACAGCGCAGAGGGACGGAGTTCCGCTGAATGCCATTCAGGCGGATGCCTTCGAGTTTGATTACGGAACCGACCGCTGGGACCTGTTGCTGCTGGTTTATGCGCCGATTCCGTACGATGATGCCGGGCTGTTGCGGAGGATCAAGGCTTCGGTCAGGCCGGGCGGGCACGTACTGGTGGAGATGCCGATCGAGATGCACCAACCGCCGGAACGGCATCCACGGATTCCGGGGGATCTAATGCCGGGGGAACTGCCGGAGTTGTTCCGGGATTTTGAGATTGTCAGCTACAGCGAGACCCTGGACATCAGTGACTTTTACGGGGAGCGGAAGCTGATCGGGCGGCTGCTGGCGCGGAGGCGATGAGGGAAGCGCCGGGAAAGCGGGCGGGTCCGGAGGTGGCCCAATAAGCCCTTTATATTCATTGAAGTATCGGGGTTGTTCCAGACGCCAGGCGGCGGCCTTTGCCTTTTGTTCGAATCCCTTGTAACCTATGGGAGTATGGACTCGCCATTGCAGTTGAGGCCGCGGTTGACGGCTGGAGGAAGGCGGTGGCGGCGTCGAGTGCGATCGCGCTGGTTGGACGGATCCCTGGCAGGCAAGGCGGCTGCTGGAGCGCCCAAGTGCCGGCCGGAATAAGGCGTGGCATGTTGGTGGATGCTAAGCTGATTGAACGCGCCCGAGAGGGAGACGATGCGGCGTTCAATCAGATCGTGCTCGCGTACCGAAGGCGGGTATTGGGCGCGATCGCCCGGCTGATTGGGAGGCGCGAGGATGTAGAGGACGTCGGGCAGCAGGTTTTCCTCCGGTTGTATCTTTCTTTGGATCAGTTGAGGACGCCCGATGTCTTTGAGCCCTGGCTGTACCGGTTAACGGTGAATGCGGCCTATGATTATTTGCGGAAGCAGCGCAGGCGCGGGGAGCTGAGGATGGCCGACCTGTCGGAACAAGCGGTCCAGATGGCGGACGCGGCGGCGGGCGGACTCAAGCGCCGGGAAGAGGTCGAAAAGGACCGCACCCGGGAATACGTGCAGAGCTTGCTGGCGGCGGTGTCGGAGGCGGACCGGGCTTTGTTGATTTTGAAGGAAGTGGAAGGGCTATCCTTGAAAGAGTTGGAGCAGATCTATCACGTGAATGAGAATGCCCTGAAGGTCCGCCTGTTCAGGGCAAGGCAGCGTGTGCTGAAGGCGTTGGCCAGCCAGCGGGGGGCAGCCGCGAGCGGCGCCCGAGAGTAAGCAAAATGTGGAACGACGAATTGCGCAATCATTCCGCGGAGGAGCTGGAACGGGAGTTGGACCGGCTGTTTGCCGCCTACCGCGAGGCGTGCGAGCCGCCGGAGCCCAGCCCGAATTTCATGCCGCGGTTGTGGGAGAAGATCGAGGCGCGCCGGTCGGTGTCCTATAGTTTCGCCCGGCTGAGCCGGGCGTTGATCACGGCGGCAGCCGCCATCTGCCTTTTGCTGGTGGTGCTTCAAACGACGAGCCGGACCACGCCTGTATTCTACACGCAGAGTTATGTGGAAGCCTTGGCGGAGGCGTCCTCCGCGGATGCTGCATCTTCTTTCGAGATTAGCCTTTATGAGGTGGGTGGAGGGGACCACTATCAGTGAAGCGCGCTAAGTACTGGGTTGTATTGCAACTTTTGGGGGTGTTTGCGAGCGGTGTGGTGGTGGGCGCGCTTGCGTATCGCTATTACGACCTTAAACAAACCCCGCCAGAGACCCGGTTGAAGAAGGAAGGGCCGGTGGCTTTTCGCGCGCGCTTCATCCAAACGATGAAGGAGCGGTTGAAGCTGGACGAGGAACAGGTGCGGCAGCTGGATCAGATCATGGATGCGTCCCGCAAGAGGGTGGACGAGGTGCGCCGGCGGGCGGACGCCGAAGTGCGGAAGCTGATGGGCCCGGAGGTGGAGGCGATCCTGAAGGATCAGCGGGCGGAAATCGAGGCGATCCTCAATGAGGAGCAGCGCAAGGAATACGCCAAGATGCTGGAGGAGCGGCGCATCGAGATGGAAAAGCGGCGGCGCGAGCGGGAAAAGAATGCGGGCGGCACGCCTGCCGCCAAGCCGCCAAAGCCCTGACGGGCGCCCTCACTGTTTCTTGAGGTTGGCGTATTTGCGCTGGAAGCGGTCCACGCGTCCCGCCGTGTCGACCAGCTTCTGCTTGCCCGTAAAGAACGGGTGGCACTTGGAGCAGATTTCCACGCGGATATCGCCTTTATGAGTGGAGCGGGTGCGGAAGCTGTGCCCGCAGGCGCAAATGATGTTCACTTCCTGATAGGGTGGATGAATCCCTTCCTTCATGCCTGGGAAAATCCTTTCGTTAGGCAAATGAAAACTTCAGTATAGCACGCAAATGGAAAGCCCCCGCAGGCCGCTGCGGCCGTGCGGGGGCCGGTAGCCAAAGGAGAGATCCTGAGGCTTTAGGAATCGCGCCGAGGCAGCCGGTTCACAGGAACCATGGCTCCGCCACTGAAACGGCGCCGTGAACGTTCGGACTGGTGCGCTAACCGCCAGCCACCTCGCGCTGGGTACTACTGCCGGATATCATTGTTGCTGGATCACCTCCTTTCTCAGTGTTGAAACCATGGTAATGGGGCGGAGGCGTGTTGTCAACAGGCTGCGAAGTCCGGCACACGACTCCAGCGATGAGGGTCCTCCGAGGAGGTTGGCGGTTCAATTTCCCGCGCGGATTGCGTGGTTCAGGGGACCCAGATCTTTGCGGCGATATCTTCGGCGTATCGCGGCGAAGAGATGGCGCGAGGACCGCCCTTGTGCCGGAATGACTCCTGGGCGAGCTGGCGGCCGGTCTTGGTATCCCACCATTCGAGGCGGAACTCGCCTGGCGGAAGATCGAGCTCGAGAGTCGCCTTCCGCGGGCCAGGGTCCAGGTGGTAGCGGCTGCCGCGCTGCTGTTTGCGCATTTCCGCCTGATGGATGTAGATGGCGTACTGCTTGCCGGACTCAGCCAGAATCCGGACTGTTCCGGCGGCTCGGGACTTTCGGCGCAGCAACTCTGGGGCGGGGCGCATGCGTACGAAATCGAGGGAGTCCATGAAATCCCGTAGGATGCGGAGCTGATAGCGAAGCTGGGCGCTGCCGCCTCCCGGTTGTGTGGGCGGATTGACGAAACTGCCATCCTCATGACCGACGGTGAAGGAATAGTCCAGATTGTTGTACAGGGCGCCGCCGGACAGGAGGAAGTCCCAGCCCTGGACGCGGTAGGTCGAGTCCGCCTGTCCGTCGAATCCGGTCTCATTGCAGCCGATCGGCCGGTTCAGGTCCCAGTTAAGCGCGACAGGTTCGGTCAGGCGCGCGTAGTGGAAGTTGAATACGGAGACGCGGGGGTCGGGATCCACGACCTTCTTGGCGCCATTGGCGATGTTTTGAGTGATCAAGTGGCGCTGGTGCGGGGGAAGGTCCGCCTCCGCTTCGGCGATGACGCTCGCGATGTGGCGTTCCCAGGCGGAGGGCACCAGGTTGTATACGTAAGGCTCGTTGCAGATCTCGAACATCACGTTGTCGAACTCGCGCAGTTCGGCGACGGTCTTTCGCACAAGCGCGTCCATCACGCGCTGCATGTCCGGATCCTTGCCTTGGAAGACCTCGGTGCGGCCGTAGTTGCCGATCTTGTTGATGTTGTTGCGGGCGTTCAGGGGGCTGAGCTCCCACATCTCGTCGCGGTAGTAGGGGCAGAAGAGGGTAAATTCGACCACTATGCCCAAGCGGTCGGCTTCGCGGAGGAAGTCCTTGAGCCGGTCGAAGTAGGCTTCATTTCACCGCTCCAGGTCGAATTTGCCGAGGCCGTCCACCGCGCCCGGAACGTCCGTGCGCGGCCAAGGAGCGATGAAACGATCGTGGGCGGGGGCCAAGGTGTTGCCGGTGATGCCGAAGGCCTTGGGGCCCTCGCGGTAAGCGCCGCTGAAGACGCGGGTGAGGTTGAGCCGGTCCGCGGCGAGGGTTCGCAGGTAGCGCTTGTAGTCGAAGGCGAGGTTGATGACAGCGCCGTAGTGCTCGCCGGAGGTGACCAGGACCGTAGGTTGGCCTCGAAAGAGGAAGTAGCGCGGGTTGGATGGATGCAGGCTAATGGGCTGGGCCGAAGCGCGGGGTAGAAGTGGGCACAAGCCGAACCATACGACAGCGAAGTGAAGCTTGGCTGCGAAGCGCATGAACCTCTCCAAGGAGCGCGAACATCTCGCGAGTTAACAGCGCCGGGCTTCTTGATAGCTTAACCGGAGAGGGTTTGCGTTGACAAAGAGGTGGGCCCGCCCTATAATTTGGCCATGTACGTTTATCGCCGACTGTAGCCGAGTGGGGGATCGGTGGGTACAGAAACGGCCAAAGGATCGTGGTGGGCCCAGCCAGAGGGAGGGAGCGCGGCTTGCGTTGAGTATCGAAAATCTAAAGTCCTCAACTCTGACCACTCTGCCAGGGGGCCCCAGCAATCCTGCCATGTGTCACCAGGAGGAAGAATTCCATGACAGTAAGGCTCTGGGCAGTGTTGATGCTCCTGACGGCCAGCACAGTCTGTCTCGCTCAGGAGTCCAGAGGTACAATCACTGGGACCGTAGTCGACCCACAAGGGGCGGCGGTCCCTGGCGCTACGGTAGTCGCCAGGCATCTGGCGACGAACGTAGAGACCCGAACGACAACGAACGAAGCCGGCCTGTATGTATTGCCGTTCTTGAACACCGGGCGTTATTCGGTGACCGTCACGGCACCCGGTTTCCGGGCTGCGGTGCGGGAGCTGGTGGAGCTGGGGATCGGAGCCCGGCAGCAGGTGGATTTCAAGCTTCAGATCGGGGCCATCACCGAGCAGGTTACGGTGAGCGCTACAGCGGAGCTGCTGAATACGACGAATGCCATCCGGGCAACCACGCTGGATGCGCGCAAAATTGCGGACCTGCCTCTGTTGGGAAAGAATCCTTACACCCTCGCCTATCACGGGGCGGGGGTGCTGCACATCAATCCTCAAGGCAGCATCACGGACCGTCCTTACGACAACGGAGGCATGGATGCCATCCGTATCGCGGGCGGGCAGGCTTTCACCAATGAGTACTTGTTGGACGGCGCTCCCAATACGAACACGGAACGGGGCCGCGCCAACAGCTTGAGTTTTGTCCCGCCTCCGGAAGCAACCGAAGAGCTCAGCGTTCTGGCCAACAACTATGACGCGCAATACGGCCGTACCGGGGGCGGCGTCATCAGCGCCACGTTGAAGAGCGGCACCAACGAGTTGCACGGCTCGGTGTATGAATACCATCGAAACCGGGTCTTGAACGCCAATACGTTTCAGGCGAACCGGCAAGGGCAACCGCGCGGGCCTTTCATTTGGAATCAGCCCGGCGCGACGGCGAGCGGTCCGGTCTACATCCCCAAACTTTACGACGGCCGCAACCGGACGTTCTTCCTGTTTTCCTGGGAGGCGATCAAGCAGAACATTCCGAACAATCCGCTGCACACCGTGCCGTCGTTGCTGAACCGGACGGGAGATTTCTCCGATCTGCACCAGAGCAACGGCAGCCCGATCATCATTTACGATCCGTTGACCACCGGGCAGGGTGGAGGAGCGAACATACGGATCCCATTTCCTGGCAACAAGCTCCCGCCGGACAGAATTGACCCTGTGGCGATGAAAATCCTAGATTATATTCCCAAGCCCAACTTCACCCCCAATGCGCAGGGTTTCGAGAACTACAGTCCACAGAGCGGCCTGGTGACACGGGAGCGCTACAACGCCTACACCACAAAGATCGACCAGGTGCTGAGCAGCCGGCACAGGCTGGCCGGAATGTATGTCCGCAACCGGCGCTGGCAAACGGGGCCAGACTATGGCTGGCCCAAGCCCGTGATGGGACCGAACAACTTCCAGAGGTTTAACCAGGGGGCCAGCTTGCAGTTGACCTCCACGCTGTCGTCGGCGATGGTGGTGAGCACGCGATTTGGTTTCACCCAGCACGATTTTGCCAACTTTATGTACGGCGGCGGCTTCGACCCGGTGACGCTGGGGTTTCCTGCCGATCAGGTGAGACAGGCGCAGGGCCAGTTCTTTCCGACTTTGAGTTTCACAGACTACACTGGATTTGGACAGGGTGGGAACAATCACGACACCAGCACCAATTGGTATTTGACGGTCGCGGCCAATCGCGTGGCCGGGCGGCACTCGATCAAGTTCGGCGGAGAGTTCCGCGTACTGCTGGACAACCAGCCGGCTTACTCGTTCGCCACGTTCAGCTTCACGCGGGGCTTCACCCAAAGGGATTATGCCACGGCGGACGCAGGCTCGGGCAACGCCATGGCGTCGTTCTTGCTTGGGTACCCGGCCAGCGGCAGCTCGCCCTTTAATCCCACGCCAGCCTGGGGCAACCACTACTATGGCCTCTACATCCAGGATGACTGGCGCATCGCCCGGAACCTGACCATCAACCTGGGTGGCCGGTGGGATTATGACTCCCCCTACACGGAGCGGTTCAACCGCGCCAATGCCGGGTTTGATTTGAACAGCCCCAGCCCGCTCCAGGTCCCGGGTCTGAGCCTGAAGGGGGGACTGTTGTTCGTGTCGCCCGGCAACCGGCTGACCTATAAACGCGACCTGAACAACTTCCAGCCGCGGTTGGGCATGGCCTGGCAATTTCGGTCTAAGACGGTCTTCCGGGCCGGCTACGGGCTGTCTTACGTACCCGTGTTCACGCCCGGCTTTTCCGGGACCTCGAGCCCTTACACCTACGGGTTCAGCGCCTCTACTCCCTACGTGGCCAGCAACGACGCCAACCGCACTCCGGCGAGACGTTTCTCCAATCCGTTCCCCGAGGGGATTCTGAGACCGACCGGGAGCCAGGCGGGTCTGGCGACCTTCGCCGGTCAAAGCATTTCTTACATTTACCAGGACCGTGTCGTTCCCTATATTCAGCAGTATTCCGCGGGCTTCCAGCAGCAGTTGCCGGGGCGGATGGTGCTGGACATTTCTTATGTAGGGAGCCAGACACGCAAGCTGGGCACTAGCAAGAACATCAACGACATTACCGCCGAACAACTCGCACTCGGGACCGCATATCTGAACGCGTCGGTAAGCAATCCGTTTGCAGGGCTGCTGCCCGGAACGAGCCTAAATGCCGCCACAACGACGCGCCGACAGTTGCTGAGACCCTATCCGCAATTCCTGAACATTACCCGGAATGAGTACTCTGTTGGAAAGGGATGGTACAACTCGCTCCAAGTCCAGTTAGAGAAGAGGCTCTCGCACGGGTTGCACTTCCAGGTCGTTTACACCTGGTCAGAGACGATGGAGGCGGCTAGTTATCTGAACAACCAGTTCAACGATCAGCAACTGGAGCGAGTCCGCGCGGCGGAGGACTTGCCGCACCGGATGTCGATCTTCGGTGGCTACGAGCTTCCGTTCTTCAAAGGCGCCACCGGCTTCAAGCGCGCCCTGCTAGGCGGATGGCAGGTGCAGGCGATCGCGTTGTTCCAGACGGGGCGCCAGTTGAACGGCGTGGACGCCTACTGGACCGGCGTCAGCCCGTTCCTCTCGGGTCCGAAGGTTCCCGACGGATACTATTTCAACGCCTGCTCGGTGAACACTCAGGGCGTGCGCCAGAACTGCGCCACCGCCGATCAGCCGGTGGTCTGGATCCAGCGCCCGACCGACACCTTGCGTGTGGCCGGCAGCCGCTGGCACCAGCTCCGGGAGATGCGACCTGCGCTGATGGATTCGTCCGTTTTCAAGACCTTCCCGGTCAAGGAGAGCGTGCAAGTCCAATTCCGGATGGAGGCCTTCAATACTTTCAATACGCCCTGGTTCGGGCAGGCGAACACAACTTTTGGAAACGCCCGGTTCGGACTGCTCGGCAATTCGCAAACCAACGACCCGCGCAACCTTCAGGCGGCTCTGAAGATCAGTTTCTGATTGGACAGCCGCGCGCGGGCCGTGCGTTGGTGGCGCAGAGCCGGAGCCGTGGACGGTTGTTTCGAGTCGAACCGTCGGGTCTGCGAGTCAGGCCGGGTGGTTTCCGGCTCTGGGATGCGGCGGCGGCCGGGCACGAATCCTGCGAATGGCTTGATAGGCTTGCGGACAGAAAAGAGTACGCGGTGGGTGGAGGGGAGCCCAGGCTGGCGCCAATGCCTGCCCCACGCGGGAACCCGGGCGCAGGCTTTGGGGACGGGGACGGTTTGGGGCCCACGGAGGTCTTTCCCCACCGCAGAGTCTCTTTGAGAGAGCATGATGGCGAGTCTAAGGAGCGGCCTATGATGCAAATATTGCGACAAATGCCGGTTTTACGTTATTTGTTTGCCTGTTCTCTGCTTTCGTTCTTGTTGTTGGCTGCCACCAGCATCTGGGCTGCGGGACCCCGCAGCCAGAACCCGGCCGATCTCGTAGTTGATTACAAGCTCTTTCAGAATCCTCCGGGCGAGTACCGTGGCCACTGGTGGTTCACCTGGAATCTTTCCACATTGACGGAAGAGGCCGTCATTAAGATGATCCGCCAAGCCGCCCAGTCGGACGCCTGCGGTTCCTTCATGATCACGCCCTCGGGAGGCTCCACGATCAATCTCTCGGAGGCGTTTCTGCGAGGCACGCGGCGGCAACCGGACACGCGGGGCGTCGCGTACCTGAGCGAGGAGTACTTCCGTCTGTACCGCTTGGCGATCGAGGAAGGGTTGAGGAACGGGCTCCCCATGCGGGTGCTCTACGACGAACTTCAGTACCCCAGCGGCATGGCCGGAGGGCTGTTGTACTCGAAGTATCCCGAAGCGGGGGCCAAGAGCCTGGAACTAGCCGAAAGGAACGTCACCGGGCCTGCCAAAATCGAGCTGTCCATCCCGATTGAAAACGGCATTTACGTTGGCGCGGTGCTGATGAACCGCGAGACGTTCGAGCGCATCGACGTGAGCCGCAACAAGACCGCCAAGGGGGCCATCTTCCCAGTCCCGAAGGGGAACTGGAAAGCCATGCTGTTCTATCTGGATCCCACCATCCGCCCGGCTTCCAACAAAGGCGGGTTCGTGGACTACCTGGACGCGGGGGCTGTCGACAAGTTCATTCAGATTACGTTTGACGCTTACTATTCCCGTCTGAAGGAGTACTTTGGGGACCCAATTCAGATGACCTTCTATGATGAGCCGTGCATGCATCTGTCCAACGGCCGCATGTGGACCCCGGGTTTCAACGAGGCGTTTCAGAAGGCCTACGGCTTCTCGCCGATGAAATACTACCCGGCGCTGTGGTACGACATTGGACCGGAAACGGCGGCCGCGCGCAACGCGCTGTTCGGCTTTCGCACCCGGCTGTACGCCGAGAATTACATCGGCAGAATGGCGGCGTGGTGCGCCAGGCACAACATTGATCTGTCCGGGCACCAGGACCAGGAGGAAGTGCGCAACCCGGTAGGCATCCACGGCGACCTGATGAAGGTCTTCGAGCACCAGCAGATTCCGGGCATCGATGACATCTATTTCACGGGACGTTCCAACGTCGCCTACAAGGTCGTGACGTCGTCAGCCTTCAACTGGGACAAGCCGCTGGTCATGGCCGAAACTTACGCCGCCTACCGGCAGATGAGCCCCAGTACCGCACTTAAGACCGCCATGGACCAGTACGCCATGGGCGTCAATGTCCAGATTGGCGGTCGCCCGCGCGCACTTGGGCCGGACGGGGACCGCTTTGTCGGGCGCATGAGCTATCTGTTGCGGCACGGGCGCCACGTAGCTGATCTCGCGGTCCTGTATCCTATCGCGTTCATGCAGGCGGCATACTTCTTCGCTACGCCGCCCACCAGCAACCGGCCCGCTAGCCCGCCCCAGTTTTACTGGCCGCTCGAAGGCGGACTGATCCCGCCGGAGCTGGATTATATGGATTTGGGCGAGATGCTGTTCCGGGGGCTGCGGTTGGACTTTACTTATCTGCACCCTGAGGTTCTGGAGAAACGAACCATCATCGAGAATGGCTTGCTGACTCTGAACAACAAGGAGAACCGCGAGCAGTTCCGGGTGCTGATCCTTCCTGGCGGCGACACCATCTCCGCCGCCGCCGCGAAACGGATCGTCGAGTTTTACCGGGCGGGGGGCGTGATCGTCGCGACCCGGAGGCTGCCGAGCAAGTCGGCCGAATTTGGGCGTAACCGCGAAGTTCTGGAGATGGTGGCAGAAGTTTTCGGCTTCCCGGCGGGTGATCCGCTCACGGCCGAAATCCGCCCGGTTGTAGATGACTTTAAGAACTACTTCGCCCACCGCAACTCGACTGGCGGGCGGGCCTACTTTCTGCCTGAGCCGGACATCAAGCTGCTGAATGCGGTTCTCCGGGAAGCCGTCCCGGTGCGCGACGTCGACATTCAGTTGCCGCCCATGTGGCCGGTGAAGATGGGAACGGAATATGACGGCGCGCTAACCTACATTCACAAGGTCAAAGACGGCCGCGACATCTACTTCTTCGCCAACTCCCAGGACACGGCGGTCGATGCCAGCGTGGTTTTGAGAGGGAAGAAGAATCTGGAGATTTGGAATCCGCACACCGGAGAACGGTTGGCGGCGGAAGTGCGCCATTCGGAGCAGAACGGAGAGCCGGTGACGACCGTGCGGCTGAGGTTAGCCCCGGTGACCGCGGTGTTCTTCGTGGGGCCGTGATTTGGACGGACGGAGGACTTCGGCTCAGAGGCGCCGCTTCAGGAAGCGGCACATGTGGAAAGCGTCCAAGTACTTGAAGGGGAACTCGCCGGTGGTGTAGTGCCCGCAGGGGAGGCACACGTCTTCGACCGGGTGACCGCGTTTGCGGGATTCCGCCAGGAGCTGCCTGGAGAATTCGGGCAAGAAGGTGGTGTCGTAGCGGGCCCAGATGAAGAGGCTGGGCAGACGGCGGTTGGTCATGCGGTCGAGGTAGGCAGCCGGGCTGATGACACGCCAGTAGTCCCGCAGTTGGTCTTGGGTGACGGCGTTCTCCAAGCCCCGCCGTACGTGGCGGGTGGCTAGCCCGGTCCAGACCACGTCTCCGAAGTACATGGAAACGTGGTTGAAGACGCCGGCCCGGACCCGGGGATCGTGGGCTGCGGTAATGTAAGCGATGCAGGAGCCGAGGCTGGTGCCCAGGATCCCAATGCGGTGAAAGCCCTGCTGTTCCAGCCAGTCCAGACAGGCGCGGGCGTCGACGACGGATTGGCGGCCCGCGTGGATCGTTCTTCCGATATTGGGAGAAACGTGGTAGTCGGCCCGGCGGATGCCTGCCGGCCGGCGGGGGCCGTGGTAGGCCAGATTCAGGCGGAGCGCAGAAAAGCCGAATCGATTGAGAAGCTTGCACAGGGCCGCGTGGCCCGACTCGTCGGCATTCCATTGAGGCAGCACGAGCACGGCTCGTCCGTTGGATGTGGGGCAGGGGAAGTAGTCGGCCCAAACTTGGTTGTTCTCGGGGTAGGGGGTGGGCAGAGGGCTGGTGAAGCGAAGGGTTTGCCCCTCCAGACGATAATCGGCCGGCGGCGGACAGGAGAAGAATTCGCCGGAGTGTTCTACCTGTAAGCGGTTGTATTCCTTGAAGAAAGCATGCGGATCCGGCGGCGGTTGGGGGAGTCCGGCCCACTCGAAGCCCCATTCGAACGGGTGGATGCGGCGGTCACCGTCCCTGGCTGCCAGCCGTTCCTCCCAGGCCCAGAACCAGCGCGCGCAGAACTCAGCCATTCCCAGAAGGGATTAGTCTATCAAAGCGCGGAGAGGCGGTGAAAAAAGAAAATCCCCGCCCGCTGCGGGGAAATGCGAGTTTGCAGGAAGGCAAACCCACCAGAGCGATACAAACCTCTTTTGACCACCCACACATGGGCAAGCCGATGACCAATCAGAAGTTCTTTTGATTCAACAAGTCTGGGTTGATCCTCTACCCGTTTTCATAGATTGAGCCGGGGGGGATTCCCAGATTTGGAAATCCGCCCATCCTCTGGCGGAATTGGTTACAATACGGGCTGTGCGCGAGCAAAGCGAGGCAAGAGGGTAGCCCATGCAGATTTCTCCGGCCAGAAGATCGCTGAGCGGCTTTTTCCTGATTGGGTTGCTGATGGCGTTTCCGGGCGCCATCTTGCCGGTTTGGGGCTACCACCTGAGTTCGGAGTATCTTAGGGTTGGGGCGCTGTTTCTGGCGATGGTGCTGGGGGTGTTGGCGTCGCTGAAGCTGGCGTACCACTTGCTGGGCCGCTATGGGATCCGGGTGGCGCTGACGGCAGCGGCGGGGACGGCCTGCGCGGCGATGATCTACATGGCGGCGATCCCGCCCGCCGAGCCGGAGTTGTGGAGACTGGCTGGATTCTTCTGGCTGGGCTTGAGCATAAGCCCTCTGAACACCTGCCTGATGCACGCCATCACGCCGCTCTACGAGCGGGATCCGGCGGCGACGCTGAACCTGGCTGGGGGATTCTTTGGGCTGGGTTGTCTGACGACCGCACTGCTGGTCGGCTCCGCGTTTTACGCGTATACGGTTCCGAGCATCCTGCTATTCTTGGCCGTGATCCCGGGATTGGTGGCGGGGGTATTCGCACAGACCAAGTATGATGTCCTGCCCATGCCCGCGCCGGTGCCGATCCGCAAAGCCTGGGAGGACCTGCGCAGTCCGGAGGCGGTGCTGCTGGGGCTGCTGTTGTTCTTCCAGTCGGGCAATGAATGGTCGATTGCGGGATGGCTGCCGCTGTTTTTGACGCAGCGGTTGGGGCTGAGTCCGGCGTCGGCGCTGCATATGCTGGCGGTGTACTGGCTTGCGCTGCTGGTGGGGCGGGTGGTGACGCAGGCGATTTTGGCCCACGTCCGGCACGGGGTGTTGCTGACCGCCTGTGGAGGATCGGCGGCGTTGGGCTGCGGGGTGCTGTTTTACACGAACAACCGATTTGGCGCCTGGGCGGGGGTGCTGTTTCTAGGGCTGGCGTACGCGGCGATCTACCCGCTGGTCGCGGAACGGATTGGGGGACGGTTCCCTCATTATCATCCGGGTTTCTTCAACGGGATCTTTTCGATCGCCACGGTTGCGGGCTTGCTGGCGCCGAGCACTCTGGGCCTGTACGCGCACCTGTGGGGCATCCGGGCCGTGATGCTGGTCCCGTTCCTGGGTTCGATTGCGGTTTTCCTTTTGGTGGTCGTCATTAGGGTCTACACCCGGCTGACTAGCCCAGCTACGGGGGAGGCGCGGAGTTGAGGCGGAGGCTGGCCAGCGCCGTTTTGCTGCTGGGCGTGCTGGGGGTTGCGGCCGCCCAGCCGCTGGCCGAGCGGGTTGAGCTTGTTCTCAAAGATTCCGTCCGGCCGAGGCATGGACTCTGGGGGCTGCATGCCGTAAGTTTGTCTCGCGGTGAGCCGGTGTTCGCGTTTCAGGCGGACAGCTTCTTTGTTCCGGCATCCACGGCCAAGCTTTTCTCGACGGCGGCGGCGCTGATCCGGCTCGGTCCGGACTACCGTTTCCGGACCACGGTGGCAGCTTCCGCACTCCCAGACTCCGCCGGTGTGATCCGCGGAGAGGTGAGGCTGGTGGGGGGCGGAGATCCGACGCTCTCCGGGCGGCAATTCCCGTACCGGCGGGACTCGCAACCCGGCAATCCGATGGAGCCGCTTTTGGAGCTGGCTGAGGCGGTGGCGCGCAAGGGGGTTACGCGGATTCAGGGCGACATTATCGGGGACGACACGGCGTACTACTGGGAGCCGTACCCGGCGGGGCGTGCGCAGGAAGATTCGTTGTGGGAATACGGGGCGCCGGTGAGCGCGTTGAGTTTTCATGATAACCGCATCAGCATCGCGGTGCGGCCGGGCAGGCGGGTGGGCGACGCGGCCCAAATCGAGATTCAACCCCGGGTGGAATACTTCTTCGTCCAAAACAACGTCAAGACGGTGGCTGGGCGAGGCTCCAACGTGCAGCTCGGGCGGGCCCCGGGGAGCCGGCAGTTAAGGATTTGGGGCACGATCGGCGCGCAGTCGAAGGGCGAAGGGCGGTCGCTGGCGGTTGATGATCCGGCCTTGTATGCGGCGATCGCATTTCGCGAGGCGCTGATCCGCTGCGGGATATCCGTGAGCGGGCGCGCCGTGGCGCGTCACCTTTATCCTGGGGAACCAGCCCCGGCTGCTGTGGCGGCCGCCGGAGAGGCCATCTTGGCGGAACGGGTTTCGCCGCCGCTTTCGGACATTCTCACGGTGATGAACAAGGAGAGCGTAAACCTGCATGCGGAGCTGCTCCTGTGCGAGCTGGGACGGCGCCGTGCGGGCATCGGGAGCCGCGCGGCGGGGCTGGAGGAGCTCGGCGAGGTTATGCGGGAAGCCGGAATCCCAGAGGGAGAAGCGCGGCTGTTCGATGGCTCGGGACTTTCCATGCTGAACATGGTCACGCCCCGGGCGTTGACGGCTCTGCTGGCCTGGATGGACAAGTCGCCTTACCGGCAAGCGTTTCGGAACAGCCTGGCGGTGGCAGGAGAAGAGGGGACTTTGCGCCAGCGTTTCGCCTCGCAGCCGGCCGCGCGGCGTATTTTGGGGAAGACGGGGACGCTCAGCCGGGTGAACGCCATCGCCGGTTATGCGGAGACTGCCGAAGGCGAGCGGCTGGCCTTCGCGATCCTGGTGAACAACCATGCGGCGGCGGGCGCCGAGGTGCGGGCGATTGTTGATAGAATATGTATGTTGCTGGTTGAATGAGGGGTTTTTCGCAATGCCGATTTACGAATACCTTTGCAATGATTGCGGAGCTGAGTTTGAGAAGCGCGTGGCTAGGGCGGACGACGCCGGCAGCGTGCTGTGCCCTTCCTGCGGTCAGAACCACTTGACCCAGCGGTTCAGTACCTTTGCCACAGTGACGCAGAGTCCAAGCCGCAGTGAGGCGCCCTCTTGCGCGGCGGGGAGCTGTTGCCCGAGCGCGGGGACCTGCGGATTGAACTGAGCTTCTCCTCCAGCTTCCGGGACGGGGTACGCCAGACGCCGTGCCGGTTCCAGCCGCAGACCTGTAGATGTGATCCGTAGGGCTGCGTGTTGCCGTGGGAGGGGCTGACGGACCATCCCCTCTTGAGACCTGCGCCCTCGGCGGCACAGGGAGTCGAAAGCCCACGCGCTGATCTGGCGCGGTGGAAGCGGCCCCGCGCTCCTGCTAAGATTGCGCCATGAAGAGAATTCTCGCTTATTTCTTTTTGCTGGCTTTTTTTGCAGTTTGCCTCCGTGCCGCCAAGACCCTGGACATGTACGTGGTGGACGTCGAAGGCGGCAAGGCGCTGATCTTAATCTCGCCGAACGGTCAGACCATGCTCATCGACGCCGGTTTTCCCGGCTTCAACGACCGAGACGCCATCCGCATCGAAGAAGCCGCCAAGGCGGCGGGCATCTCGAAGTTCGACTACCTGGTGGTGACGCACTACGATTTGGATCATGTGAACAACGTCCCGGCCACGGTGGCGCGGATTCCCGCCGCGGTATTTGTGGACCACGGCGCGCCGGTAGTGAAAGATCCCGCCACGCTTAAGGCTGTAGCCGCCTATGAGGAAGTAGCGGCGAAGGGCAAGCACATCGTGGTCAAGCCGGGCGATAAGATCCCCTTCGGTCCGGTGGACATCCTCGTAGTGACCAGCGGCATGGAGATGCTCAAGACGCCGGTGAAAGGCGGAGGCGTTCCGAATCCGTTCTGCGCCGAGACGCAGCCGATGAGCTGGGGACGAGTCAACGAAGACGCATCGGAGAACGCCGCCTCGGTCGGTCTGCTGTTCACTTACGGGAAGTTCCGCATGCTGGATCTGGCGGACCTGACCTGGAATAAGGAAATCGAGCTGATGTGCCCCACGAATCCGATCGGGACGGTGGATCTGTTCATGGTCAGCCACCACGGGCACAACATCTCGAATTCTCCCGCTTTGGTGAACGCCATCCAGCCGCGTGTCACGGTGATGAACAACGGGGCGCGAAAGATGGGGATGCCGCAGACGCTCCAGCGGCTCAAGGCGCTGCCAGGCGTACAGGCCAACTACCAGATGCACTGGTCGGCCAACGCTCCCAATGACAACCCGCCGGCGGAGTTCATCGCCAATCTGCAAGATTCGCCGGACGGCAAATGGCTAAAGATCTCCGCTCAGGACGATGGCACGATCGTGGTGACCAACGCCCGCACGGGCGAAACCAAGACCTTCAAGAAGTAACGACGCGCCGCCGCGCCTCAGGGCAGCGCGTCGATCAAGCGGTACACGGGCCGCAGGGCAGGGTACAGCGCACGGTAGACTTCATGCGCGCGGCGGTAGATCTGCGCTTCGTGCGGCCGGGGCAGCAGCGTGCGCTCCTCGCGGATGATGGCCCGGCAGGCTTCGGGCACGCTGGCGAACTGACCCGTGCCCACCTGCGCCAGAATGGCCGCGCCGTAGGCGGAGCCTTCCTGACAGGCCAGCGTCGCGACGCGGGTTGCAAAGACGTCGGCGAACAGTTGCGACCAGAAGGCGCTGCGGGCGCCTCCGCCCGAAAGGCGCACTCCGTTGACCGGCACGCCCATCTGGGTGATGATGTCCAGGCAGTCTTTCTGGCTGAAGCAGACGCCTTCCAGGAGAGCCCGGATCATGTCGGCCCGCGTGTGTTTCGCGGTGAGTCCGACCCAGCCGCCCCGTGCGCTGGAATCCAGGTGCGGGGTCCGTTCGCCCATCAAGTAAGGCAGCCAGAAGAGGCCTTGCGCGCCGGGAGCGGCGGTGGCGGCCTCGGCGGTGAGCGAGTCGTAGTCTGAGCCGGAAGCGAGCTGGTTGCGGAACCACTGCAAGCTCAGGCCGGCGCCCTGGGTGACCCCCATCACGTGCCAGGCGCCCTTGACGGCGTGGCAGAAGGTGTGGACGCGGCCGGCGGCATCGTAGTTCGGCTTTTCCATGTAAGCGAAGACCACTCCCGAGGTGCCGATGGTGCAGGAGACAGTGCCCGGTTCGACAATGCCGTTGCCGACGGCGCTGGCTGCCTGATCTCCTCCGCCGCCCACGACCGGCGTGCCTTCGGCCAAACCGGTCAATTCCGCCGCCTTGGCGGTGACATGACCGGTGACGTCGCTCGATTCGTAGACGCGGGGCAGGATGGCCCGGTCGAGTTTGAGGCGGTCCAGCATCTGGTGCGACCAGCGCCGCATGACGACGTCGAACAGCGCGGTGCCCGAGGCGTCGGAGACGTCGGTGGCGTATTCGCCGGTGAGCCCGAAGCGGACGTAGTCTTTGGGGAGAAGGACCTTGCGGACGCGGGCGAAGTTCTGCGGCTCGTGGTCGCGCACCCAGAGCAGTTTCGGGAGGGTGAAGCCGGTCAGGACCGGATTGGCGATGAAGGCCAGCACGTTGTCCTTGCCCACGATCCGGTTGACGGCGTCCACCTGGGCCTGGCTGCGCTGATCGCACCAGATGAGGGCCGGGCGGATCACCGCGTCGTTTTCATCGAGCAACACCAGGCCGTGCATCTGGCCGGAGAGCCCGACGCCTTTCACCTGCTTGCCGGTGGCCTTGGCCTTGGCCAGCACGCCGCGGATGGCCTTCTGGGCGGCGTCCCACCAGTCTTCTGGACGCTGCTCGGCCCAGAGCGGCCGCTCCATGCGCATCTCCTCGTGGGGCGCCGTGAAATCCGCGCGCACAATGCCTTTCTCATCCACCAGCAGCGCGCGCGAGCCGCCGGTGCCGATATCGATGCCTAACCAGTACATAGGATTGCTACCTCTGAAAGGGAAGATAGGCTGCGCCGAACAAGCCGGCGTCGCTGCCCAAAAGCGCTTTTTCCACCCGTGTGTCGGAGTTGCGGAAGGTGAACGAACGGCGGCGGATTTCGTCGAACATGGCGGGAGCGAACAGGTCCCAGGCCGCCAGCACGCCGCCGCTCAGCAGATACAGGGGGAAGTTGAAGATCTGGATGTAGCCGGCCAGAGCGATGCCCAGGGCGCGGCCCATGTATTCAAAGATGCGTTTCGCCAGCTCGTTGCCGCCTATGGCCAGCTTGTAGACGTCCTCCGAGGTGAGGTTGTCGCCGAGGCTGAGGTGGCGGGCCATGGTCGAGATGGCGGTGGCCGAGGCGTGTTTTTCGAGACAGCCGGTGTTGCCGCAGGCGCAAGGGTTGCCGGTGGGATCGATGGTGAGATGCCCCAACTCGGCGGCCATGCCGAGGTAGCCGTGGAGGACCTTTCCATCGCAGATGATGCCGCCGCCGATGCCTGTGCCGAGGGTGAGCAACACCAGGTCGTTGACGGAGCGGCCTGCGCCCATCCACTTTTCGCCCAGCGCGGCGGCGTTGGCATCGTTTTCGAGGATGACCGGGGTGTTGAGCCGCTCTTGCAGCACGTCGCGGGCGGGGAAGTTTTCGAAGGGCGGAATATTGGGCGAGCTGAGGATGACTCCGGTCTCCATCAGGATGAAGCCCGGCAGGGCCACGCCGATGCCGGCCAGATCTTCGCCGGGCCGGTTCTGGCGCAGCCGGTTGATGGCGGAAACCATTTCGCCGACGATCGCCTCGCGTCCGGCGTTGGCCATGGTGCTGCCGGAGGCGCGCTCGAGGATCCGTCCCTGTTCATCAATCGCCGCGGCGCGGTAGTTCGTGCCGCCCAAGTCCACGCCAATGGAATATCGGGGCATAGAAACCGCATGATAACAAAGTGACCGCGTCAGGATGGAGTGGACGCCGCTACGGCTTGGGCGGCTGCTCGGTGATGCTCTCGGGCGGCAGAGGCTCCGGCGTCTCGAAGGTGATGACGGCCTCGGCGGCGAACTTGCGGTACATGCGGAATTCGACCTCGTTGCGGTTCAGCATGCGGCCCTGGCGCATGCGGACCTCGGCCCGCAGCGGCAGCATGTACTTGCGGTCTCCGACCTCGGCGAGGTCGTAGTCCAGCACCGTGGAGGCGGCGGTGATGGGAAAGCCGGGGGGAATATCCTGAGCCTCCAGGGTAATGCGCGCCACCACGCCGGTGTCTCGGTCCACATAGATGAGCCCTTCGTAGGCGGGATTGTAGCGGTCGCGCTCCTGGTAGACCAGCCACCACTGGGAATGGGGCTGATCGACGCGGTAGCGGAAGACGTGCATGCGGCGGCCGCGCAGCGTGGCCCAGCGTTCCCAGCGGAAGGTGGCCTGGGTGTTGCGGTCGAAGATCTCGCGCAACATGCTGCCGAACTCGCCCATCGAGGTGGCGCCGCCCACGCGCTCATAAGGCAGGTCGGTATAACGGCCGTTTATAGCGACCAGCTTGTAGTCCTCCTTTTGCTCGAAGTAGCTCAAGCGGGCGGTCAAGGTGTCCTGCGTTTGCCAGAACTCCAGGCCGCTTGGGTCCACGTAGCGGCGCGTGACCTGGGTGCAGATGAAGTCCGGCAACTGGCGCGTGTAGTTCATGGCGTACTCGCGCACGGCCTCGATGATCTTCTTCCATTCGGCAGGCGAAGGCGGAGGGATCTCGGCGGCGGCAGTCAGGTTCGGGGGCGGGGGAGGCGGAAGGTTCTTGGAAGCCTCGCGCAGCGCTTCCAGCGCCTCGACGGTGCGGGGTCCTGCGCCGGCGGCTTTCAGCTCGACGATGATCCGGTCTTCGAGGCGCTCGCGCAGCTTGACGGTGCGGAGGTAGTTGGCCACCTCGCGGTCCGGGTGTTTCAACTGGATGGAGGAGCGGACGAAGGACTCCAGTTGCGCGATGCTCAGCGCCGCCTGCGTCCAAGCCAGGGTGGCCGCCGCCAGCCACACCAACGCGAGCCGTCCCATACTTCTATCATCGCAAATCGGGCTGCGCATTCCGGCACGGTTCCCGGCCACAGTGTGGCGACGATCAACCATCCGATGATCCAGCGCTGCATCCAGAACTGCCTGGACTGGCTGATTCGTTAATGAGCGCCGCACGCAGGGGCGCTGCGAGCGTTTGCAGCCGCGGTCAGGCCGCAGGCAAGGCGTCGACCAGATCGATCATGCGCTTGCGCAGGGACTCGTCCGGAAGACGGCCAGTGCCGGCGCCGAGGTTGTCGAGCATGTTCTTGGGCTGGCTGGTGGCGGGCGTCACGGCGGTGACCGCCGGGTGCGCCAAGACGAACTTGAGGAAGAACTGCGCCCAAGTCTTGGCGTCGAATTCCGCCGCCCAGTCCGGCAGGGGCCGGTCGCCTACGCGGCGGAACAGGCGGGAGCGGCCGAACGGCAGGTAGACGAGGACGCCGATTTTCCGATCGCGGGCCAGCGGGAGAACGGCGGTCTCGACCCCCCGGTTGTCGACAGCGTAGTCGACTCCGATGAAGTCCAGGGGTTCCCGCTTCATGATCTCGATCAGTTCCGGATACTGCTGATCGGAGGTTGTCGTGACGCCGATGTAGCGCACGCGCCCGGCGGCCTTGAGTTCCTTGAGGATGCCGAGCTGGGTTGGGACATCGCCCAGGTTGTGGACTTGGATGAGGTCAAGGACGGGTTTCTTGAGGCGGCTGAAAGAGGTGTCAATTTGCGCCCTGGCGGCGGCCGGATCGGCCTTTCCCTGGCGGGCGACGTTCACCTTGGTGGCCCAAAAAATCTTGTCGGTGAACCCTCCTTCGGCGGCGATACGCCCGGCTACCTCTTCCGACGCCCCGTAGCTGGGCGCTGTGTCGAAGACCGCGCCGCCGTTGTCGACGAGCGTGCGCATGACGTCCCGGAGAGCGGCCACGTCCTCAGACCGCGCCACCTGCGAGAAGGTGGCCGAGCTGCCCAGGCCAATCACCGGTAGGGCTTCCCCGCTGGAAGGGATCTGCCGGGTGAGCAGGCGTTTTTGTCCAAACACGTTTCCCGCGCAGAGCGCCGAAGCGCCTGCGGCGAGCATGAACCAGTTGCGGCGTGTCATGGTGTGCATCCGTTGTCCTCCTCTGCTCTGTTGGTGCAACGCGGTTAGGGCGTCAGGCGACCTCTGGCACAATGGCTTGCCGCGGCTGATGGCGGGCGGCTTCGGCCAGTTTCTCTTGGCGGCGGCCGAGCCACCAGGCATTGCCCACCCAGAGCAACGCCAGCGGCACGGCGGTCCAAGCAATCGCGCCCACGCCCAGCCCCATCAGCGTCACGAAGCTGGAGGTCCAAGCGCCGACCTGATCCCCGAGGCGGTACACCACGGTATCGATGAAATTCTTTGTCTTGTACTTGTCTTCGCGGCTGACTACGGTAAATAGAACTTCGCGTGTGGGCCTGGCGAAGACGAAATTCCCAGCCCGCCGGAGCGTTGCGAAGCCAATCACGAGGCTGGCGGTGGGCATGATCCCCAGCAGCACGAAGCCGACGGCGGTCACCGCGGGCACGAAAGTCAGCGTGAGCGCAACTCCCGACTTCAACGGTTTTCGGCAGGCATCCTTGCCCAAGCTACTGAAAATAAAAGGGCGGATTTCAAATTCTCGCTGTAGTGCCTAGTTGAGCTTTGTTATTGACTTTTCGCCGGTCCCTTCTTTATACTGGTCTTTGCTCGGTCCTTGGAGAGCCGCCGATGTTCGTTCGCATCAAGTCCACGCCCAACAGCCCGCGCAAGTCCGTGCAGCTCGTCGAGAGTTTCCGCCAAGACGGAAAGGCCCGCCAACGCGTGGTGCGTCACATCGGAATCGCCAACGACGACGATGAGTTGCAGCGGCTCCGCGAGCTCGGCGAATATGTCAAGGCCAAGCTGGAAGCCGATGCTCAGCCCGCTTTGTTTCCCGCCGAGGATCTGGCGCAGCTGGCCATCGAGGCCCGCCACCGCGACGCGGCCCGGGATGAGCAGCCGTTGAGGGTCGACCTCAAGAAACTGCGCGAAGAGCAGCGCGTGGTCACCGGCGTTCACGAAGTGCTCGGCGCGATTTATCGGGAGCTGGGCTTCGCCCGGCTGATGGGCGCCCGGCGCAAAGCCGCCGAACGCAACCTGTTCCATACCGTGATGGGGCGGCTGGCCAACCCGCGGAGCAAGCGCGCGACGGTGTCGGCGCTGGAAGAAGACTTCGGCGTGCATCTGCACCTGCAAAGCGTCTACCGGATGATGGACGCCATCGACGAGAAGGTCGTCGAGAAGGCCAAGAGGCTGGCCACAGCGGCGGCCAAGGATCTGCTGGGTGGCCCGGTCCAGTTGCTGTTCTACGATTGCACGACGCTGTACTTCGAATCCTTCACCGAAGACGAGCTGAAGAAGAACGGCTACAGCAAGGATATGAAGTTCAACCAGCCGCAGGTGATGCTGGGTCTGCTGGCGACCGAGGAAGGCCTGCCGCTGGACTACGAAGTCTACCCCGGCAACCAGTTCGAGGGCAAGACGCTGGAAACCGCCGTGAACCACGTTCGCCAGAGTTATGACCTGAAGGCGGTCGTCTTTACCGCCGACAGCGCTCTGCTCAGCCAGGACAACCTGGCGCTGCTCGACAAACTCGAGGTCCCGTACATCATCGGCGCCCGGCTGAAGTCGTTGCCGGAAGCCTGGAAGCGAAGGGTGTTGGATACGGACGCCTACGAGGCCGGCGAAGGCGGCTTGGCCTACCAGCGCTTCCGGGAATGGGACTACGGCGGCGGCCGCCGTTTGATCGTCACCTACAGCCAAGAGCGCGCCGCCAAGGACCGCCGGGACCGAGAGAAGGCGGTGACGAAGCTGCGCGCCAAGATCGCCCGGAGCCAGAAGCCGGAATCGCTCATCCGCAACTACGGCTACAAGCGGTTCCTGCGCATCGAGGGGGATTCCAAGATCGTGCTGGACGAAAGGAAACTGGCGCAAGCGGCCCGCTGGGACGGCCTGCATGGCGTCATCACCAGCGCGAAGGAACTGACGGCGGGCGAGGCGATCGAACAATACAGGAAGCTCTGGCAGATCGAGGACTGTTTCCGGGTGGCCAAGCACGATCTGCGCATCCGGCCGATCTTTCATTGGACGCCGTCGCGGGTGCGCGCGCACCTGCTGATCTGCTTCCTGGCGCTGGTCTGCCTTCGTTCGCTGGCCTACCGGGTCCGGCTGCGGTTTGAAGCGATGTCGCCCGAACGTATCATCCGCGCCCTGAACTCCGTGCAGACGAGCCTGCTGCGGGACACCTCCAACCAACGGCGCTATGTGTTGCCGTCAAGGATCTCCGAAGACGCCCGGAAGCTCTACATAACCCTGGGCCTCAAACCCGACACGACGCCCTACGAAATCCGCCAAAACTGAACCGTTCCCCCATCTCTCAATTGAGTGTAGTGCCTAGCTGCGAAAGGCCACCCTTGTTTATCAATGCCTTACGGGGAATTACCGTTGAAGTCGGGAAAAAATCTTGTCGGTGAACCCTCCTTCGGCGGCGATACGCCCGGCTACCTCTTCCGAGGCCCCGTAGCTGGGCGCCGTGTCAAAGACCGCGCCGCCGTTGTCGACGAGCGTGCGCATGACGTCCCGGAGAGCGGCCACGTCCTCGGACCGAGCTACCTGAGAGAAGGTGGCCGAGCTGCCCAGGCCAATCACCGGTAGGGCTTCCCCGCTGGAAGGGATCTGCCGGGTGAGCAGGCGTTTTTGTCCAAACACGTTTCCCGCGCAGAGCGCCGAAGCGCCTGCGGCGAGCATGAACCAGTTGCGGCGTGTCATGGTGTGCATCCGTTGTCCTCCTCTGCTCTGTTGGTGCAACGCGGTTAGGGCGTCAGGCGACCTCTGGCACAATGGCTTGCCGCGGCTGATGGCGGGCGGCTTCGGCCAGTTTCTCTTGGCGGCGGCCGAGCCACCAGGCATTGCCCACCCAGAGCAACGCCAGCGGCACGGCGGTCCAAGCAATCGCGCCCACGCCCAGCCCCATCAGCGTCACGAAGCTGGAGGTCCAAGCGCCGACCTGATCCCCGAGGCGGTACACCACGGTATCGATGAAATTCTTTGTCTTGTACTTGTCTTCGCGGCTGACTACGGTAAATAGAACTTCGCGTGTGGGCCTGGCGAAGACGAAATTCCCAGCCCGCCGGAGCGTTGCGAAGCCAATCACGAGGCTGGCGGTGGGCATGATCCCCAGCAGCACGAAGCCGACGGCGGTCACTGCGGGCACGAAGGTCAGCGTCATCGCCACTCCAACGCGTGAGACTGCCCGGCCTGTCAGAAAGCACTGACCACCGAGGGTGAGCAGGTTGACCAGAAGATCCACGCGGGCGAAGAAGGCGGCGCGGGCGGCGCGGTCCGCGAAAGTCCGATCGACGATGGCGGCTTGCTGAAAATACAGGAAGGTCGAAAGGATCGCGTACAGCAGCATGTACAGGCAGATGTTGAGCAGATAGGGGGAGCGCACGGCGTTGACCAGTCCCGCGATGACACTGCCGCCGATGGGGGTTTCCGGGCTGGCGTTCGCGCCGCTGCCGTTTGCGGGCCGCGCGGGAGGTAAAGGCGACAGGCGGGCGAGCCGCCGGGCTGAGAATACGCCGACCTCCAGCAGCGCCGCCGCGATCAGCAGTAACGTGGGAACGCCGAGTCGCTGGACTGCTGTGGCGGTGACACCGGCGCCCAGGATGCCGCCCACGGTTGCGGCCGCAGCGATGATGCCGAACAGGCGCTTTCCCTGACTGGTGGTGAACAGGTCCACCATGAAGGCCCAGAAGACCGAAACGACGAAGAGGTTGAAGACCGAAGTCCAGATGAAAAATGCCCGGCCGGCCCAAATATTGGCGCTGCCCTTCGAGAGGCTGAAAAGCACGAGGAAGACCAACAGGTTCAGCATGAAGAACCGGTAGGTGATCCCGATGAACTTCAGGCGTGGCAGGCGCTTGACCAGCGCTCCGAAGGGAGGATTCAAGACGATGGTGGCCAGCAGCGTGCCCGTAAAGAGCCAGGATAGGTTGGCCACGCCTCCGGCCACCCCGGCCTCGTCCCGAATGGGCCGGATGATGTAGTAGGCGCTGAAGACAGAGACCAGGTACAGCCAAGCCCACGCGACCCTGCGCCCCTCGCCCGGTAGGATCAGCAACAAGCGCCTCGGGAGGCTGGAGGGTCCGGTTGCCGATTCAGGCCCGGCGTCAGCGGGTGGTCTTGGCGAGAATTGGGGCATTGACAAAAAGACGAATCTCGATCGCGAATGGGAACATGGACTCCGGCTTCATCCCATGATCCAGCGTAAAATGTGACGCGCCGATTGACAGAGTTTACGGGTGCAACGGGACGAGCATGGCAGGCAACGGATGTCAAAGGATCTGTGGCCGCGCCTTCGGCAGGGCAGGCTTGAAACCGAGTCCAGTCCCAAGGCGTGGTCTACGCGGCTGCCCCCGCTTGCGTTCGTGCCGCCTCTGGGCCCAAACCTTCAGCGAGGGCGAACTGTAGTTAACGGTCCTTTCTGTTGCGGCCTCCTCAAATTCCCAGCCGGCAGCGGCGCGCCAGCTCGCCGGGGGTCTGGCGCGTGGTTGGCTGGTGACCCTTGAGCGGCAGGATGCGCTCGTGGATCGCGTCGATGATCCACTCCTTTTGCGGGAAGAACATCGCTTCCAGTTCCGCGGCGGGCGTGATCCAGTTCCGGGATCCGACCACCACTGGCGGAGCATCCAGGTCGTCGAAGGCAAGCTGCGTGATGTTGGCGGCGACAGACTGGATGACCGAGCCGCGCTCGCAAGCGTCCGAGGCCAGCGCGACCTTCCCGGTCTTCTTCACCGACTCCAGGATTGGGTCGTAGTTGATCGGATTGGCCGTGCGCAGGTCGATCAGCTCGACCGAAAGGCCGTATTTGTTTTCGAGGATCTTGGCTGCGTCGAGCGCCGTGTACAGCGCCGGTCCGAAGGTGATGATCGTCAGGTCGCGGCCGGGTTTCTTGACCGAGGGCATCGAAAGGTCGATCTCGTAGTAGCCTTCGGGAACGCCGGTTTCGACGAACATCTCGCCGAAGTCGTAGATCTTCTGGCTCTCGAAGAAAACCACGGGATCGGTTCCGGCCAGCGCCGCGTTCATCATGCCCTTGGCGTCATAAGGGGTGACCGGGTAGACCACTTTGAGGCCAGGGATGTGCGCCACCAGAGCGGTCCAGTCCTGCGAATGCTGCGCGCCATATTTGGCGCCGATGGAGATGCGGAGCACGACGGGCATGCGGAGCAAACCGCCGCTCATGCCCTGCCATTTGGCGAGCTGGTTGAAGATCTCGTCGCCGGCGCGGCCCATGAAGTCGGCGTACATGAGCTCGGCGACCACGCGGCCGCCGGCCAGGGCGTAGCCTACCGCCGCGCCCACGATGCCCGCCTCGGCGATCGGCGCGTTGAACAGACGGTGGTAGGGAAGAAGCTCGGTCAGGCCCCGGTATACGGCGAAGGCGCCGCCCCAGTCGCGGTTTTCCTCGCCGAAGGCCACCATAGTGGGGTCGATGGTGAAGCGGTGCACCAGGGCTTCAAAGATGCCGTCGCGGATGTTGTAGGCCTTCATCTTGGGCACGGGTTTGCCCTCGAAAGTTGGCGTCCGGATCTTGCCCTGGATCTGTTTGACGCGCGGGTTCTCGCTGAGGGGCTGGAGCAACTCCGGCGGGCGGTCGTCGAACTTCTCGACCCGCTGGTTGGAGAACATGACGTGGTCGATCAGATCGCTGGTCAGAGGAATGCGCGGCGAGATTTCCAGGTCGACCGCACGCTTGAACATCTCGAAGACCGTCTCCTGGATCCGGGCTTGCGTCTCATCCAGCAACGAGGCAGGGAAGTGCCCGCCCTCGGTGAGCTTCTTGTGGAAGCTGACGATGGAGTCGGCCTGGATCCACTTTTCGATCTCCTCCTTGGAGCGGTAGCTGGAGGCGTCTGAGGGCGAGTGGCCGCTGATGCGGTAGGTGATGGTGTCGAGCAGAACCGGGCCGCGCCCCTCCTCCAGGATCTTCCGTTTGCGGAGGAAGGCGTCCGCCACCGGCAGCGGGTCGTAACCGTTGACGCGCTCGGCGTGCATCTGATCCGGGTTGACCCCGGCGCCGATGCGGGCGATGAACTCGCAGCCCATGGTTTCCCCCCAGGGCTGGCCGCCCATGCCGTAGAAGTTGTCCATGCAGTTGAAGATGATGGGCAACCCGCCGCCCAGCGCCTGATCCCAGAGCTTGCGGTATTGGTCCATGGCGGCGAACGTGATCCCCTCCCAAACGGGACCGCAAGAGAACGACGCGTCGCCGATATTGCACACGACAATGCCGGGTTTGCGGTTGACGCGCTTGAACAGGGCTGCGCCCGGCGCGATCGAGCCGGAACCGCCCACGATCGCATTGTTGGGATAGATGCCAAACGGCGTGAAGAAGGCGTGCATGGAGCCGCCCAGGCCGCGGTTGAAGCCGGTTTCCCGGGCGAAGATCTCGCTGTAGGCGCCGTAGATCAGGAACTTCTGGGCCAGTTCTTTGACGGAACCCTGGTGCCCTTCCTCGACGCGCCGGAGAATGGCGCCGTCCAAGTATGACCGCATGATGCCGAGCAACTGCTCGTCGGACATGCGGCGGATGGCCGACAGGCCCTTGGCCAGGATCTCGCCGTGGCTGCGGTGGGAGCCGAAGATGTGGTCGTCCGGCGTCAGGGTGAAGGCCATGCCCACGGCGGCCGCCTCCTGTCCGATCGACAGGTGCGCCGGCCCCAGATGGTTGTAGTTGATGCCCTTATAAACGCCCTTGAGTTTGATTTCGTTCAGGATGGTTTCGAACTCGCGGATGGTGCACATGTCGGCGTACATCTGCACCAGGTCCTCACGGGACCAGAACTTCAGCTCTTCCTCGAGAGTGCGGTTGTAGGCGTTGATAGGGATGTCATGGAACGTAATACGGCCCGGGGCGAAGACCACCTCGGGATCAATCATCAATGATTTCGGCATAATAGACTGCTCCTATTCGGCGGCGCGCAGGATCGCCTCCTTGAGCGCTTCCGAGACTGTAGGATGAGGAAACACGATTGCGGCCACTTCGGAGGCGGACAGTTCCATCTCCATCATGGCCGCAGCCGCAACTATGAATTCACTGGATGAATCACCGAGCACGTGCGCGCCGAGCAACTCGCCATACTTGGCGCCCACCAGCACCTTGACGATGCCCGTGCCCTGGGGGTTATCGATGATGAAACGGCCCGAGTAGGCCATGGGAACCTGGGATTTCTTGTAAGGGATGCCTTTGGCTTCGAGCTCCTGCTCGGTCCATCCCACCGAAGCCACCTCCGGATGGGTGTAGATGACCGAGGGAATCGTCTCGTAGCGCAAGCGGTCCGGACGCCCGAACATGTTGTTCACGGCCACGATGCCCTCGCGGGTGGCGGCGTGGGCCAGCAGGCGGCGTCCGGTGACATCGCCGCAGGCCCAGACGCCCGGCACATTGGTCTTGCCGCGGTCGCTGGCGCGGATGCCTTTGCGGTCGAAGTCCACTCCCAGTTGTTCGAGGCCGAGGTTTTCGACGTTTGGCTGGCGGCCGGTCGCGTTGAGAATGCAATCGGCTTCATAGGCGCCTTCGACGCCATCCGGGCCGGTGAACCGCAGGGTCTTGCCTTCGATGGAAGTGACTTTGACCGAGGCGCGGATGTCGATCCCCTGCCGTTTCAGCTCGCGGCCCAGCCGATCGGCGATATCGCGGTCGCACCCGGAGGCGATCTGCGGCAGCATTTCGAAGACCACGACTTCGGAGCCTGCCGCCGCAAAGAAGCTAGCGAACTCTAGCCCAATGTAGCCGCCGCCGATGATGGCGATCCGGGCCGGGATATGTTGGAGATTGAAAACCGTGTTGGAATCGAGGACGGCGTCCGAGTCGATGCCGGCGATCGGAGGCACGGCCGGCCGCGAACCCGTAGCGATCAGGATATTGGCGGCTTCCCAACGCTTGCCATCCACTTCCACAGCATTGGGGGAGACAATGCGCGCGCGCCCGCGGACGACCTCCACACCGGCGCGCTTCAGCAAGGTCTCGACGCCTTTCACCAGCGTGCCCACGACCCGGTCTTTACGCTCCACCAGCGCGGGCATATTGAGCCGAGCGTCCGAGACTTCGAGGGCGAAAGCGGCGCCCAGGCGGCATTCCGACAGCAGCCGGGCCGAACGGAGATAGGTCTTGGTTGGGATGCAGCCAACGTTGAGACAGACTCCTCCGAGGTACTGCTTTTCCGCGAGTGCAACCTTCTTGCCCAGTTTGGCGGCGTGGGCCGCGGCCTCGTAGCCGCCCGGCCCTGCGCCGATTACGAACAGATCCAACATTTCCTATTCTCCTGCGAGCCTGCCGGGATAGATGCGGCAGCGCGGCGGCGCTCCAGACAGCCCGTCCCGGCGAAGGCGGATCCTGCGCGGCTCAGACATTCAAGCCCGCGATGGACTCCACCTGCTCGATCTTTTCTCTCAGCACCTTCAAAAACCGGGCGCCGGGCGCGCCGTCGATAACCTGATGGTCGCAGGTCAGCGACAGCCCGATATAGTCGGCGATCTCCACCCGGCTGTCTTTGCGCACCAGTTTGGGCTGGATGGCATCCACGCCGAGGATGGCGACCTGGGGAGTATTGAGGATCGGCGTGAACGACTCGATGCCCAAACTTCCCAGGTTCGTGACGGTGAACGTGCCTCCGGTCAGGTCGTCCGGGTTGATGGATCCGGCCAGCGCCTGGCGAGTCAATTCCCGCACTCGCGCCGCCAGCTCCACCACGGTGAGCTTCTCGCACCCGCGCACCACCGGAACCAGAAGTCCTCTGTCAGTGTCGCAGGCAAAACCGAGGTTGATCTCCGCGCGGCGGTACACCTTCCCGTCGATCAGTTCCGCGTTCAGGGCAGGCATCTCCAAGAGCGCCTGAACCGTACAGAACATCACCAAGTCGTTGATGTTCACTTCCGGAGCGCCCGGCCCGGCGGCTTTGATCCGCGCGCGCAGGGCGAGCAGCCCGGTGGCGTCCGCCGAAGAGTGCAGGGTGTATTGGGCGGAGCTGGCCAGAGACTCCCGCATCCGGCGCGCAATGATTTGCCGGATCTTGGGCATCTCTGCGCCGGCAGGCTCCAGGTCCCGCGCCAGGATGCGGCCGCCGCTGCCGGAGCCGGGCCCGGCGATCTGGTAACCCTCCTGAAGCTGCTTGCGGGCCAGGGCCGAGAGTTTGGGGCCCGCGGCGTAGTAATCGCGCACATCCTGTTCCAGGATCCGGCCCCCTGCGCCGGACCCGGAAATCGGAGGCGCCGCTAAGCCGCGCTCCTCCAGATAGCGCCGGGCTCTGGGACTGACGGCCGCCGCAGGAGCAGAGGAGGCAGCAGACGGACTGGGCGCGCCGGCGGCCTTTTGCGGCGCTGCGGGCTGAACGGTTGCGCTGTGCTCCGGCGGTCCGGCGCCAGGAGCCACATCCGCCGCCGCGCCGCCTGGACGGAACGGCTCCACGGCTTCGCCGGGTTCGCCGATCACGCAGACGTTGGTGTAGACCGGAACCAAGTCGCCTTCTTTGACGAAAAGTTCCAGGATTGTGCCGGAGGCGGGCGCCGGCAGTTCGAACGTGGCCTTATCGGTCTCGATTTCGGCGATGATTTCGCCGCTAGTGACCCGCTCGCCCTTGGCTTTCTTCCAGGCGACGAGGATCGCTTCCTCGACCGTGTTGCCAAGCTTCGGCATCTCGACTGGGATGGCCATAGGATTCCCTCCCGCCGCGCCTTTTCATTTGGTGGTTTCGAGCAGCTTCCAGCCGGCCTCGATGAACTGGCAAATGGTGCGCTGCGTCACGCCGTAGGCGACGAACTCTTCGGGCTTCATGCCGTCGGGTTCATAAGCTTTCACGAACTCGGGCATGCTCCGGAGGCGTTCGATGACGTCCTGCGGCACGGGCTTATCGATGCGCACCTCGCGGGGATGATCCTGCTCGACAAACCAGGTCTGAGCAGCGGGTGCGATCGACATGACCAGCTCGGCGCCGGCCAGCTCGGTCAGGTGATACGGCCCGCGCAGGGCGGCCACCAGGAGAACGGCCTCGTAACCTTTCTCCTTGTATATCTGGTAGGCGCGCTTGGTGGCGGCCAGGCCGGACTGGCGGATGTCGGATTCGCTCACCGGCGCCCGGTTGTCGTGGGCTACCTCGCGCAGGTAGTCATCCAGACGCCCAATCATCAGCACCGCGAAGCACTTGCCCGGCTCGATGCCCTTCTGCCGGGCGCGCTCGGCGCCCTTGCGGTGGCGCTCCGCAATGGCCAGCGCTTGGGGAACGGTGAAGCTGACGGTCATGGTGATGGTGATGCCGTCAGCGACACAGTCCTCCATGACGTCCAGGCCGGCGGAGGTGCAGGGAAGCTTGACGGCGATGTTGGGCGCCCAGTCGTGGAAGCGCCGGGCCATGGCGTTCATGGCTTCCCGGTCGCCGGCCCTATTTGGGTTCACTTGCGCGCACACATATCCCATGCGCCGCGCCGTCTTCTCATAAACGGGCATCAGTTTCTCGGCGCACTTGGTGACGGCCACGCGCATCAGCGCCTCGGCCTTCTGTTCGGCGGGCAGATTCTGGGCCAGGATGGGACTGATCTGGTCCGCCCACTGAGCCTTGTACTTCTGCACCGCCAGGTTGCTGAGAAACGGGTTGGTGGTCACGCCCACGGCCCCGCGCTCCAGCCCCACTTGCAGTTCCGCCAGATCCGCCGAGTCGTGCCACCACTCGGTTTTGGTATTGGAGATGACCCACTCCAGGTATGTATGATGACTCATGAATGTCCCCTTTCCGATTGAAAAACACCTTGAGGTTCAGGTCGTTTTGCGCCTGCTCAGCCGTTTGGGCTGGCGCTGTAAAGACACCAACGGCCAGCCGCTCCTTAAAGAATATACCTTTTCCCGCCTCTGTGCTGCTCCGATCGAACCCGCTCCCTCTGATCCAACAGGCATGACCGCCGCAGCAAAAATGGTAGCATGAGGCGCATCCTCGATCAACGTTTTTTCACCTAAGAGCTCCGGGGATGACTTGAACGCTCAAAACAACCGCCGAGCGGCCTTCAGGCACGACAGACGGACCGGCGGCCCGATTAAGCGGGTTGCGTATAGTCCACACCGCTGAAATCACAAAACCGCGCCAGCTCGCTGGTGCGATCTCCATAGACGAGGGCCATGTGATGCTCCACCGGTTCCCGCAGCATCCGGTCGAGCAGCCGGGCGGCGCCGCCTGCGGGGCGGAAGGTGGCCACGCTGCCGCGGACTTTGCCGGAGGGGATCACCTCGCCGCTGGAGGCAAACAGTTTGAGTTTCCCGCCAATGGGACGCAACAGCTTGGCAACCGTCGCCACGCCTGCGGGGAAGGGAAATTCGACGGTGGCGCCTGTGCCGGTGCGCATGTGCCGCCGGATTCGCACTTGGGACGGATCCCGGGCCAGCGCCGGATGGGCCGCGCCGCAGTGGCCGAGCTGAATCGCATCTTCCTCTTCCAAATAGCCGGTCACGTCGAAGTTGAAAGCGGGGGAGTCCGCCAGCTGATTCAGAAGATAAGTAGTCACCAGAGCGGGCAGGTCCACCTCGCAGCTTGAGGGCAAGCCGTCCATCGCCATCAGCGAATGGGCCGCGCACATCGTCAGACGGCGCTGGTCGCGGAGTTCAGGCCAGCAGCGCACGCAGTAGGCCGAAAGATTGTTGTCCTCCGCCAGCCGCTTCATGGCAACGTACAGCCGCAGGTTCTCGGCCAGCGTCTGCGGATCGATGTCTTCGAGTACAGCGGCCTCTCGCATCAAGCGGCCGGCCGCGGCCTCTGCCTCGGCGGCAGGCACGGCTTCTGCTTCCCGGACCAGACGATCCAGATCCAGATGCACCACGGTGAGGCCCAGGGCCTTCTGAAGGTCGGCTTCGTCCACTCCCACATCGAGCATGCCGGGGCAGGGGTAGCCCACAATGCCAAAACGCGCCTGACGCAGCCGGCGGACCACCGCCCCAACCCGGATGGCCTCCATCGCCTGGGCGGTCTTCCTCTCAGTGACATGCCCGATCACCGAAGCGAACGGCTTGCCGAGGCGCCGGATGTTGGAGCCGGAGGAAGTCAGCCCGCTCATGGGCGAAGGCATCGGGATATCGCGATCCAGGTAGGGCAAGGACCACAACAGGAGTGGGATGTCCATGGTCTCGCGCGCCAGCGCCAGTGGGATCTCCTCCGCGACCCAGGTGCAGAAAAAGAGCACGATCACTTCGGCGCCCTGCGCCCGCAGCCGCGCCGCGATCTCCAGCGCGTCGGAAGAAGAGCGCGGCACGGGCATCTGCAACACTTGACAGCCTGCATCGGTCAGGCTCTGAACGGCGCGGTCGCGGTGCGCAGTGACCGCGGGCAAATCGTAGTAAGGATGCACGCAGGTGACGAATCCGGCTTTGGGCGGGGTCATCGCTTTTCGTTTGCATCCATCTTATCTGATAATCGGCACATGGACCTGAGATTGCCAATTGCCGCCATTACGGATGAGTTTTCACCGGACCTTGAAACGGCCTGCGCCGCCATGGCTTCTGTGGGCATGCGAGGGGCCGAGCTGCGGGTGTTGTGGGGCAAAAACATCATGGACCTGAGCGACGAGGAGCTCGCACGCGCCAAGTCGATCCTGGACGCGCACGGCCTTCAGGTGGTGGGAATCGCTTCGCCCTTGCTGAAATGCACCCTGCCGGACTCGCCTCCGCTCGACGGCCGCTTCGAGCACGATGTCTTCGCGTCCGCCCATACCTATGCAGACCAACCCCGGCTGATGCGGCGCGCGGCGGAGATCGCCCACCTCATGGGGGCTCGGCTGATCCGGGTCTTCTCCTTCTGGCGCACTCTGGAGCCGGAGAAGTGCTTTGGACGGCTGATCGAAATCCTGAATGAGTTTGCCGAGCAGGCCGCAAGAGAAGACCTCATCTTGGGACTTGAGAATGAGCACGCCTGCCACGTTGGGACCGCGTCCGAGGCCGCCAGAGTCTTGGCCGCAGCCGGGCACCCGAATCTAAGCCTGGTATGGGATCCGGCGAATGCGTTTGTGGCAGGCGAGGAGCCGTTTCCAGAAGGGTTCGATCAGCTGCCGTTCGGCAAGGTGGCCCACGTCCACGCCAAAGACTGCTGGATGAAGGGCGGCAAGCCGCAGTGGGTTCCGCTGGGTACGGGCGCTGTCGACTGGAAAGGACAGCTCATCGCTCTGGTCGAGCGGGGCTATGGCGGATGGATCAGTCTGGAGACTCACTGGCCCGGGCCGAACGGCGACAAACTTCAAGCCAGCGTGATTTGCGGCTGGAACCTGCGCGGTCTGCTGAGCTGGTGAGCTGCGGCGCCGGGCCGGACAGGCGCAAGGGATTGCGCAACCGCGTGCCAGTGAGACGGGGTTGGTGAGACACAGTCCGGGGGAGCCTTATGGCTTCTCCGAATTCCTCTTGTCCGCGCGCTTTCCGGGCAAACCCGCGGGGTTTTCGTGCGCCCGCTCACGGAAGGACCAGTTCATGGCTGCGGCAAGCGAGACGGCGGACTCGCCGTAGCGGTCGCGGATCTCATCGGCGGCCTCCAGTACCTTGCGCCAGCGCCGCTCCTGCTCATGATCGAGCAGGCTGAGCTGCCCCTGCGCGCGCTCCAAAGACGATGCCTGAACGCCCAGCAGGCGCACTGGGCGCTGGTTCCAGTGGCGGTCAAACAGCGCGCGGATTTCGGCATGAAGCTCGGTGTCCAGATCCGTGCTCTGAGGCAGGGTGTGGGCGCGGGTGACGGTCCGGAAGTCCGAGTAGCGCAGCTTGAGCTGGACGGTGCGGGCGTGCAGGCCGTGCTCCCGTAAGCGGCGGCCAACCATCTCCGACAGGCGCGCCAAGGCCGCTTCGAGGGTGGCGCGGTCGGCGGTGTCCCGGTCGAAGGTGTGCTCATGGCTGATCGACTTCGGGTCTTCCTCTACGCCGATTTCTCCGTCGAACCAAGCGCCGGCGTCCTCCCCGCGCGCTTTCCCGGCCAAGACCAGTCCCCAGCGGCCGAAATGGCGCTCCAGGTAATCCTCGTCCAGCTGGGCCAAGTCGCCGACTTTGCGGATGTTCAGCTCCGCCAGCCGCTGTTCGGTCACCTTGCCGACGCCGGGGATTTTGGAAACGTCCAGCGGGGCCAGCCAGCGGCTCTCGCAGCCCGGCAGCACCCACAGTATGCCGTTGGGCTTGGCCTGATCGGAGGCGATCTTGGCCACCAGCCTGGAGCTGGCGATGCCGATGGAGCAATTCAGTCCCGTCTCGCGCTTCACGGCCTCGTGCAACTTGTGGGCGGCTGCCAGCGGAGGACCGTGCAGCTTGGCGGTGCCGGTCATATCGAGATAGGCTTCGTCGATCGAGGCCATTTCAACCTTGGGGCTGAAGCGCTGGAGAATCGCATAGACCCGGTCGGAGTATTCGCGGTAACGCCGGGGATGACCCTCCAAGAAGATAGCCTGAGGACAGAGCCGATAGGCGGTGCGGAGCGGCATGGCGGAGTGAACTCCGAAGCGGCGCGCCGCGTAGGAGGCGGCCGCGACTACGCCGCGCTGATTGGGACGCCCTCCGACCACGACCGGTTTGCCTTTGAGCGAGGGATTGAAAAGCTCCTCGACGGAGACGAAAAAGGCGTCCATGTCGAGGTGGAAGATGCAGCGCGCCTGCCGGCCGGCGGTCTCCACAGCCTCATCTTCGCGCAGGCAGCGCGTTGAGACAACCCAGGCAGGGAGAGGCGCGCCGTCACAGATACCAGATCTGCTGCGGGTGGCGGGCCGCGCCCGCTTGAGAAGGCGTTTCGCCAGTTCAGACTGGGCGTAAGCGTAGAAGCTGACAAGACGCGCTAGAACTCGTACGATTGGATTAATGGAAACGATCACTGCCAGTAAAGCAAGGGCGCGGCTTTACCGGCTCATAGATGAGGTGGCGGTCTCGGGGCAACCGGTACTGATTACGGGGAGACGCGGCAAATCGGTTCTTATTTCGGAGGAAGACTGGCGCGCGATCCAGGAGACGCTCTACCTGCTTTCAATCCCAGGGATGCGGGAGTCGGTTTGCAAAGGGATGGATTTGCCGGCCACCAAGTGCTCGGGTGAGCCCGGCTGATGAGCTGGCGGGGTGGGTTCACACCCCAGGTTCAAAAGGATGCCCGGAAGATTCAGCCCGCAGGGGGCGCAACGTCAGGCTTGCGGGGCGGCGGGCTGGAGCGCTTGCGCCTCGCGCAAAGAAGCGCGTAGCCGCTCGGCCTCCTCCAGGTCCTGACGGATCTGGGGCGCCTGCTGTCCGGCGGACGCCAGCAGCCGCTCGAGTGTGGCGACCAAATCGTCCAGGCGGCCCAGGGCCTCCTTTTCCATGGCCGCCAGCGCAGGGTTGATCTTCTGCTCCCACTGCGAGGCCAGACGCGAGAGATTCTTGAAGACCACATCCGCGATGCGGCGGCGGAAGTGGTTCTCGACGATGCCCTTCACCAGCGGCATCGGAATCAAGAACGAAATCAGCTCCCATTCGCGGTCGAACAGGCGGCCGATGCGGATGTCAGGCGAGCGGGGGATCTCCGGTTCAATGTCCACTTCGGTGGTGCGCAGCGGCACCCCCAAGGCCTCCATGGTGCGCTCCGAGATCCGGTTCCGGAAGTCCTGAAGCGTCTGCGACAGTTGCCGCCCGGCCCGGTGCAGAGGCTCGAGGAAGTCGCCGCGGTGCTGATTGGAAAGACGCGTCATCTCGATGGTGATGGCGCGTGTGAGCCACTCCTCGAAGGACGTCACCGCCAGGCGGAACGAGGAGTTCCACTGAGGCCAGCGCTGTTCGAATTCTTCCAACAGCCGTGCGCGGATCTCGCGCTCGCGGCTCTCCAACAGCTTCTCGTAGCCGGTCCGGAGATTGGTTGAAACGTGCCGCACGATGAGCCGCAGCGCCAGGCGCGAATCCTCCAACCCCTGCCGGTCGCCGAGAATCTTGCGGCGCACCTGCTGGCGTTCGGAATCCGCGGCTTCGGCGGACTTAAGGGCCACCGAGAGGTAGCCGGAGCACTCGGCCAGCAGCGTATCCAGCTTGCGGTTCAAGATCGCCGCCCGCTGCTGTCCGGAGCGGGCCACCGCTTCCTGGCGCAGCGCGTTCTCAAACTGTTCGCGCAGGCGCTCGAAGCCGGGACGGATGGAGTAGGGATAGACCGGGATGGCGTCGTTCCAATAGCGGTTGAGCTGCTTGCGCACGTAGTTCTCGACTTGAGACAATCCGCGCTCGTCCAGCAGGTCCGCCTTGGTCAGCAACAAGGTGATCTTGGGAGTGTACAGGTTCAGTTCGCGGATCAGTTCGATGTCCCGCTGGCTGAGAGGCGGGTCGACGCCCACGGCGACGATCGCCAAGCCGACGTTGGGCAGCCAGTCGCGGGACACATCGGTGTTGTGAGCCAGCACGCTTTCCAGACCGGGCGTGTCCACAAAGCGGATCGCGCGGAACTCCTCCAGGGAAGGCAGCTCGACTCGCACCACGGCCACCTTCTTGCGGTTCTCCGGGTTTAGGTTCTCGTCGACGAACTCTGCGATCGTGTCGACCGCGATTTCTTCCGTGACGCCGCCGGCGTACTGAACCCAGGCGCGTTCGCGGGGACCGTAGCCGATCTCAGTGATGACGGAGGTGACCGGGATGACCCCCACCGGCAGCAACTGGCGCCGGATCAGGCAGTTCAAAAAACTGCTCTTGCCGGCTTTGAAGCGGCCGAAGATGGCGACGTTCAGGGTGTCCTGGCGAGCGAAGTTGCGGCAGCTTTCGAGCAGCGGCCGCAGCGAGGAGATGTCGTACCGGCGGGCTAGTTCCGCGGCGAATTCCAGGGCGCGGGAGGAGAATTCCGGAACCTCCGGCGCCTGCGCGTTCTCAATAGAAGGGCTGAGCATAAGAAGACTCTCGCGAATGAAATTGCAGGAGTCATTGGCCGGCAGGGCGGCGGGAAGCGGACTCCACCGCTACTTTTTCAGTATAGCGCAAAAAGGGCCCGGATCGCGGTGTCTAGGGATGCGAAAACTCGTTGGCCCTCGGCACAAGCTGGAAGTAGACGGCATCCGGCAGATAGGTCTGCCAGCGGTCCGTGATCCGGGCGTAACCCACGATCCCGAAAAACAGCAAAGCGATCGCCGCCGCCATGCCCCAGGCGGGCAATCGCCGCTTGCGGCCTGCCGCCGACATCCAAAGAGCTCCTTCCGCCGGGCAGATCGCCACGCAGTCATAACAGCCGGTGCATTCGGGCGATCGAACCGTGATCAGCTTGTCCACCGGCAACAGCGAGGGACAAGCCTGCGCGCACTTGGCGCAGTCGATGCAAATCTCCGGGTCGCGGCGGATGCGTGCGGGACTGAAGCGGGCCAGCAAACCGAGCAGCGCGCCGTAGGGGCAGAGATAGCGGCACCAGAAGTTCTGCACGAAAACGGAAGCCAGGATCAGCGCGCCCAGCACAATGGCCGCCGTCACGCTTAGGAAGCGGAAAAAGTTGAGCATCTTCACGTCGGCGATGATGCCGTAGGGGCCGTTGAGAAACGCTTCGATCGCCGGCACGCTCATCGATCCCACGGCATACAGGAACAGCCCGAGAAGGATGTATTTCAGGGAACGCAGCGGCCAGTCGGCCCAGCGCGGCAACCGGAAGTTCCGGCGGAACGTCTGCCGGCCGAGCCGCCAGAGCCATTCGGAAACGGTTCCCACCGGGCACAACCAGCTGCAAAACGACTTGCGCAGCAGCAACGAGATCGACAGGAAGGCAATCAGCAGAAACACCCCAGCCGGGTGGACGGCCGGAACGCGCCCCTCCAGCAGGAGCACTTTCAGGTTCATCAGGGAGGCAATGGGAAGCCAGCCCTCCACTCCCGGAGGGCGGCCTACGCGGGGCCAGGCGCCTCCGGTCTCATAATGCCGGACCCACAGGTAGAACTGAATCCCGATCCAGACGTTGAGCGCCAGGAATGCGGCTTGAACGGCCCAACGGATCTGCCGGGTGCGATCGGGTTTGCGCCGGCGGAGGAGCTTCTTTGCCATCCCAACTACAGCGTAGGGTAGGGACCTCCCGGCGGGCAGTGACTCGGGTCACGGTTCGGGTTTGCAGCGCTCCCTGGCCTTTTGGTACGCAGCGAGTAACCTTTGTTTCAACTCCGAGGGGACGCTCGGCGGGGGAGCATCCAGTTCCAAGCCATGACAAAGATCGACCGTCCGCCGCAGGCTCTCGATGAACTCGACGCAAGGCGGGCAACCGCAGATGTGCTCCTCGATGCGGCGCCGCTCGTCCGCCGTAAGCTCGCCGTCCAGGTAGGCCGAGAGCTGCTCCAATAGCTCCAGGCATTCGGAAGGGCGGGGAGAAGAACGCGGAGGCATCAGTTGCGCTCCCTCCGCAAGTAGGCATCCAGCTTCTGGCGCACCGCCAGGCGGGCCCGGTGAAGCCGGGTCTTAACCACGTCCTGGCTCACGCCGAGGATTTCGGCTGCCTCCTCCGTGGAAAGTTCCTCCACGTCCCGCAATAGCAAAACGGTCTTGTAAATGTCGGGCAGGCTCTGGATGGCCTGCTCAAGCGCCGTTCGCAACTCCGAGCGCAGCAGTTCCGCATCCGGCAGACGGGACCAATCGGCGATTTCCAGCTTCCGCTCCCCGTCGTGCCCGGGGCTTCCGGTGGGCAGCAGCTCGTCGAGCGAAAGCTCCTGGGCCGGCGCGAAGACGCTGCGCCGCCGCTTCATCAGGCAGGCGTTGCGGGCGATGCGGAAGACCCAAGCCCGGACCCGCTCCGGCTGGCGGAGCTGGTCGAAGTTCTCGAATACCTTGAGCAGCGTCTCCTGGGCCACTTCCTCGGCATCCTCGCGATGGCCGCAAACCATCAGGGCGTACTGAAACAGCCGGGCGTGAAAGGCCTCGACGAACTGGTCGAAGGCCTCCAGCTTCCCCGCGGCTAATTCGCGGGCCAGTTCAATTTCGGTTTCCTTCTGCAAGGATGCGGAGCCGGCGGGCAAGTGACAGCCTCCCGCACCATTCTAACAGGGAGAGCCGGGAACCTCCTCGGGGCAGGCCGCTTGTAGTATGCTGAGAGTCGGAGAGCTGCGAACGCTATGAACCGCAATTTTTCGAAGGTTGCGCCTCTGTTTGCGCTGTTTGTTTTCGTGATTTTTGCCTCTGCCGCCCTAGCCCAGACCACCTATATGATTACGGGCAAAGTGGTCGGCGAGGACGGCAAGCCGATTCAGAACGCCATCATCAAGATTGACCGCAAGGACATCAAGTGGAGCGCCAATGTCAAGACCAACCGGCGCGGCGAGTACACGCACGCCGGCGTCCCGGTGGGCGGCACCTACCGCGTGGCGCTTGAGATCGACGGCAAAGAAGTGGACTTCCGCGACAACGTCCGGCCCCGCCTGGGCGAACCCGCCGAGGTCAACTTCGACCTACAGGAGCTGAAAAAGACCCGCGAGGCGCAGCGTCTGGCTGCGGAGACGGGCACGCTGACCGCCGAGCAGGCCCGGATGCTCACTCCGGAGCAGCGCGAGGAGATCGAACGCGGATTGAAAGCCCGCGCCGCCGAGATCGCCAAGAATAAGGCCCTCAACGACGCCTTTAACGCGGGCGTCGAGGCCGCCACCGCCGGGCGCTTCCAAGAAGCGGTTGACGCCTTCAGCAAAGCCGCAGAGATCGACCCCAAGCAGGACGCGGTGTGGGCCAGGCTCGCGGACGCCGCCGAGAAACTGGGCGCTCAGAAGACCGGCGCGGAGCAACAAGCGGCTTTCGCCAAGTGCGTCGAGGCTTATCAGAAGGCCCTGGAGCTGAAGCCCTCCGAAGCGGCTTATTACAATAACTACGGGCTGGCCCTGGTGCGCATGCACAAGATCCCGGAGGCCGTTTCGATGCTGGAGAAGGCCGCGCAACTGGATCCGGCCAACGCCGCCAAGTATTACTACAACATGGGCGCCGTGATGATGAATACCGGCCAGAATGATGCGGCGGGCGAGGCCTTCAAGAAGGCCATTGAAGCCAATCCGAAGTACGCCCCGGCGCAGTATCAATACGGCATCTACCTGGTGGGTAAGGCCCAGATCGGCGCCGACGGCCGCATTCAGCCTCCTCCGGGCACCCGCGAAGCTTTTCAGGCATACTTGGAGCTTGAGCCGAACGGACAATTCGCCCAGTCCGCCAAGGAGATGCTGGCCAGCTTCGACCAAGCCATCCAGACCGAATACATGAGCCCCGAGGCCAAGAAGAAAGCCGAGGAGGCGGAGCGAAAGAAGCAGCAGAAGAAGCGCTGAGCCGCCTTGAACCGGGGCGCCGGAAGGAGGCGCCCCCGCCATGATCCGCGCCGTACTTTACCTCTTCATCGCCATTATCCTGATCACCTTCCTGCGTTCCGTGATCGGGCTCATCGCGAAGGCGTTTGGCGGGTTAATGGCGGAGGAGTCTCAGAGCGCAGCCGCAGGGCGCGGCTCCAAGGCGCATGGAGTCCCAGCCTCCGGCGAGTTGAAGCGGGACCCGGTGTGCGGCACCTACGTCCCCGAGTCCACCAGTGTGAAGCAGCTCATCGGCGGCCGCGTAGTGCACTTCTGCTCTGAGGAGTGCCGGAGCAAATACCAATCCGGCTAGCGCTCCGTCCTTGCAGCCTTATTGAAGCTAAAGCGGCTGCGCCAAGCGAGGGTCCGGCCTGGGCTCTCCAGCGACACTTCCAGCGACTTTGGCAGCGGCTCACTGGGCGGTTCGACAACCAGGCTGTACTGAGAGGCAATGGCGCTGAACGCTTCTCCAATCGCGGCGCCGATCTCAGGTTGGGAGCGGCAAAACCACGCGTTGCCCCCGGTGGTCGACGCCAGCGTCATCAAGCCGGTCTGATACGCTTGATTGAGCGGATCGGTCCGATAGTTCAAGTGGACGATGAAGACTGGCGTCTGGGTCGCCGCCAGCGAGGCATCCAGCCGCGCGATGCGGTCCCGGACGAGCCCATCCCGGAAACGGCGGCTCAGATCTCCGGAATCGCTGCTGTTAATGGTGGGATTCGTGAAGTCCTCCCGATAGTTGCCCACCTCGCTGTCGGTGACATAGAGCACCGACACGCGCACGGCGGCTTTGGCAAGGATGGCGTCGCCCAGACGCACCGCCGGTTCAATCGTCTCCAGCAGTCCTGCCCGGCCGCTGACCTGGAGGGAATCGAGGGCTTCCAAAAGTGGGCCGCGCTCGGGGCCGGGATCCACGAGAACCCTCAAGCCGTCCTGAGCTCGCAGCAAGGCCACTCGAGTATGGGCAGGCAGTTCGCCGATGTTCTTCTTTAGCGCCGTTTTGGCCAACTGAGCCGAAGTCAGGCTGCCCGAGAGATCCGCAATGAGGAGGATGAGCGTCCCATCCTCCGGCCCCAGCACCTGCCGCACTTGCCCCGTTTCCACGCCGAGCTGAACCTTGATTTCCTCCGGGGAGAGCGCCTGGCCGCCGGCGGAAACGTCGGCTTGAATCCAAAACGGAATCCGAAGGGTGTCCGGTTGAGCCCAGGCTGGCGCAATCCAAAGAGCAGCGAACACCCCCAGCCACAGGGCCCGCTCCGAGGCGCGCAGGAACATCTCGGCAACCTTCCAAGATGTGCTTCGCACCGTCACCACGCTTCTATTCTCGCCCAAACGGCTCAGAAGCTGTACTTCAGGCCGAGTTGCATCACCCGCCCGCCGGTGGACCCAATGATCTTGCCCGCGTTCACATTGGGCGCCGAAGCGGGACCGATCACCGTATCAGGATCGTTCCAGTTGGCGTGATTGGGGAAATTCAACGCCAGCGCGCTGAACTCCAGGGTCCGGTCGGCGGAGACCGCAAACCGTTTGCTGAACGAGACGTCATGGTTCTGGTAAGGGGGATTGCGCAAACTGGGATGCCGCCGCGAGACGTTCCCCAAGGTGAAGTTGGGCGGCTGGTCGAAAGCGGCAGGGTTGAACCACAGCGCGGGGCCGGGATTGGGCACGCCGGGGTCCACGCCCGGAACGGCATTGACGCGCAGAAAGGAAATGACGCCGCCGGTATTGTTGAACTGGGGATAGAGCGCCAGCGGCTCGCCGCTGGCGTAGAAGCTCGACCCGCTCAGCGCCCAGCCATCAAAGATGTGCTTGCGCCAGTCGGCATACGCGAACAGAGCCTTGCCGCGGCCGAAGGGAAGCTCGTACATGTAGTTGACGTTGATCCGGAAGGGATTGATGGAAGCGAGCGACCATTCATTGCGCCGGTTGAAGAAGTCTTGGCGCCCCCCCGAATAGTCGTCGCGGGCTTTCACCCAGCTAAGACTCACGCCCAGGCTCAGCCCTCCGGAAGCGCGCTTCTCTGCGGATACGTACCAGGATTCACGCCGGTAGCGGCCTGCCGGATAGATGCCGCCGACGTTCAGGCTCCGGTAGTGAGGGAATGGCCGGAGCGAGCGGTTGAACGCCTCATTGTACAAATCGTCCCGGTAGGCCAGAGCGGAAAGAGGCAGGGCATTGAGGTTCACCACGGCGTTGCCTCCATAAATGTCCTTGCCCCAGCTCGCCGAGGCGCCAACGGAGACGACCGTGGAAAAGGGCAATTGCCTTTCGGCGGAGGCCGACACGGATTGCTGTACCGGCAAAACGTCGCCGCGGTAAATCAAATCCGCATTGGTGTCGTTGACAGCTTCGGGCCGGGTGTCGGGCAAGGGCCGATCCAGCGGCGGCAGTCCTTCGCGAAGCACCAGGGCAGGGGAGAGCTGAGGATTGGCGGACAAGTAGATCGGGCGGGCATTGAACGCTTGCGTTCCCCAGTCCGTGGCGTAGATGCCGGGCACGCTATGGTCGGAATCGTAGCCCAGCCGCATGACGCTGCGCGTGTCGCCGAACAGATTCCAGCTCAGGCCGGCGCCGGCATCCACATAAAGCAGGTGCGGCTGGAAAGCCCGCCCCACGCCCGGGCTTCCGGCGACGATCATCGCGCCCGGGCGTCCATTCACCGGATTGATCACCGATAGATCCACCGTGGACTGCCGGTCGTATTTCTCAAAGCGAGGGGTACGGTAATTCAGCTCCAGGCTGAAGCTCAAGGTTAGCCCCGGTTGGGCCCGATATTCTTCCCGCAGGGAGAGGGAGCCGAAGCGCATGCGGAAATAGGACGGAGAAACCGTATAGCTTTTCTCGGCGTAGCTGGCGAGCCCGAGCAGAAAACTCGCAAATCCGTGCCCGGTGCCGACAATGCCCGGCAGGCTGGTCAACCCCTCGCTGAACCGGAAACTCCCGGCCGGGTATGGCGTCTGGAAGGTATTCACCTGGTTGACGCGGGCGCTGGAGGAGACTGAAAAACTGTGCTTGCCCCGGTTGTGGGACAGGCCGCCGGTCCAGCGGTACGAGGTATAGGTGCTCTTCGTGCGCGGGTAGGGGCGGCCCATGCTGGTGTATCCGGTAATGTTAAACGATGGGAACGCCAGCGGACTGGAGCCGCGCAGCCCCATTTGGCCGGCATAATCCGGTTCCCCTTCTTCGCCGGTGGAATACAGGCTGGTGTCCGCGTAAAAGCGCAGGGAGACCACGGTCTGCGACGACCGGGTGAAGACCCAGTGCAGGCTGCCCGAAGGATCCCGGAAGTGGCGGTCTGGAGAAGCGGGATTCGCAGGCGTGGGCAGCAGCGCAGCGTAACCGTTCAGCCCGTTGCTGTAGGAGAAATTGACGTTGAAGCGGTGGCGCTGGCGGATCGAATGGTCCACCCTTACGATCACCCCGTCGGCGTCATTGGTCTGGGGTGAAACCAGAAAGTAGTTGTTGCGGAAAAACGGGCCGACCGCGGCGTTAGGCTCCGGATAAAACCCCAGGGCGCTCTGCGCCACGGGATCCAGACGCGCGGGTGGAATCCAATTCCCGGGAAACGTGTCGCGGAGGTATTCTAGGTTCTCCAGGGAGATCGGGCGGGAGGGATCGAACGCCGGATTGGCCCGGGTTGTGGACGGATCGAACACGGGCAGGAGCCGGCCGGCCTGGTCGACGGTCGCCGAAAAATCGCCGCTTCGTTCGGGAACCGTGGCGATTGTCTGCAAATAGGATCGGGACTGGCGATCCCGCACTCCCTCGTAGGAGAAGGACAGAAAGGTCCGGTTGCCGCCGTGGTAAATACGCGGAATCACCAGCGGACCGGTAAGGTTGACCCCGAACTGATGGCGCCGCAGGGGCGGCTTCGTTCCGCCGCGCTGTTTGACCTGATGGGGGATGGCGTCGAAATAGTCGTTGCGGACATTTTCATAGAGCCGGCCGCGCCATCGGGCGTTTCGCGCCGCAGCCCGCCTCTGCGGGGCGCTATCGCCGCGCAGGCCGAGCTCTCGGGTCTGAATCTTGAACTCCTCGACCGCTTTTTCGAGCTCCGATTGCCCCAGCAGCGGCAAACCCAGCGAAAAAACGAGAAGCAATCTCGCGGCGCGCATCGGTCCCGCGGTACGCATCGCTACAATTGTATCCCGCCAGGCCAAGCCGCTTTCAGCGCAAGGCCTGCGTTAACCTGAGGCTATGAAGCTCAGTGAGATCGCACAGCGACTTGGCTGCCAACTGCACGGCAATAGCGACATCGAGATCACCGGCGTGGCGGGCATGGAGCACGCCGGCCCCACCGAACTGACCTTCCTGGCCAACCCCAAGTACGCGCACAAGGTAAAACACACGCGCGCGGCGGCCATTCTGGCCTCGCAGGTGATCGAAGGATTGCAGATTGCCACTCTGGTTTCCGCTAACCCCTACCTGGACTTCGCCCGTGCCCTGGAACTCTTCTACCAGCCCCCGCGGCCGCGCCCCGGCATCCATCCCACCGCGGTGATCGCCGGCTCGGCCCAGATCGGCGAGGGCGCATCCATCGGCGCTTTTGTCTGCATCGGCGAAAACGTGGTGCTGGGCCGTAATGCCGTGCTCCATCCCCATGTGGTCATCTATGAGGGCGCAAGAATCGGCGACGACTTCGTAGCCCACTCCCACGCCGTCGTGCGCGAGTTCTGCCAGATCGGCAACCGGGTGACCCTGCAAAACGGCGTGGTCGTGGGCGGGGACGGATTCGGCTTCGCCAAACAGGCCGACGGGCGGCACTACAAGATCGTTCAATCCGGCGTGACCGTCATCGAGGACGACGTCGAGATCCAGACGCTCACCTCGGTGGACCGGGCCACAGTGGGCGAAACGCGCGTGAAGCGCGGCGCGAAGATCGACAGCCTGGTTCAGATCGGCCACGCTTGTGTCGTGGGCGAAGACAATATCATCTGCGCGCAAACCGGGTTGGCTGGCAGTTCCATCCTTGGCAAGAATGTGCTGTTGGCGGGGCAGGTGGGCGTCTCCGGACACCTGACCATCCATGACAACGCCGTGGTTTACGCGCAAAGCGGCATCGGGGGCGACGTTGCGCCAGGGAGCGTCGTTTCCGGCTCCCCGGCCTTTGACGCCGCCCTCTGGCGCCGCGCCGTAGCCGCCTTCCCCAAGCTCCCGGAGCTGTTCCGCACCGTGCGAGAATTAAAGAAAGAAGTCGAAGCTCTCAAAGCCTCCCATTCTTCCCCGGAGAAACCCAATGAGTGAGAAGACTCCCGTTCCCAACCGCCGGCCGGTAGCCTACAAGAACGAAGTGTTCCTGGAGAGCGCCGACGCGCGCCCCCTGCGCATCCTGTCGGAGTACCTGGAGCCCCTCGCCCACTTCCGGCGGCACAAGATACGGGACACCATCGTGTTTTTCGGCTCCGCGCGCCTCAAGGAGGACGGTCCGTTGGGCCGCTACTATCAGGATGCCCGCACGCTGGCCCGCATGGTGACGGAGTGGTCGGACAGCCTGGAGAACTCCGCCCGGCGCTTTGTGGTTTGCACGGGAGGCGGACCGGGAATCATGGAGGCCGCGAACCGCGGGGCTTACGACGCCGGAGGAAAGAACATCGGCCTGAATATCGGTCTTCCTTTCGAACAGTGGCCGAATCCGTACATCACCCCGGAGCTCTCCTTTGAGTTTCACTACTTCTTCATGCGTAAGTTCTGGTTCGCCTATATGGCCAAGGCGCTCGTGGTTTTCCCGGGCGGGTTCGGCACCCTGGACGAGCTCAGCGAGCTGCTGACCCTGGCGCAGACCGAAAAACTGGCCAAAAAGATCATCATCGTGCTCTACGGCAGCGCGTTTTGGAAGGAGATTCTGAATTTCGATGCGCTGGTGCGCTACGGCATGATCTCGCCCGAAGATCTGAACCTGTTCCAGTATGCCGACGATCCGGAAACGGCGCTCAAAATCCTCAAAGAAGGCCTGACGCGCTACTACTTGCAGCCCGAGCAGCCGCTGCCGGACCGCGAGCTGGAAACGCCGGCGATCGCCAAGTCGCGGTTGTGAACCGGGCGGATCGCCGGCGTTTGGCGCCGGGCGTGGTGATCCTCAGAACTCCTTGAACTCCTCTTCCTCCAGTGGGATGGCTTGCTTGTGGCCGGCGCCCGAAACCGCGGACTTCAGCGCCGTGAGGCCCTTCGCGGTGGAGGCGTGCTCGAAGCGGTGGCTCACCGCGCGGCGCTTGACGCCCGAAGCGGCTACCGCACTCTGCACCGCCGCTGCGGCGCCGTCGATCATCGCCCGGAGGCGGTTGACGGCGGCGCGCATGCTCTCGGCCTGAGCGCTCAGCTCTTCGCTGGCCGAGGCGCTTTCCTCGGCGCTGGCGGCCGTCTTCTGCGTCACTTGCTCCATTTGGCTGATGGCCTGAGCAATTTGCTCCATGCCCCGGGTCTGTTCCTGGCTGCTCAGATTGACTTCGTCCGCCAGCGTCTTGACTTTCACCGCGCTGTCGGTGATGGCCGCGATGGCTTGCGCTACCTGGTTGAGCTTGTTGCTCCCTTCATTCGACTTGGCGATGGACTCTTCGATCATGGCCGCCGTGTCTTTGGCCGCCTGAGCCGAGCGCTGCGCCAAGCTGCGCACCTCGTCGGCGACAACGGCAAAGCCAAGCCCCGCTTCGCCCGCCCGGGCGGCTTCGACGGCGGCGTTGAGCGCCAGGATGTTGGTCTGGAAGGCAATCTCGTCGATCACCTTGATAATGCGGGAGATCTTGTCGCTGGCCGTGTTGATCTCTTTCATCGAGGCGATCATCTCCTTGAGGCTCGCGTTGGCATCCCGCACCTTGGCGTCCACCTCCGTGGTCAGCCGCGCCGTCATCTGGGCGTTCTCGGCGTTTTTGCGGGTCATGGCCGTGATCTCTTCCCCTGAGGCCGAGGTCTCTTCAAGCGACGCCGCCTGTTCGCTCGAGGCCTGGGAAAGCGCCTGCGAAGACGCCGCCACCTGACTGGCCGCCGAAGCCACCTGTTCGGCCCCCTCCGCCATCTCCGCGGTCACCGCCCGCAAGCTCTCATTGACCCGCCGCACCACCAATAAAGACACCGCACCCACTGCAAAGGACAAACCCAGCAGGAGCCACGTAACCCAATTCGACAGATTGATCGCGGACTGAGCCTGCTCCTGTTTCGTGCTCCGGAGATCCCGCTGCAACCGCACCAGCGTATCGACCGCCGACTGCATGCGCTGAAGCACCGGATAGATGCTGCCGGTCATCACCTTATGCGCTTCGGCGAACTGCTTGTTGCGGGCATGTTCCAGGTAGGTCTGGTGCAGGGGCAGCCAGGCAGCCAAACCCTCCTCCAAATCGCGCAGCGCCCGCCGCCCCTCCTCGGTTTCCATAAGCGGGCGTATCTCTTCGAATTGTTCCCGCAGCCTTGCCAGCGCGTCATCAAACCGTTGCACATTCGTCTGGTAGGCCGACGCGTCTTCGTTGATAAGAGATAGCTGCGCGCCCCGCGCCGCCGCTTGCATTTCATAGACCCGTTTGCCGATCGCCTGGGACAGATCCACCTTTACAAACTGTTTGGCGATCACATCGTCCAGTTGGCTTCCCAGGCGGCTTGCCGTGCTAAACGTGTTGATGCTGAGCCCGACAATCAATACGAACAGCACCGCGGTGCTGAGCATGAGTTTCTTGCCGATGGTCATTTTCGTTGGCGCTCCTAGCCTTGATTTCGGTTTCCATGCCGCCGGCGGTGACGCGTGAATCGGCGACAAACATCACATCGGATGATTGCGGGGAATGCATTAGGGTAGGCTTCGGACAGATCCTTCCTGGCCCCAGCTGGGCCGGATGTTACAATACCGCAGTGGGCCGCCTGCGAGTCTTCCTCTCTCGACTGGGCTGGGCCGGGCGCCTGTTCCTGCTGCTGGCGGTCTTATGGCTGCCGGTGCGCCTCCTGGCCCCCGGGTCGGCTCTCCGGCTGCTCTTAGAGACGGCTCTGGTCCTCGCCGGCCTTGCCGCCGGGCTGATTTGGACGCACCGGGTGATCCGCAAGGCCATCTGGCGGCTGCGCAACCGCCTGGTGGTGGCCTACCTTTTTATCGCCGTGGTCCCGCTGGCCCTCGTCCTCGCCCTGACCGCGATCGGCGCTTACATCCTGATCGGCCAGATGGCGCTCTTCCTTCTGCGCACCGAACTGGAGCACCGTTCCGAAGCCTTGCTCGACCCCGCCGTGGGCCTCGCCGCCACCCCGCCCCAGCGTTTGGAAGAACGCCTGCGCTGGCTGGCCCCTTATTTCCGCGAGCGCTATCCGGGCTTGCAATTTCTCGTTCGGCACAACCGCGTATACCGCGACCCGGACGGCGCCCCGCTGGATCTGCCGCCCAACCCGGCCCCCGCCGCAGCCGGGATCCTGTCCCACAACGGGCGCCATCATCTGTGGGCCCATGCCGCCCAACAGGGAGTCCAGGTGGACCTGGTGGCGCCAGTGACGGCGCGTCTGCTGGAAAGCGTGGCCCCCGGCATCGGCGAAATCACGCTGGCGGACTTGCTGCCCGGCCATGGCGGCGCCGCGCCCGCCCGCATCCGGGCCGGCAACCTCCCCCCGCCTCGCCATCGTTTCGATTTGGAAGTCCGGTGGTTCACCCTGGTGCCGGTCGCCGGTCAAGAAACTCCCGCCACTCTGTCGATCGCCACGCGCCCCTCGGCGGTCCTGGGACTCCTGTTCGGCGGCAAGATGGATTTCATGCAGGGCTTTTGGGGCCTGCTGCTGGTTTCTCTCGCCATCCTGTTCCTGGTCTTCGTTCTGGTGGCCTTGGCCATCGGCATCTCGATCACCCGCACCATCACTCGGGCCGTCCATGGACTGTACGAAGGCACCCGCCGCGTCATGGAGGGCGATTTTGCCCACCGCATCGAGGTGCGGGGCTCGGACCAGCTCGCCGAACTAGGCAGCTCCTTCAACCGCATGACCGAGAATTTGGAGCGTTTGCTGCGCGTCGAGAAGGAGAAAGAACGCCTCCAATCGGAGATCGAGATCGCGCGCGAGGTCCAGAATCAGCTATACCCCAAGCAGGTCCCCATGCTGCGCCGCCTGGAGCTCATGGCGACCTGCAACCCGGCCCGCATGGTCTCCGGCGACTACTACGACTACCTGAGCCTGGACGGCTCCAAGGTGGCCCTGGCGATCGGGGACGTCGCCGGCAAAGGCATCTCGGCCGCGCTGTTGATGGCCACCGTCCAAGCCTCGCTGCGCACCCAAGTGAAAAGCTGCCTGGAGAGCTCGGCCGCCGGGCACGCCAACGGCTCGCCCAGCACCGCCCGCCTGGTCACGCTGCTCAACCAGCAGCTATACGCGTTTACCGCGCCCGAGAAGTTCGCCACCTTCTGTTTCGCCGTCTATGACGACGATACCGGAGTGCTCACCTACACCAACGCCGGCCACCCGCCGCCGGTGCTGGTCCGGGGCAACCGGATCCAGCGCCTGGATACCAACGGCATGGTGGTCGGCGCCTTCCCCTTCGCCACCTACGGCGAAAGCCGCCTGCTGTTGGAGGATGGAGACCTGCTGGTGTGGTTTACCGACGGGATCACCGAGGCGGAGAATGAATACGGAGAGATGTTCGGTGAAGAGCGCCTGTGCGAGCTGTTGCTGAAGCACGCCTGGCGCGATCCGCAGGAGATTATGGAGACAGTGCTCGAAGCCGTCATTCAGTGGACCGCTCAGCCCGACGCCATGGATGACATGACTTTGCTGGTGGCGCGCAGGGTGCAGCCGGCGGAAGGAGAGACGCGCCAATGAAGGTTCTTACCGCCGCCCAAATGCGGGAGGTGGACCGCCGCACGATGGAGCTGGGCATTCCGGGCCTGGTGTTGATGGAAAACGCCGGGCACCGCGTGGCCGAATTCCTGCAAGAGGAGTTCGCCCCGTTGGCCGAACACCGCGTGGTGATCTTGTGCGGCAAAGGCAACAACGGCGGCGACGGCATGGTGGCAGCGCGGCAACTCTTCACGCGTCTGAGGCCGGCGCGGCTGGATGTAGTTCTGGCCGCCGATCCGGTCGAGCTGCGCGGCGACGCCGAGGCCAACTACCGCATGCTCGTGGCCTGCGGCTGCCCGGTGCAGCGCGAGATCACCGCTGAGATGCGCCAGGCGACGCTCGTCGTGGACGCTCTGCTCGGCACCGGTTTGAAAGGTCCGGCCACGGGCTTGATGCGGGAATGGATCCGGCAGATCAACTCCGGCTTCCCTCAAGCCACGGTGGTGGCCGTCGACCTCCCCTCCGGCCTGGACAGCGACACAGGCGCGATTCCGGGCGAGGCCGTCCGAGCCGATTATACGGTGACCTTCACCGCCCCGAAGGTGTGTCAGGTCCTCCCCCCAGCCTGTGACCTGGTGGGGCGCTTGCTGGTGCGCCCGATCGGGAGTCCGAGTTCGCTGTTCGAAGATGACCCCGCGATCCAGCTCTCTCTGATGGAACCGCGGATGTTCCGCCATTTGCTCGGACGGCGTCCTCCGGGCGCTCACAAGGGCGATTTCGGACATGTACTCGTCATCGGCGGCTCGCGTGGAAAGACCGGCGCGGCCGCCATGGCCGGCATGGCCGCGCTGCGCGCCGGCGCGGGTTTGGTCACCGTTGCCTCGGCGGGCTCGGCTCTGCCCGTGATCGCCTCCCACGCTCCGGAGTTGATGACCGAGGCCCTCCCGGAAACCGAAGAGGGCGGCATCTCGGCCCAAGCCGCCGCGCCGGACCGGCTGTCCCGCCTGTTGCACCTGAAAGATGTTGTGGCCCTGGGGCCGGGCTTAGGTAATCAGCCCGAGACGGTGGAGATGGTCCGCAATCTCGTCATCAGCGTTCCCCAACCTTTGGTGATCGACGCGGACGGACTGAACGCCCTGGCAGGCTGCGATTTCCGGGGAGGCAACTTCATCCTGACTCCGCACCCGGGCGAGATGGCGCGGCTGTGCGGAAAGAAGACCGCCGAGATCCAGGCCGACCGAGTCGGCTCGGCGCGCGCTTACGCCACCGAGCGGAACCTGACGCTGGTCCTCAAAGGCCAGCGCACGCTGATCGCTTTTCCCGATGGCCGGGTCTGGGTCAATCCGACCGGCACCCCTGCCATGGCCACCGCCGGCAGCGGCGACATCCTCACCGGCCTGATCGCGGGGCTCCTGGCTCAAGCGCCGCGCGAGCCCGAAGCCGCCATTGCCGCAGCCGTCTACCTGCACGGCTTGGCCGGGGAACTCGGGGCCGAGGAGCTGGGCGAACGATCCCTTCTCGCCACCGATTTGCTCGACTATCTGCCGGAGGCCTTCGATGAGTGCGTCCGTGGTCCGGACCCGTTCTGAGGAAGAAACCATCGAACTGGGCCGGCGGATCGCCGGGCGGCTTCCCCGTCCGGCGGTGGTCCTTTTAATAGGGGAACTTGGTTCAGGCAAGACCACCCTGGCCAAGGGCATCATCCAGGGCTTGGGAGCGGCGGATCCCGAGGAGGTCTCCAGCCCGACCTACACCCTGATTCACGAGTTCGGCAATGGCGCGCGCGTCTACCACATCGACTTGTACCGCATCGATACCGCGGCCGAAGTCCTGGCGCTGGGACTGGACGATCTGCTCAACAGCAATGCGGTCTTGCTGGTGGAGTGGGGCGAGCGCTTCCCCCAACTTTGGCCGGAGGACCACATCGAGATCCGGTTGCGCTGGCTGGAGGAAAACACGCGGGAAATCGAGATCCGGGGGGTGGAAGGAGCGCCTTACAGTACCGTTGGGGACCGCGGGCAGGGCTTGTGAAGGCCGCCCCCGGCGGCTGGGACGTGCAGCCAGACGCCGGGCATGGCCCCCACGCAATTCGTCTAGGATGGAAGTGTGCCGGTGCGTCTGGCGTTCGTCGCGCTGCTGGCGGCGGGATGCTGCTGGGCGCAGTTGGTGCGCGGCTGGCATAAGGTCAGCACGCCCCACTTCGAGCTGGTTTCCCGCTATGATCCCGCCTTGGCTGCTCCCTTGCTCGTGGATCTGGAGTGGGCACGGGCCGTTTTTGAGGCAAACCTCGGGGTAAGACCTCGCGGGGACCGGCGCGTGCTCATTTACATCCCCGGCTCGCCTTATGAGTTTGAGCAGTACAGCCCTTCCGCCTGGGCCAACGGCTTCTATGCTCAGCTTCCCTACCGGGAGGTGATCGTGCTGCGGCGATGGTTTCAAACGCGGCATGCGCTGTTGCACGAGTACACCCACCTGATGCTGCGCCGCCGAGGAGGGCGGTATCCGGCGTGGTTTGAGGAGGGCTTGGCCGAATACTTCTCCACGCTTCGCGCCGAGAAAGACGGGCCGGTCGTGGGAGATGCCATCCATAACTCTCTTGCGCTGCTCCGTCAGACAGGATGGCTGCCCTTGAGTTACTTTCTGGACCCGGAATTGCCCCGAGAATTTGATAGCCAGGCACACGCCGGCCGCTTCTACGCCCAGTCCTGGCTGTATGTGCACATGATGCGCCTGTCCCCCTCTTACAAAGACCATTTCTCCCAGTTCCAGAATCTGCTGGCCGAGCAGGTAAGCACCGGGCAGGCCCTTTCCCGCATCTACGGCAAGTCGCCCGAGGATTGGGACGCGGATGCCCGGAGCTGGCTCCAGCGTTCCGGCTTTCCGCTAGAGCGGCTCAATCCGCCGGCTGCGGCTGCTGCGGCCAAGCCCGAAGTCGAGCAGATTGGAGAACTGGAGGTAGAGATCGCGCGCCTCACCCTGACCGCCCACCGGATGCCGGCGCCCCAGACCCGTTCCGAATACGACCGGCTCAGCCGGTTGGCGTCCGGGCGCTGCGGCCTACAGGCGTCGCTGGGAGACTTGGCCTACGCGGCGAGACTCTGGCGGCAGGCGGCGGCTCATTACAGCGCTGCGGCCGACTGCGGGGTCCCCAGGCAGGATCTGGCCGAAGGTTTGCAAACGGCGCTAAGCCGGCAACCCTTGGCCGCTGCGGGTGAGTTGGAGTCCTTCACCCCCGAGACATCATCAGATTTTGCGAATTTCATGCTGGGCGTGGGGCGGTTCTTCGAGCGGGATTATGCCGGCGCGCTCGATGCCTTCCGCCGCGCCGGCGGCTTGGCTGGGGAAGACCTGTTCCGCATGACCCGCCTCGAGGCGCTGGCCCACGCCTGGCTGGGCCAATTTGAGCTCGCGCTCGCCGCCGCCGAGAGGCTCGAGCGCATGGCGCAGAGCCCGGAGCAGAAACTTACCGCGCAGATCACTCGGGAGGATGTGGAGCGCGCCCGCGCGCGAGCTTCAGGCCCTTCGCGCGAACCGTTTTCCAGAAACGTTTTACGCCAGTATCAGCGCCTGGATGGGGTGGTGACCCGCGTCGACTGCCTGGGCAGCCGGGCCCGCTTCTGGGTGGAAGCCGGCGGCCAGACCTTCAAACTTTTGGTGGCGGATCCCCAAGAGGTCACCCGCGGCGGGGAAACGAGCGAGCCTTTGGAGTTTGCCTGCGGCCCGCAGCGCAAGGAGGTCATCGTCGGCTATCAGGAGCAAACCGACGCCTCCACGGAAACCACGGGCCGCATCCGCTACTTGGAGTTCCGCTGAACCTCGATACCTCAGCTATAGAGCTGATCCGCGGAGCGCTCCCGGTCCCACTCGGGAGTCGGCGCAAAGTAGCTCTCGCCCATCATCAGGTGCTGCTTCACCACTTCCTCGTTCAACTCGATGCCCAGTCCGGGCCCTTCCGGCACCCGGATG
>Ga0078972_1002483_pt1 | contig 60749 bp, 58 predicted proteins | sample YelNatPaOPGAMG01_FD_67568 | JGI IMG/M metagenome (GOLD analysis project Ga0078972, IMG submission 67568) | Hot spring thermophilic microbial communities from Obsidian Pool, Yellowstone National Park, USA - OP-RAMG-01 (SPADES assembly) (version 2) | ecosystem: Environmental > Aquatic > Thermal... | reverse complement strand
CTCTGGGTTGACAGCGAGTGCTCTAGCTATTCCTATCCTCTGCCTCTGACCTCCAGAAAACTCGTGCGGGTAGCGGTCAGCGTGCTCTGGTGCTAAACCTACTGTTGTTAGTAGCTCTTTTATGCGTGCCTTCTGCTCCTGCTTTGAGGATACTATTTCATGCACTTTGAAGGCTTCACCTATTATACCGCTTACAGTTAACCTTGGGTTTAGTGAAGCATATGGGTCTTGGAAGATTATCTGCATCCTCCTCCGATATGGTCTAAACTGCTTGGTAGGTATCTTTGTTATATCTATGCCATCGAATTTTACACTGCCTCTAGTAGGCTCAAGAAGTTTTATGATCAATCTACCTAGTGTAGATTTGCCGCAGCCAGATTCCCCTACAACACCCAAAGTCTCCCCTTTATACACCCTTATGCTCACACCGTCGACCGCCTTCACGGCACTCCTTGCTCTCCCCAATAGACCTGAGGACATGGGGAAATGTTTTACCAGATCAACTGTTTCTACTAATACACGTCTACCTTGCATTCTAGGTCACTGTATAAGAAGCACCTAGTATAGTGCCCAGATTTTACACTGTAGAAGAGCGGCACCTCCGATCTGCATCGATCCATCGCCTCTTTACACCTCGGGTGAAAACGGCAACCTGATGGCACGTTTATCATGTCAGGCACTACACCTTCGATGGAATAAAGCTTCTTTCCTAAGCCAACATTTAAGCCTGGTAGTGACTTTAGTAAACCGATTGTGTAGGGGTGTGTTGGTCTCTTAAAGATACTGTGCACATCAGCGTACTCTACTATCTGTCCAGCATACATCACAGCTACTTTATTACACATCTCAGCAATCACCCCTAGGTCGTGTGTAATCAAAAGTATGCTTGTGCCTATCTTCGCTCTTAGTTCCTTCATCAATTCAAGAACCTGTGCTTGAATAGTGACATCTAACGCCGTTGTAGGTTCATCAGCTATTAGAAGCTGGGGGTTACAGGCTAAAGCCATCGCGATCATGATTCTCTGCCGCATACCGCCTGAGAATTCGTGTGGAAAGTCTTTCATTCTTTTTTCAGAAGAGGGAATCCCAACCAGCTCCATTAATTCTAGAACGCGTCGATAGACTTCGCTTCTCCTCATCTTTTTATGCGCTAGAATCGCTTCAGAGATTTGGAAACCAACGTTATAGACGGGATTAAGAGACGTCATAGGATCTTGGAATATCATAGAGATCTTATTTCCTCTGATCTCACGGATCTCTTCTTCGGTAACTTTTACAAGATCCTTACCATTGAAGAGGATTTCACCTTGAATTATCTTTGCGAAGTTTGGTAAGAGACGGAGAATAGAGAGGGCGGTCATAGTCTTGCCAGAGCCTGATTCACCCACTAACCCGAGTGTCTCACCCTGCTTAATAGAGAAGCTCACATCATCGACAGCTCTAATGGGTTTAGGCGTGGTTAGGAAGTATGTTTTGAGACCCTTAACAGCTAGAAGATCACCCAAATATAACACCACATCTGTGTACTTTTGTGCCTCAACCTAGAAGATTGAGGCAGAATTTAAAGCTTTTAGATCTACTTGAATGCGTAAGATGATATTTATCAAATTGCAAAGCCGGTTTTAATCTTATCTGAAGGTAAAAGATTTATATAACCAATATTTGTATAATGGGCTGATATAAGATATGTCCAGTTCAGAGTCTAGAAAACCCGATAGAAGATCATTTCTTAAGATCGTCGGAGGCACTTTAGCAGGACTGGTTGTAGGTTCAGCAGCAGGATATTATCTCAGATCACCTGAGATACGCGAGGTTATTAGAACCGTAACTCAAACCGAAGCAGCTCGAACGGTCACCCAGACAGTTACTGCGCCTGCTACTACTGTAACACAGACTATAACAGCACCTTCTACTGTGATGCAGACTACGACCGTTACGCAGACGGCGACGGTAACAATCACGCAGACTGCCACGCCAGTAGCTAGACCTAGGTTAACAGTAGCTCAAGGTGTGGACCCTACTACGATGGACCCTGATATGCAAAGTGAGACACCTACGTTTGTGGTGCTCTTCCACGTTTATGACAGCTTCTTGGAAGTTGATAGGGAAGGAAAGCTTGTCCCTAAGTTAGCGACTTCGTGGACCTATCAGGACCCGAGGACTTTGGATCTTGAGCTGAGGCGGGGTGTTAAATTCAGTAATGGAGAGGAGTTTAATGCCGAAGTTGCTGCGTTTAACATACGCAGAATGACTACTCCTCCGCTGATCCCTAATGCTAAACCTACGGTCTTAGCGCGTGACTACTTGACAGTGCAAGATGTTGAGGTGCTGGATAGCTATCGAATAAGGATAAAGATGAAGCAGTCTGATCCGCTTCTGCTGCGCATACTTAGAAACAAGCTGGTTATACCGAAGAAGTATGTTGAGGAGAATGGGTTTGATATTCTTGCAACGAAGCCGGTTGGTACTGGTCCATATACTCTGAAGGAGTGGATAAAGGGAGATCACCTTACTCTAGTGAAGAAGGCGGATTACTGGGGTGGTCCAGCTGCTATAGATGAGGTGGTCTTTAGGCCTATACCTGAGACTGCAACTAGGGTTGCTGAGCTTAGAGTTGGGAATGTTGATATTATAACGAATGTTCCACCTGATCAAGCAGGTGTCCTTGACGCTGAGCCTAATATCGATATTCGGACGGTTCCGAGCGTTAGAGTGGCGTTTGTGATGATGAATACTGAGACCAATGAGAAGCTTCGTGATCCTAGGATTAGGCAGGCGTTGAATTACGCTGTTGACGTGAACTCCATAATACAGCATATCTTTCAAGGTTATGCTAAGAGGATATCCACACTCTGCCCCTCGTTCTTCGCACCTTATGATCCTAACACCAGGTTCTATGAGTATAATCCTGCGAAGGCTAAGCAGCTTCTTGCAGATGCTGGATACAAGGATGGGTTCGAGATAGATATGGAGGTCGCTAGGGGAAGGTGGCTTGGAGCTGAGGCTGCTGCGGAGGCAATTGCCGGTATGCTGAATGCAGTGGGCATTAAGACAACACTTTACACGCCTGAATTTGGTGTGTGGGCCAAGGGTACGCAGGAGCATAAGATTCGGAGCTTGGCTTATGCTGCTTGGGGTAACAACACCTTTAACGTGCTCCAATCGATTAACGCTCTGCTACATAGTAATAGACCATTCTCTTGGTACAGCAATGCTAAGTTAGATGCTCTGATAGATCAAGCGTTTGACACTCCAGACCTAGAGAAGCACAATGCGATCCTTAGGCAGGCATTGGACTTGATATTCGAAGAGGCGCCCTACATCTTCCTCTATCAACACGTAGATATCTATGGTGTGAACTCTAAGGTAGTTTGGCAGCCTAGGCCTGATGAGCTTATTCTGGGGTACGAAGCAAGGTAGAAAAGGTTACAAGCATCGTACATGTGGGTATGTGTGCGCTGAGCGTTGGCTAGGGTGAATATCTGGCGCTACATTGCTAAGCGGTTGCTTTCAGCCATAATAGTCATCGTCGGTGTGACAGCTATCATCTTCATCATCTCTAGGCTTTCAGGTGACCCAGTTGATCTTATGCTTGGGCTGGAAGCAACACCAGAGTCTAGGGCTGCGCTTAGACACGCGTTAGGTTTAGATCAGCCACTACATATTCAATATTTTATTTTCTTAAGTAATGCTTTGAGAGGAGACTTTGGGGTTTCTATAAGGAATAGTGTCCCAGCTATGGAACTTGTGCTGGAGAGGTTACCTAACACGCTGATTCTCACAGTTGTTACGGTTCTTTTGGCTGTGGCAATAGCTATACCTATAGGGATCGTATCTGCGCTTAAGCATAACTCGGTGATCGATTACGCTGGGATGACATTCACATTTGTCGGGCAGTCAATACCTAGCTTCTGGCTTGGTATACTGCTCATACTTTTTTTGGGGGTGCAGCTTCGAGTCCTTCCGATATCTGGTATAGGCACACCTGCGCATCTAATTATGCCAGCTATCACTTTGAGTTCTTTTCTTCTCGCTTCACTCGCTAGGCTTACTCGTTCAAGCATGCTGGAGACATTGAATAGAGATTATGTTAGAACCGCTAGGGCTAAGGGGTTGAAGTATAGCACAGTCGTTATACGCCACGCTTTGAGAACAGCGCTTATACCCGTGGTTACAGTTCTTGGTCTTCAGGTTGCTGCTTTGATGGGTGGTGCTGTGATTACTGAGCAGATCTTCGCTTATCCTGGTGTAGGTTGGCTTGCTATAACCGCTATTTACGCCAGAGATTTTCCTGTGGTTCAGGCGGTGGTCTTTGTCGTTTCTGTTATCGTGGTGCTTGCTAACCTTGTAGTTGATGTTGTGTATACGTATCTTGATCCTAGGATAGGGTATGGGTGATTATGCCTAGTCTGCTGCTTGCGAGTATAAAGAAAACACCGCTTTTTCTGATAGGAATCATCATCCTCATAGCTATAATCGGGGCTTCACTTCTAGCACCTTGGCTAGCGCAGAAAGACCCGCTTCAGCAAAGTCTCGCAGATAGGCTCAGACCACCTACCTTCGTTGACAGATCCTCTGATTATCTGCTTGGAACTGATCATCTTGGTAGGGATATCTTTAGCAGGATACTTTATGGGATAAGGGTTTCGCTTATTCTTGGTGTTTTAGCAGTATTCATATCTGGGCTTATCGGTGTATCTCTTGGTCTGGTATCTGGGTATTATGGTGGGGTCTTGGATCATATCATCATGAGGGTTACGGATATTATGCTCTCCATACCTGTGATTCTTCTGGCGATAGCGGTGATAGCGGTGCTTGGGGTTGGGTTTACGAATCTTGTGCTGGTCATTGGTTTAACCCAATGGATGGTTTACGCTAGGACCGTTAGAGGTGAAACCCTTTCTCTGAAAGAGAAGGAGTTCGTTGAGGCTGCACGTGCTCTTGGTGTGGGGGATTTGGACATACTCTTTAGATGCATCTTTCTCAACGCGCTTCCCACTATAATCGTGGTCGCAACTTTGAATGTCGCTACTGTTATAGTGCTTGAGGCTGGGTTGAGCTTCTTAGGTTTGGGTATCCAGCCACCTACGCCTTCGCTTGGTTACATGTTGGCTGAGGGTAGGCTCTATCTGGAGAGGGCTTGGTGGTACGCTACTTTACCTGGGCTGGTACTTATGCTGATAGTGTTGGCAATAAATATGATGGGTGATGGGCTGAGGGATATCCTTGATCCTTACAGGAGGCAGATCTATGGCAGAGCTTAGGAAGCCTTCTTTTTACGTGCGCCTTTCTTTTCGGATGGCTTTACGAATGATTTGATTTCTTCTGCGAGTTTTTCTGCTGTGACTTCAAGTAGTTTTTTGCCTACTTCTGCTGAGGCGCCTCTTGGGTCGCCTAGGATGCCTACTGGAGTCATCTTTTTCAGCCCGTAGGTGAAGCTCTCTAGCTGTGAGATTTTGAGGCGCTCTGGCTTGTAGAATTCTTCATCCGCTAGCCCCTCTACTGCTAGATCCATTCTTGTTGTCTGAGGTTTTACGTGGAGCATCATCGAGGTTTCTGCGTAACCTGCGTGGACGCCTGCTTTTACTCTGCTTATGCCTTTCTTCACTAGGTAGTCTGTGCTTGCGTTTATGTAGCGGTCTGTGGGTATGGCGAAGATCTTGGCTTTGTCTATGAAGATTTTGGCTATTCTCGGTGTGTAGGTTACTATGGTGTCTGAGTTGCCTCCGTGTGAGGATAGTATGATGATGTTCTTGAAGCCTGATTCAACTAGGCTTTCGCAGTAGTCGTATAGTATGTTGACGAAGGTGTCTATTGATAGGGTGATCGTGCCTGGGAATCCTATGTGGTGCTCTGATAGTCCTGGTCTTATTACTGGTGCTACTAGAGCGTTTCCGAGTTTTTTTGCACAGGCTTCTGCTAATGCGTAGCCTAGTGTTGTGTCTGTTGATGTGGGTAGGTGGGGTCCGTGCTGCTCTATTGAGGCTGCTACTACTATTGCTGTGTCTTTACCCGCCTTTATGGCTTCTTCTATCTCCTTCCAAGTCATGTCTTCCATCAGAACTTTTTCTACCAATTCTCTCATCTTAGTTTGGTTTTGTTGGTTAAATAAAGCTTCTTTATCTAGGTTATATAGCGCTTTGCGTTTTTTATAGTGTGTGGTTTGCAAGAGCGTCTTCGCTTTGGTCACGTAGATAGCTGGTTAAATAAGAGAATTAAGAGAATAGTAATCGAACTTCTTAGACTGGTAGTGTAGAGAAGAGGGCGACTTCTCTTGGATTGGTCTAGTTGGATTTGGTTATCTTTTTTGGCACGGTTTGTGTCATCATCGCTAGGTTTATAAGATGTGGGACGTGTCATCTATTTGTGGTTTGGAGACCTCCGCTAGGTTGAAGAAGAGTTTAATCAGGCTGCTGAAGGAGGATGAGGAGTTTAGGTACACTGTAGCGGGTTTGATAGGTTTAGGCGAAGTTCTGAAGCGGTTTGATAAGTATGATGGCGTATTTTCTAAGCTTTTGAAGAGGATGGATAAGCATTATGCGGAGATTGCTAGGCTTAGGGAAGATATGGTTAAAGGCTTCGCTAGACACGATGAGCTACTAGCTAAGCATTCTGAGGAGATCACTAGGCTTAGGGAGGATATGGTTAAAGGCTTCGCTAGACACGATGAGCTACTAGCTAAGCATTCTGAGGAGATCACTAGGCTTAGGGAGGATATGGTTGCTGGGTTCAAAAGGCACGATGAAGAGATCAGTAGACTTAGGGAGGATATGGTTAAGGGGTTTGCTAGACACGATGAGCTGTTAGCGAAGCATTCAGAGGAGATCACTAGGCTTAGAGAGGACATGGTTAAGGGGTTTGCTAGGCATGACGAGCTGTTAGTGAAGCATTCAGAGGAGCTCGTTAGGTTGAGAGGGGATATGGCTAGGGGGTTTGATGCTGTTAATAGGCATATTTCTGCTTTGGGTGCGAGGTGGGGTTTGATGGCTGAGGAGGCGTTTAGGGAGGGTTTGAGGGGTGTTTTGGAGAGGGATTTTGGTGTTAGGGTTGAGAGGTGGAGGGGGTTTGATGAGGAGGGGTCTGTGTATGGGCATCCTAGTGACGTTGAGGTTGATGTTGCTGTGAGTGATGGTAAGGTTCTGTTGATTGAGGTTGCTTCTCATGTGAGGCGTTCTGATATTTCTTTGTTTAGGCGTAAGGCTGCTTTTTATGAGAGGAGGGGTGGTAGGGTTCCGGATAGGTTGGTTGTGGTGACGCCTTATGCTGATGAGGATGCCTTTGAGTTAGCTTCGAGTCTTGGTATTGAGGTTCATACGGAGGTTTGATTCTTCTTCGGTTATCTGGTTTTGAAGAGCTTGATTGCGTGGAGAGACGGCAAGTGTATGGATGGCTGAAGATCTACTTCAAGGAGGGGCTCCACTTTCCCCGCTTACCAGCCGATAATGCAAATCGATCTCTTATCGGAAGCCTCTAGCTTGTTAGCCTTTGCTAGAGTGATGATAGCTCCTGAAGGTGGATTAGTGTTAGATTTGGTGTCGGGTTTTTGTTGAAAAAATTTTTTCTTGCGTGAATCTGACACTAAATCGGACACTAGGTATCTTAAGGATACCTCAGGCTTCGACATCTCCGCGCAGCAGATACTCTGCACCGCCTCATCAACGGGTAACTGCAACGCACTCTATGTTGCTGTCGATAGGCCGCCCCTAGAGGTTGAGGTTGAGGTGGCTTAGAGGGTTGGAGGGTTGATGCGCTCGGCGGGAGAAGGTAGGAGTTTCTTGACGCATATACCGTGAAGCAGAATGTTTTGAAGGGTGTTGCGGGTGCGAAGGGCTTGGTTGACCGCTTCAGGGGTCTGCTATCCTTGATCAAGAGGGTAGGTGGATATGCTTGGAGAGCTGGTTGGAAGCGGCAGGGATAGTGGTGGGCTGCACCTACTCCTCATAGATGAGGGGCTTCACGACGAGGAGACATTGGTTCTTGGTTTACTCAACCTCATGCTGGAGAGCAGATATATTGAGCCGGTGGGCTTAATCACGATAAGGAAGCTGGAGGATGAATCACATAAGGAGAATCATATCATATGGCATTGCTGAGAACGGCTTAGTAATCAAGACCGCGACGAGAATAGTTGGAAAGCATCTAACCCTATAAGGTAGTTACAGCATTATATTTGCTGCTTGATGAGGAGTTGCAGCGCCCCCCCCCTTTTCAACCCATCTAGCAGACTTGTGAAGGCTCTTTCGAGCTCCTCAGGTGTAGAAGCATCGATGGCATCCATCTTATAGTGTGCTGTGAGGGTCTTGGCTTCTCTGCTCAGCTTCGGCCAGGCTACGAGCACATATCTTTGAGCGCGTGTATCGATGATCTTGGCGTAGCTCGCCAGCACATTCTTCTCATCGACCGCATCCTTAGAGTATGCGACATCTACTTTAACGTCTTCGCCGCCGCAGTTTAGGGTGAGGTCGAATATGTGTTTGAGTCCGCTCGCACCGGTGTATGAGGGCTCTTTAACCACGTTTACGCCGCACCATTTGGCTATGGAGTAGAGATCATCTACCAGCATATACTTGTCGTATTTGAGCTGCGCCATACCCTTCTCACCGATCCTGTAGTCACTTAACCTTCGGAGGCCGGATGTAGTTTCTGTAAATATGGTTCCGTCGACGAGGCACCTGAACTCAAGCTTAGGGAGGGGCTGCCTCTCACCACAATTCTCGCAGACGAACCAAGAGTCAATAACCCTATAGTCAGATGGTGTAAGACTCCTACCACAGGTGGGGCATACGAAGCCGCCACCAGCCCTGAAAGCGGACTCAGGGTGCACGTGCCCACCCGCCTTATGCTCCAGAAGATACTCTCTTCTCAGAGCTGATTGACCGCACTTCACGCACCTCAATATAGTGACATAATCCGACTTGCCGCAGCTAGGGCAGCTGAGTATGGTTGTGACACTCGACTCTATAAGAAGCCTAGCCTTCTGCATACTTTTCAGAAGCTCAGCGCCATCTTCAAGTTTCAGATCGACCAGCTCGGTGTAAGAGAAGTTATCTTCACGAGACCAGCTATGGCGAATCTCCTTAACCGATATAATCCTCCTTAGGAGCGCTAAAATACTTCTACGCTTAGACTGCTCGTCAGACGCCAAATTAACCCAGCTCTCTGAAGCGTCTACCATATTGCCTTAATACGCTTTTAAATGTTTGGGAGGCTGATGAGAAGAGCTCTAACTCCTCTACGACCCACCCGCCACACTAGCCCCTTGCTTCATCAACCCTTTTCTTCCTATCATATGTTTCTGAGACGTTATGCAGAGTCTCCCCGCCCCAAACCTTCTCAAGTATTGTGAGTAGCCTCTCACCCCTCTCCGTGAGAACATACTCCTTCTTCCCTGTCCTCATATTCTCCTCCTCCCTTACCCTCGTAAGATCTTGATGCATTCGGTTGCTAATCCTTCTTACGCAGTTAGTTTTAAAGAGATCACGATATTAGACAAGCACGCTTACGCTAGGGGTAGGGTGAATCATCCTAAAGAGTGCTTCTATGGATAATAGTTTTACACCTAGGCAAGTATCACCGAGTTTTTCTTTGATAACTGGCCAGCCATTAATTTTTCTTTATTTTTGATCTGCGCATCTCCCTACCTAGCACCATCTTATGTGTGATCTGAGCACCCCACTCCTTCTACTCCCCTAGCGTCCGAAGTTTAGGTATGTATATGATCTTCCCTTGGCTTTAACAGGCTTCCTGTATGGGAAGCCTTTTTCTCCGCAGATCGGCACCTCTCCCCCCCTCTCTTTGACTGCTACATCTTTTTTCCTACGCATCTTAACCCCCAGTTATGTGAACCGCTTTAACAAGTTTAGGTATACAAATATACATAAGAATTAGAGTAGGGATGTTTGTTATAGCGTGTCTGCGTATGTGCGTGTTAGATCTGCTGAGTATTGGGTTAAGGATATGGGCTGCCTTGTGATTAGGAGCGCTGCTTCCCACACACCCAATAGATCTGTTGGCTGCGAAGGATGGTGTGAGGTTGGCTGTGCAGATGAAGGTAAAGAGCGGGTTCACAAGAGAGGAGAGATCAGAGCTTCTTAGGTGGGCTGAGCAGTTCGGCGCCAAACCACTGTTAGTAACGAAGAGAAGAGGGAGATGAATATATTCATCTTGGTTTGGTTGTGTCGGTTAGATAAAGCTTCTTGAGCTGCGGTTAATATGTGTGGCTCTGTTTATCTTGCTGAGCCTTTTGTTGGTTTGTTGGGGGCTTGGTTTTTCGGCTTTTAGTAAAAGTTTGTTGACTTGTTTGCTAATTTCCGAAAAAAAGTCTATGTTGGGGCTAGTAGCATAGGGTAGGTGGAGGACCCAAGTATGAATAAGAATATACCGGTAGCGGTATTGGTGGGGGTTCTGGTAGTAGCCGCAGCGGCGGCTTTCGGCTACGGTGCTGGGGTTGCTGCTGTCAGGGAGCAGTTCGGTGTCAAGGGCTGGGTTCAGGTCAAGGTTGTCAGAGACGGGCAGGTCATCTACTACTACGAAGGGCACAACGTCATAACTAATGCTGGTAAGGATGCAATAGCTAAGCAGATCGGTTCAACATCACCTTGGACTAACGGTGCAAACTACATAGCTTTATCAAGTAATACAGGCACTCCAGATGCTACTTGGACATCGATACCAGACGAGATCTCGACTGGCGGGTTGGGGAGAGCACAGGGTACATATTCACATACTAACGGAACCAATACATTCACGGTTCAAAAAGAGTTCATCGCTTCAGACACACATACAGGAGTAAGATTGGCTGGGCTCTTATTTGGACCTAATGGTGGCACATTGCTGGCAGCGAACACGTTTTCATCTGTGAATCTGATCAGCGGAGACCATCTCACCGTAACCTGGACTATAACGATCTCGTAGGCTGCTTAGATGAACCCCTGCTGAGGATGCTCCCTTCTCCCTCTAGGGGGGAGGGTAGCGCCCGCCTCTTTTTTCTGTGTTTACTAGCGTACGCTATCTGATACGTAGGGTTCCTCCTGTGAAGTAATAGTGGTGAGTTAGATTGAGTAGGGTGGCGGTGCGGGTTTGGAGCGCACTTGCAGCGCTCATCCTAGCTGCCACTCTAATTCCTGAAGCTTATGCTGCTAACTATTATCCTTCTGGGTATAATCTTGTTGGTGGGACTACGTATGTTTCAGGCTCATTAAGTGACCTTCAATCCGATAACGGAGCCTATATGGTGTTTGAGAGCTACGGCACAGCAACAGATAGTCTTACCCAGAACCCTGGCTTTGAGTCATCAGGGACTTGGACGGCATCTCAGAATAATGGGGGTGTGGCGCAGGTGCAGGACAGCTCTGTGGCACACAGCGGCACATACTCGGGTAAAACAGACACAAGGAATCCTACTGGCTCACCTTGCTTTGCCCAGCTTTCGCAAATATTATCCCCCTCGGTTACTGTAAGCAGCATACCTAATCAAGATGGGGGCTTAACCTTCTACCTTAGGTACGGAGGGAAAGCAAGTAATGGCAACAAAACACTCTACGTATCTGTAACCAGTAGCGAAGGTAGGACACTGAGATACTACTGGAGGCTTGACAGGAGCGCATTACCTAGCGATACAACTACCCTCAAATACATCGATATGGGGACAACATTAGGATCAGGCTGGGTTCAGGTAAGCAGAAACCTCTACCAAGACTGGGTCGTGACAAAAGGCATGCCAGACACAGACACCTTATCCTCAATAACATTACAAAGCAGCGGCTCAAAGAGTGGCAATAAGAAATATGGGCAGCTCATAAACTGGGACGACTTTACGCTCTCATACTACACCCAATACGCAGCAGAAGTGGAGTTCACAGGCACCTCCGACACAAACGACTGGTATCAACTGATCTGGACAGTAGACTCAGCTTGGACAGCAGCATCAGTAACAGTAACCATACAGCTATTCAACTACCAGTCAAACAGCTACCCAACTTCAGGAGACGGCTACCTACAGTACACATCATCCTCAACACTAAACACGGATGAAACCAAGACTCAGACGATAACCACCAACCCAACAAACTTCAAAGACAGCTCTGGGAATTGGAAGCTCAAGGTAAAAGGTGAGAAGAGCACAACATCATCCTTTGATCTGAAAGCAGACTTGGTTCAATATGCGCCCTCAGCCACATTTACGCGCACAGCATCAGACACGGCAACATTCTCAGACACACCAGCAAGGCTCTCAGCCCTAACCAGAACCCTAACAGACGCAACTACCTTGGCGGATGCGATTGCCAAGATCTACACTCAGGTAAGACAGATAGCGGAGACGTTCAACGTAGCCCCAGATATAGCTAGGGCAGCAACCCTAACCAGAACCGTAACCCAAACTCTAACAGTAACACCAGCAGTGGCAAGGGCAATAGACGCAACAAGAAACCTCTACGAAAACACGCTGATAACAGATTCGATAGCCAGAATCGTACACTTCCCTAGGCAGATATATGAGACACAAACCATCTCAGAAACCATACAAAGAGTGGTAAAACTCTGGCGCACATTAACAGAAGCACCGTCAATAACTGACTCAATACATAGAGTAGCCTACCTAACAAGAACCATGGCAGACACACAGACCATAACAGACACATTGACACGTCAATACCAAGGCTACCGAACATTAAACGAAGCAACAAACATAGTCGACCAAGTATCAAGAAGCTTTGTAGGAACAAGAACTCTAACCGAGACACCAAACATAGCAGACCAAGTAGCAAGAGCGATCTCAGTGTTTAGAAGCATGAGCGACAGCACCGCAGTGAGCGAAACACTTCAAAGAATTCAATACCTTTTCAGAAACATCGGTGAAACATCAACCTATGTAGATGAAATAAGCAGATCACTCGCAGCATCCAGAACAGCAACACTAACCGTAAGCATAGCTGATGAAGCGGCAAGAGCAGCAAACATAGCCAGAATACTAGCGGACACAACAGGAATAACAGACACAGCACAAAGACTCATACACACAGCAAGAGCACTATCGGAAACAAACACATTCGTAGCAAACATAGCAAGAGTAGCAACCCTAACCAGAACCCTAACAGAAACACAAACAATCTCAGATACGGTGTCGAGATTAGCGGACCTCGCAAGATCACTAACTGAAGCAAAAACACTAACAGACACAGTCTCAAGGCTCAGAACGGTAAGCAGAAGCCTATCTGAAACAGCATCACTAACCGATGCTATCACAAGAGCAACCCAACTAATAAGAAGCCTAACAGAAAACCCGACCCTAACAGATCTAGTAAGCAGAGTAAGCGCATTAACCAGAAGCGTAGCTGAAACACCAACACTGACAGATTCAATAACCAGATTAACAGCATCAACAAGATCCATAACAGAAACACAGACAATAAGTGAGCTAGTAAACAGACTCGTCTCATTTACTAGAAGCGCCGCAGACAGCCAAACCTTCACAGATTCAATTGCAAGATCCTTAGCTGCAGCCAGAGACCTAACCGAAACACCCAGCATAGCAGACAAACTGACGAGGCTAACAACCCTAGCAAGAGCACTAACAGAAACACAAACATTATCAGATGTAGCTTCAAGAATCACAGCACTATCCAGATCACTGAGCGAAACACAGAGCCTAACAGACATAGCATCTCGAGCAACCTATCTAGCACGATCTCTAACAGACATCCAAGCATTTGCTGACGCGCTCTGGAGGATGGTGAGCTTCTCAAGAGGAGTCACAGAAAGCACCGCATTAACAGATTCGATCACAAGACTAAGCGCATTAGTGAGAGCGTTAGCGGAAACACCAGCCCTAACCGACGCAACCCAAAGAACTGCTCAGCTTGCCAGAACATTAACCGATTCCCGGACCCTTATTGACTCGATCTCCAGAACCGCAGCCTTAACCAGAACTCTAGCAGAGAACCCAGCATTGTCAGATTACATCAGCAGAGCAGCAACCATAGCAAGAACACTAACAGACCCATCAACTATCTCTGAAACCGTAGTCAGATCCATAAACCTCGCAAGAACCCTACAAGACACAAGCACAATATCTGACACCCTATCAAGAATCGCGGTCTTAACGAGAACGGTAACAGAACCACAAGCAGTATCCGATACATTATCAAGAGTAGCCTCTTTAGCTAGAGCTTTGACCGAAACAAACCAAATCTTAGATGCGGTGAATAGACAAGCAACCCTAATCAGAGCGCTAACAGAAAGCCCTTCACTAACAGACACAACAAATAGACTGACCTCCCTAACCAGAAGCTTAACAGAATCCCATACGATAAACGACCTATTGAGTAGGCTAGCCTCATTTACTAGAAGTGTCTTAGACACCCAAACTTTCAGCGATTCGATCACAAGATCATTAACACTCACAAGAACATTGGTTGAAACACCAAACGTAGCTGACGCAGCCACTAGACTATCATCTTTAGCCAGAGCACTATCGGAAACCCAAGCAGTATCAGACTCAATATCTAGATTAGCATCCTTAACAAGAACCCTAGCAGAAACACCTAGCCTAGCAGACTCACTATCAAGATTAACAAGCGTAGCAAGGAATCTAACAGAAAACCCGCTACTATCGGATACATTAAGCAGATTAACCACATTAACCAGAACAATAACAGAAACACCGAGCATAACCGACGCCCTTGAGAGACTTATCACCAAAGTAAGAGCAGTATCAGAAACACTCAACGTAGCTGATGCTCTGCAAAGAACCTTAGCCCTAACAAGGGCTGTCACAGATTCTCAAACCATATCTGATTCGATCAGTAGAGCCGCTGACTTAGCTAGAACCCTAGCTGATATGCAAACCTTATCTGAAGCACTTACTCGAAGCCCCAGCTTTGCCAGAGCTCTAACTGAGACACAAGCAATCATAGACTCAACCACTCGATTAACCGTATTGGCTAGAAACATCCTCGAATCCGCCAACCTATCAGACTACGCTAACAGAGTAGCGACATTAGCTAGAAGCATAACAGACACACAAACCTTAACCGACACTATCTCAAAATACATCACCATCACAAGACAACTCACAGATTCAACAACTATCTCAGATCTAGCCACAAGAATAGCAGCCCTAACAAGAGCCCTAACAGATAGTCAGACAATCTTAGAAAGCGTTTCAAGATCTATTACCCTTACAAGAGTCTTAAACGAACTAACCCCATTAACTGAACAACTGACAAGAACAGCAACTCTAGCAAGAGCGGTAAGCGAAACTCAAACCCTAAAAGATTCGATCCTAAGATCAATAACACTAACCAGACAACTCCTCGATAACTCAGCAGTATCCGAAGCATTAACTAGACTAACAATATTGACCAGAACCACATCTGAAACTCCAAACATTTCAGATTTCACAACTAGACTAATAGCCTCAGCCAGAAGTGTAAGCGAAACACAACCATTCTCAGAAACAATATCTAGAATAGGTTACCTCATTAGAGCCGTAAGCGAAAACCAAGCTATCTCAGATTCTTTGAACAGATTCACATCTCTGGCAAGAGCCCTAGTAGAACAACCCACCTTATCTGACTCAGCTTCAAGAACCATCTACCTTACAAGAATGCTGCAGGATGCTCAAACATTAATAGATGCAGCGTCTAGGCTGATCACATCTCTAAGAGCTGTATCAGAGACAACTTCAATCTCAGATCTTATCTCAAGGTCAATAGAGTTAACAAGAAGCCTCTCAGAAACACCGCTCCTAACACACTCCATTAGTAGGTTTGCCGCTTTGTCTAGAGCGTTAACAGACCAGCAAATCTTCACCGAAGCCGTTAGTAGAGTAGCGTCTTTAACAAGAAGTTCGAGCGAAAACCCGTTTATATCAGACCTAGCCACCAGAATATCTACACTAACACGCTCTGTAAGCGAGACCACTACCGCATCAGATCAGCTATCTAGATTAGCTACACTTACCAGATCTCTAGCAGAATACCCCACCTTATCAGACACACTATCTAGGCTCATCAGCCTATTAAGAGCCGTAAGCGAAACATCAACCATAACAGATTACATTAACAGAGCAGCAACTCTAATGAGATCCATAACCGATGCACAAACCATCACCAGCGCGATAACAAGACAACTGATACTCACTAGACAAGCATTAGAAACTCAAGGCATAACAGACACAGTATCCAGATTCCTAACATCAACAAGAACCTTAACCGATACAACAGCCGTCACCGATTCAGCTACTAGAATTGCAACATTAATGAGACAACTCACCGACACACAAACCATACTAGACTCAGCAAGCAGACTCACCGCATTAACAAGAACACTAACAGAAACTCAATCCGTACATGACGCAGTATCAAGAACCTTAACTCTAGCCAGAGCTTTAACTGAGTATCCAGCATTCTCAGAATCCACATCGAGGTTAGCCTTACTGGCAAGAAACATAGCTGATTCAAGCATAATATCGGACACTGTATCCAGAGCCTCTACCTTGGCTAGGGCTCTAGTCGAGACACCTTCCATAACTGACGCTGTAAACAGAGTCAGCACCCTAATAAGAAGTGCAAGTGATACTCAAGGTTTTAGCGACACAGTATCAAGAGTAATAGCTTCAGCAAGAAACATAACCGAAACAACAAGCACGGTTGACACGCTGAATAGGGCGGTAAGTCTAGCCAGAACACTTACAGAGACACCAGCTTTCACAGACCTGGTATCGAGAGTGGCATCATTAACTCGAGCACTAAGCGAGACACAAATATTAAGCGACTTTATCTCAAGAACCGCATCCCTCGTCAGAGCATTAACCGAAACACAAACACTGCTGGATATAGCAAGCAGATCCGTATCACTAACAAGGTCTTTAAGCGACACACAAATCTTAACCGAGTTAGCAAGTCGGGTTAGTTCACTATCACGAACCATACTTGACACCCAAGGTATAAGTGAAACGGTTACGAGGATAGTGAACATCTATAGAACCCTATCTGAAAGCTCAGCGTTCACAGACATTGCATCTAGGTTAAGTGTTCTGTCAAGAACATTAACGGATGCAAGCACCATAGTAGACACAGCATCTAGAGCAACCTACTTGGCAAGAGCCTTGACCGAAACACCAAACATAGCAGAAGCACTGGCAAGGGCAGCAACCTCAGTTAGAGATCTAACTGAAACAACACAAATCCTAGATATGCTGAGCAGACAAGCTGCCCTAACCAGAACATTAACCGAAACACAACCTCTCTCAGATTTAGCCTCTAGATTGGCTTCATTAGCAAGAAGTATGTCAGATACCCAGACACTAACAGAATCAGTCTCCAGACTGCTAACACTTAGTAGAACATTAATCGAAACCAGCACGCTGACAGATTCAATATTAAGACAGGCCGCGTACGCAAGGCAACTGCTTGATTCCGCAAATATATCAGATCTATCTACTAGAATCACAGCTCTAACCAGAATCGTAGTGGACAGCGAAGCTATCACAGATTCAGCTGGAAGAGCGCTAGCAGCCCTCAGAGCGGTCACAGAGTCGCAGACCTTATCTGATTTAGCGTCAAGAACCATAAGCTTAACAAGACAGCTAAGCGAAAGCCAAGCTCTAGCAGATGTGGTTTCAAGATTCCTCAGCGCCACTAGATCGCTAACAGAACCAGCCTCTCTCACAGACACCATCTCAAGGATAACAGCCTTCTCCAGATTAGTAAGCGACATACAGACTATGTCAGATTCATTAAGTAGGTTAGCAACCTTAACCCGAACCCTAGCCGACACACAAACAGCTTCAGAAAACGTTGCCAGAGTAATAAACATTGTAAGGGATCTAAGCGACTCATCTACATACACAGAAACAGTAACGAGACCGGCAACACTAAACAGACTACTTACAGATACCTCGGCGATATCTGAATATGCTGCTAGAGTGACTAATTTGGCAAGGATCGTAGTAGATACTCAAGCACTATCGGATCAAGTCTCAATGTTCCGGGTGGCTGCAAGGTTAATATCCAAATACACAGTAGAACTCTTCGATACATTAGCCGCTCAAGATAGCCTCATTAGAAGCATAAGCGCCGTAAGAGTTCAAATAGACTTGACTACGCTCAGCGACTTCTCCGCATCAACCATAAGCAGCGTCAGAGAGATAACTGATTCACTAAGATTGGCTGATGAGATCACAAGAGTAGCCGAGGTTTCAGCGCAGATAATAGACATAATAAGATTTACCGAAGTCTCACAGAGAGTCTACTCGACCGCAGCATCCTTAGTTGAGCAGATCACAGCTGAAGTCAATGTGCAGCGAATCTACTTGGCGCTGAGAACCGTGGTAGACGAAGTCACCTTATCGGACCTACAAACGAGAATACTATCGATAATAAGAGCGATCTCAGATGCACTAAACTTTATCGAGAAAAACATGATAGTGCAGAAAGCAGCTCAAGCCCGAGGCTTGATTATATCCCCACAGCTCATAACAAGTAGCGACCCCTTCATACTAGACGCCTCCAAAACGCTAAATGTCTACACAATGATCACACAAATAGATAGGCCGGCGCAGCTAACGATCACAACCTCAGATACCACACAGATCGCACCGCCTTCAGGCTTAAGATTCCTGGCAGCTCCAGTAGACATAACCTTAGATAAACCAGCTAACTTCACAGCGAAGATAAGACTCTACTACAGCGAAGCCGCCCTAAGAGCGACATCATTAACACCACAAGACCTATCGCTCTACTACTTAGATGAAGCCAAGAAGATTTGGGTGCCTGTACCAAGCGTAGTAAACGTAGATGAGGGATATGTTGAGGCTGAGACAACTCATCTAAGCACATGGACTCTTATGCAGCGCCCGATAAAAGTAGCGCTCTTTGACCTCTTAATAGGCTTGGGTGAAGTCTTAACCAGCATAAGGAACTGGACGATACTACCCTACTCAGAAATCGTCTCAGCGGTAAATCTCATGAACATGGGAGACGAGCAGAGCTTTGTTCACGTCAAAGCTTGGCTGGTGGACGAATCTGGGAGAATGGTTTGGAGCCAAGTAAGCGAAGGGAGCTTCGCGCCCGAAGAATTTAGGACGATACCCATACACATAGTGCTCCGTGAAGCTGGTAGATACACGCTCTATTCGCAAATCGTAGCAGAAGGGGTTGAAAGTGAAGCTGTTGTAAGAACATACACCATCACACCCTTCGACCTCTACGGCTCAGCGATACTCACGGTAATCTCGCTAGCTGCCGTAGTTAGCGCAGTGTATCTGCAGAAGCAAAGCAAAACCATACCCAGCCAGAAGGCTAGATTCAACTACCCAATGTAAGATTCTTACCCGAAATCAGAGCAAGAATACTTGCTTTCATATCTGCTGGGTTAGAGACTTTAGCCAACTCGATACCGTATATCGACGCCAAATTACTTGTCTGCGTAGTGATGTCAGAAGAGGTCAGTAAAACCAGTCTAGAAGGCTTCACATCAAGGCACTTAGCCAGAAAGGACAAAACAGTCTGGCTACTTGCATCAACACACCACTCCAAAGCGATCTTAGCAGAGGGGTCTGAAATCCGCTGCAACACAGCGCTAAACCTATGAGGAAGACCACTCGCCCCCTTTACCTCAGGGACATCTTGAACAACCCAGCCCACCTCCTCCAACTCCCGCTTCATCGCAGAAAGTGTACTCAGGAGAGCTTTGACGAATCTTAGGTTTCTGAGCATAACCGTTGCATCCCTAGCATCCTCCCATATTCTACTTAGAACACTAAGCATAACTTCAGCATAAGATGCAATATTAGACCAAATCGGATGTATAAGCCCTTCTTCAAATGAAGCTGGAGCAAGTAAAAGCTCTCTCCTATCCACAAGTATTATCTGGAAGGGTAGTCGATCCAAAAGCCTCACCTCAGCTACCCCCATCAAATCACCCACAGAATCCAAGTTATTCAAGTCAGGCGTAGTTATATGCTTCAATTTTACACCTTTATCAGCAAGAACACGGTAGATCTGCCAGATACCATCAGGCAGGATCTGCTGCTCAGGCAAAGAATATGCTGAGAAGATCTCATTCTTTGCCGAAGCAAGCATCCTATTAGCTACAAGCTTAGCCTCATCAAAGCTTCGAAGAACCCTCATCTCCTCTGGTTGGATGCCACTAACCAAGCTTCTTATCCTCAGCTTAGCATCAAGCGCATTCTGCCACAATTCGTTAAAGAATATTTCAAGCCCGGATGCGAAGGGCTGGGAGTCAGTCCATAGCGCCACATCTTCCTCTTCATCTAGCCTAGAAGGCGGTGTGGGATAGGTTGAGATCACAGCTTCAGAACTGTCTATTATGAAGAGACGGAATAAAGATGGGATCTTGGCATGCCTAACTTCAAGCCTATCAGAATACTCCCTCACGATATCAATCAGCCTATTATCGAATTCGGTTAGAATCTTAACGTAGACCCCTCGCTTCGCAGCTTCAAAAAGAGCGTCTTGAACACCACCATGTCTCAACCAAACCAGATCATCACCTTGCGTAAGAAAGAGCGCTTCCCTAACCGCTTTACCCAGCATCTTCACGATCTGCGAATATACATGCATCCTACCCTGCAAGATTCTGAACTTAGGCTGCGGCGTCGTAGGAGTAACCATAGGAAGTCTACGCCACTCTTCTAACAGATTCTTTAAACCATCCTCAGCCGCCTTAAGCTTATTCCTCATCTGCTGGGTAAGATTATTCAGAACCTCTTGAGGTGGATGAGCTGTGAAGAGCATAGGCTTACTGAAAGAAGCCTCAACCAACCTTTCCTCCACAAGCTTCTGCAGTATTCGATACGTCTTCACTCTATCGAAGCCCGTACTAGCAGCTATCGTACTAGCTTTACTAGGCCCGATCTTCACCAAGTTAAAGTACACTTTAGCCTCCTCATAGCTCAAACCATATTTTGTAAGCTCGCTAACTATATGCTCCTCAGACACAGCACTAGTTGTTGTAGCGGTGGTTGTTAAACGTTGTGTGTTCAAATGTAACACACGTCTGTATCATTGTTGTAAAAAACTGTAACTAAAATCTTCGCAGCCATCCTAAATCAACTGGTGAGGAGGGGTGAGGTGGTTACCATATATTGCTCTTTCAATCGTCCTTTTAGTAACCCTTACCCCGACGAAAGAGCAGAGCACAGCCTCATCCCAACCAAACCCTCTATCAACTCAACCAGACGGAGATGCAGTTAAGTTACTTATCTTAGACGTCAAGCAAGAAAAACAGTTGAAAAACCCATACTTTAGCACAAAAATAGAAGTCAAGGTTAAAGTTCTAAATCACGCGTATTCTGAAAAAAGAGACCTTCTGCTACTCCTCAGGATCAGAGAAACAAAGGGAGACGTAATCGCTGCCCTCAGCATGCTAATATATGTTCCAGTAAGCAGCGAGAGAACATACACAACCCAGTTACTAGTAAGAAACTCTGGTTTAATGGTTGTGGAAGCCTCTCTACATCGATCCGATGAAATGCTTGCCAAAGACCGATATTACATAGATATTACACCGTTTGATCTGATCTAAGACTTCCTGTCTGATGATATACGCTGATTTATGAAGTATCGTGTCCCCGAGCTCAGGGTCAAGAACCATACTAGCTGCACAAGGATAGCATATATAGGCTTCTATCTATGCAATAACTTCGGAACATTGTTCCACAAACCAGCCCACGAAGAATTAGCAGAAAAACGTGCTTAGTCTATAAGAGATTTAACCAGCAACGAAGGCTCAGATATACTTCGACGAGTTCTTTTTGATCCCCTCGAAGTCTTAGAACCTTTCTACCCTAAGCAGATTATGATGAGACTCCACAACGCGATTGGTTCGCTCCACAACCTGTTTGCTACGAAAACTATCCCTTCACCCATCTGCATTAATGTTTGTCTGAAACCTTCCTGGAGCGTAGGTCAGACGAAGGACGTACTAGAGTTCGAGGCTAGGAAGAAGTATCTAAAAGCGGAATGTAGTCGAAACTAGGACTTCCTCGCAGCCAGCACACTCTCCACTTCTGGTGTTAGAGGGAACTTTTTCGCCACCAGCGCCCTTAGAAGCGCCGCGTGCACCTCCTGCCGAATGATATACCCCGCTTTATGAAGTATCGTGTCACCTAACTCTGGGTCGACATCCATGCTTGCCGTGCAAGGGTAGCCGTGATGCGCGTTAGAGGTGTTTTGGTTAAGATCTTTTACGTGTGTGAATCTGAGCTTCTGAGCCACATACCACGTGTCACCACAAGGTGCGCTCCTCCTAACCACAACATTCTTGATCAAGTAGCCCTCAAACTCCATATCGAGCTTAGGTCTGCCGATAGAGTATCGGCGTATGAACTCGTCGATAACCTTACTGCCACTCTCTTCAAGCGCGCAGAAGGGCTTAGGGAAGGCTGATTCTACACCAAGCGCGTTAAGCTCATCCAGCAGCCTAGCCCTTAGGGCTGGTGGGCACCAGTTCCGGTTCTCAATAGGTACGATAACGGCCTTAGCTTCACATCTAGATGCGACTGAAGGTATCTCAGCCAATATGTCTGGGTGGATACCTATCGGGATGACTACATCCGCCTTCGGAGGCGAGTTAGGTAGATAATCGTTCGGGTTGTCTAGGAAAGGCGGTAGGTTAGGTGGGACGGGGTGAAGCCCGACGACATCTTGAACGTGTGAGCCGTAGCCGATCCTACAGTATCCGCAGGCAAGATCACAAGATTTGCAGAAGGTCGGCAGATTAACAAGATTGCCTACGACCTTTTCGCCGAATTCGTGGCCGACTATAAAGTAAAGCCTCAACCCATAAAATAATGTGGAGGAAGGTTGTATAAATAGTGGGCGCCTAAGATGTTAGTATCTTGGTTTAGTCAGCTTAGCCCAAGCCGCTACAGCAGCTACCGTGATCAGCGAAGTCGCCAAGCCTGTTACTGTCGCTCCAACTAGTCTAGGGTCTATGCTCACCAGAAGAGGTATTAGAGCGGCTAAGGCGTCTGCGAGTGCTGGGAACGCTAAGTAGGCTATGAAACCAAGGGCGTATCCTATTAACCATATACCTAAAATCGCTTTTACTCTACCCATGTCAGGTCGATTAATCTCTCCCAACTTACCGATTTATTAGAGCAAAACAATATTAGTTTACTTAGCGGTTAAGATTGCTTACCTCCTATTCAGAGACCTAGTTTGCGTAGCCCCAGCTTCTCCGCCAAACTCCTAGCCCTATTCACAATCTCCCAAGCCCGCATCCTTTCACCAACAAGCTCAGCCTTCTGCATAATCATCAAATCGCTCGTAGCGATAATGATAAGCTTACTCCCAGCCTTCAACCCCAGCTTATCTCTAACCTCCTTCGGTATAACTATCTGCCCCTTCTCCGAAACCCTAGTAGCATCTACAGAGATGTCAGACAACACCACTCAACCCCATCTACAATTAAATCCTATATAAGACTAGTTTTCAACTAAGGAGAGGCGATGAAGCAAATCTCCGAAGCATTGGAATCAATCTCCATCAGAGAACTTATTCTAATCTGGCTTGCTATCCACTTCCTACTAATAACTCAACCTAACGCACCCGTCTTCGACGAAGCCTACTACACTCAGGCTGCAAGAGATCTGCTCAAAGTAGTTGCAAGTAACATAGAGCACCCATTCTTAGGCAAGGCTTGGGGTGCACTCGGAATGCTGATCTTTGGAGACAACTCATTCGGCTGGAGGATCATAATCGTGGCGTTCGGCGCACTAACTCTCTACATCTTCTATCAACTGGCCTGCAGATACCTTCCCGAGCGAATGGCACTTCTTGCAGCAGCCTATCTTGGCTTCGACCCCATGTTCTTCACTCACTCAAGCCTCTTCTTACTTGAGATACCTGCTCTCTTCTTTGTTACACTCGCCTTCTTCTATTACCTCAAGCGCAGAGTCATCTTATCAGCCGTTTTTATGGGTTTATCTATCCTCAGCAAAGAGACGAGCATCTTCCTCCTCTTCACACTCATACTGCTACACCTAGCAACCACAAGGCGCCCATCTGCTCCAGACATGCTTAAAGCGCTGAAGTTTACGATTGTGCTACTTGCTACAATAGCCATACCTATGCAGATCTACATAACAACCTACAAACCATCGGCTTCAGAGAAGAACGTGCAAGTAGTAAACCCGGTTGTTGTTGTGGCACCAGACGGATCAGTCATATCAACCACGACGACCACAACTTGGATTAAAGAGCGGGAATACATAACAAACGTATTTGAGCATTGGCGGCACATAGTAACCTACGCATCCAGCTTAACCACAAAGAACTCAAACGTAGGTCCTGAAAACTATCCGTGGAACTGGTTCATACCTACGCAGCACAAGGAGATGATCTACTACAGATCAGAGGTTGTGAAGAACATAACCTACTACACCGATGGCGTATATGCCGGCTCTAAGATTGAGAAGGTCTATCCTATAAATTGGCGTGGAGTAACTAACCTTCCGCTCTGGTACTCCATATGGCTTGTTGTGCCCCTATCAATATATCACGTTGTGAAAAGAAGGATCAATGAAGGGCTAGCCCTATCCCTCTTATGGGTCATCGGCACCTACCTACCTCTAGTAGTGATATCCTTAGCCTTCAATAGAATCGAATACCCCTTCTACTTTATAAACACACTACCAGGCTTAGCACTAGGCCTACCTTTAACACTCACCCTACTGAACATAGATAAATCAGTTAAAGACGCTGTGCTTGGGGTCTTCTTAGGCTGGACCGCAGCATCCTTCCTACTCTACTTCCCTCTTAACATCTGGGCGCTGTAGAAGAAGGGTAAGAAGATATACTCTTAATACCTTAACCTAGATACAGTATGTAAGGTGGTGCCTTCGGGTGCTGCTGGATATTAGGCTCACACTCTGCGGAGTTATGCTGTTCACCTCAGCCTACTTTGACCTAAAAAGTAGGGAGATCGATGATAAAATCTGGTGGGGCTTCAGCGCCTTAGGTTTAGCCTTAACCGCTGCAGAAGTCTTCTTAGGCTATAACCCAGATCTCCTCCTTTACCTTGCGTCAACAATGCTATCAGGGGGCTTGGGTTTTGCATTCTACTACCTAGGTTTCTACGGTGGCGCGGATGCAAAAGCGCTTTTAGCCTGTGCTTTACTTGCCCCTCTCTTTAACAGAAACCACACTCTGCATCCGTTCACACCAATCATCATATTCGTGAACTCAGTGATATTGACCACCACACTCACCGTATATTACGGCGTAAGTAATTCGACCCGCCTACTTAGAGGAGAAAGGATATTTGAGGGGTTGGAGCATGAACCTCTGCACAGAAAGATCTTAGCCTGCTTACTTGGGTTTAGAGCTAAGAGAAGAGTGGGTTCATTCTATTTTACTCTGGAGAGAAAGGAAGCGGGTAAAAGAAGATTCGACTTCTCTTTGCTTCGAGTAAACGAAGACTTCGTTACCGAAGAGGGAATCTGGGTCACACCAGGCATACCTCTCCTAGTGTTTATGGCAGCTGGGTTCGTGATTACGGTCGTCTTCGGTGATCTGCTTAGATATATTTTGGAGGCTCTAACAACTTTGGTTAAAGCTGTATCTTAGGAGAAGGTGGAGGCTGCCGCTTATGCGCAGTTGCTCGGTGCCTACTCAGTATAGAAACCACTTTATTCAACGGTATACCCAAGTTTTTTGAAATCTCATCAACACTCATATTTAGGTCAAATAGACAGTAGAGTATTCTATCAATATCTTCGTAGACCAAGCCTAACTCATCTTCAGCCTGCTGACCAGCCCAGAGTCTAGGGCTACTTTTCTTAGCAACTATCTGCCTAGGTACATTAAGATAGGAAGCAAGAGCCCTGACTTGGGTTTTGTAAAGCTGGGCTAAAGGTTGGATATCAACACCGCCATCACCATATTTAGTAAAGTAACCTATGAGCGCCTCGCTTTTATCACCTGTTCCGAGAACAAGCCTATTGAGGAGGTTGGCATAATAATAAAGTATGCACATCCTTATTCTAGCCCTCAGATTGCCTTCAGCAAGTCTATGCGACTTCAGATACTTCATGTAAGTATCATGGATAGATGCGATGTCTAGAAATATGGTTTCGATTCCAAGATTCCTAGCTACTTCCTTGGCGTCCTCAACATCTTGGATGGGGGTTATCCCCGAGTCGGGCAAGATCAGGCCGAGCACAGAGTCCTCACCTAAGGCTTTGACCGCAAGGTATGCTGCAGTTGATGAATCTAGACCTCCACTTAACCCCATAACTACACCAGTCGCACCGGCTTCAGCTACTTCTCTTCTTATGAAATCTGCTATGCCTTTAGAGATCTGCTCAAAGTTTAGCAAAGTTATCTTACTTAACGGATCCATCAACCCAATCTCAACCACACATCTTGCAGACGAGTAACTTTTATCTTAAACGCCTAACACTATGAAGCAGATATGGCTGAGCATAGAGACATTAATGACAGAACCTTCTGGCTGGCGCGGGAAGAGGAGATTAAGAGCGCTCAAACCACAGACATATACTTCATCAACGCAGTCAAGGCGCTTCAAGCGGAGGGCTTGAACCCAAGAGTAGTTATGGAGGTTTACGCTAGAAGACTACCCTACCCAGACCCGTGGGCGGTGGTAGGCGGAATCTACGAGGTAGCGAGGCTACTCGAAGGGTTGCCGATTGATGTCTATGCTATGGAGGAGGCGGAAATCTTCTTATCCGATCCTTCATCAACCATTTACGAACCTATCTTAAGAATAGAGGGCAGATACCAAGACTTTGCTCCTTACGAAAACCCTCTCCTGGGTTTTATATGCACCAACACCTCACTGATGACGAAAGCGGCTAGAGTGAAGCAAGCAGCAGGAGAGAAGACGGTTTTGAGTTTTGGAACTAGAAGAACACACCCAGCGCTAGCACCAACGGTAGAGAGAGCAGCCTACATAGCTGGGTTTGATGGGTTATCTAATGTGCTCGGCTCTAAGATGCTTGGGGTTAAGCCGGCTGGGACTATGCCTCACGCACTCATACTATGCTTCGGAGATCAAAGGGCTGCTTGGCTCGCCTTCGATAAAGTGGTATCAGAGGATACGCCAAGAATTGCGTTGATAGACACCATGTGGGACGAAAAGGCGGAAGCGATTCTGGCGCTTGAGACCCTAAAGGATAAGCTTTGGGGTGTGAGGTTAGATACACCCACATCAAGGCGTGGAGACCTTAGAAGAATCATCGGGGAAGTGAGGTGGGAACTTGACCTAAGGGGAGGCAAGAAGGTGAAGATTATTGTATCAGGTGGTTTGGATGAACAGGAAATCAAAGCGCTCAAGGACCTTGTAGACGGCTTTGGGGTTGGAACAGCCATTACAGCGGCGCCGGTCATCGACTTCAGCGCGAAGATCGTTGAAGTTGAGGAGAAGGGGGCTCTTAAACCAAGAGCGAAGCGTGGAGACCTTGGAGGTGCTAAAGAGGTCTACAGATTTGAGGGGACATTCAGAGACAGAGTTATGCCTAGGGGGCGAAGCGTTCAAGGACCTTGGCGCCAGCTACTCACACCCTTGATAAAGGAAGGTAAGATAGTTAGAAGGTTCAAGCCACCAAGTGAGCTCAGATCTGAGTTGAAGATGAAGATGAGTAGGTTGAGTGAGGTTGAGGTCTCACTCAACACCTAACCCTTCCAAAGCCCTATAAGCAAACCGATTATAAACGAGATAGAAGTGTAAGGTATGAAGTTTATCAGAGGACCTGATTCTCTTTGAATAAGGGGAAGGTAGGTTAGGGCTGCTTTCATCAGCTCCTCGGTAGATGGGAGCTGCACATACCCAATAGACGCCAGAATCACAATGAGCACAATGACCACTAGAATCAGCTTCAGCGCCCTCTTTATTATGACACCAACAAGCAAACCGATTATGAAAGGCACTATAGTAGGTAGCACCCAAGCCACTTCTTCCGGAACCAGACTCATACACCCATACTCTTCTGCACCCCATTATAAAAGATTAAAGCGCTTGCACAGTCCAACAAATCATACGTACAGCATATAGTAGTCTGTCTTCTCCACCTTTCCAGTCAAAGGGTCTACCTTAAGACCGAGTGTCTCCAGCGTGTCAACACCTATCACAGGCATCGCACCTTCGAAAGCCAGTATCCGTAGAGGACCTCTTCTACCCTCAATCTCAGCTTCAGCCACAAACACCCTCGCCTTAACAACCCTACCATCGCCCAGCTTCAATTCAACCTCAAAAGGCGTTTCAATAAATTGTTTCTCAGCCACATCCAAAGGCATCACCGTGAAGGAGGCGCCTGTATCCACAAGCATCCTATCAACTTCAAGCACCCCTTTCCCTCTAAACAACACCTTTAGGAAGACGTGGCCCACAATTTTACCCTAATTTTCAGGCGTCTAATAAACACTGTGTTGCAACTCGCATCAATTTGATACGAAGCGGATATATCTGAGGGCCTGGAATAGCTTGCTAATGCGCCTAGCCTTTACTGAAGAGAAGATACTATCTGCGAAGACGGCTTTGGAGGTTATCTTCCCGAACAAAAAGACTCAAGCTGCAGCACACCTCTTTATTCAATTTCTGAGGGAGTATAAAGGTAAAGTGAATAAAAGCCAAGTCAGCAAATTCGCCGACAGGCTGCAACGTGGAGAATTACTCTACGCAGGTAAACCATTAAGATACAGTAGGAGGAATTTTTACGTGACCATACTGAGAAACCTAATAGCTATGGGTTTCATCCAGAGGAATGTACCAACTTGGGATGCTAGTAGGAGAGCCACGCAGTATGTGTATGCGGTCAACATCTTCGATATCCCAAAGAAGCCTCCGTCTGTTGGGTTTTGGAAACTAGCGTATTACCTCTGCAGAAAATGGAATCTTCTCTTTGAGGAAGAGACTTCAGATTAGGTTGCTCAGAAAGGATCTCCGATACACTGCACCTCTCCTTTAAACCTGCGTTGAAAGTTCTTGCAGGCGAAGCATTCCAGAAAAGGTACACGTCTGTTTAGGACCGGGCAGTCAACCGCCTCCTTCTTCATCTTAGCAAGCATCTTCCCGCTTGCAACCCCTTTGAGGCTAGCCTGAACCTCCTTAGAGACCTTCATAGGCTTATCCAGCTCAATAACCTTAACCACGTATCTGAAGTCTTCAGGCATATAACAGTAAGGCGCATATGGTGCTTAAAAGGTTGGCGGGTAAACTCTTTATCTACCCCAAGCGTAAATCTTTGGTGGTTGAATAAAACAGCAGCACTTACAATCTCATTAGCAGCTATAACCTCCGTAGTCGTAGTAGAGGGGGTTGCAGGGCTGTTAACGAACAGTCTAGCCGTACTTTCAGACGCTCTACACGCACTCTTCGATGTTCTAGCCACCTTAACGCTACTTGTTGCGACACGCTTATCCCTAAAGCCTCCTGACGAAACACATACCTATGGGCACGGGAAGATTGAATCAATAGGTGGCTTCTTAGGCGCTCTTCTACTCTTCATCCTCGGAGTCAACATAGTATGGTCAGCCGTAGGCAGATTAGCAGAAGGAGAGCATAATGTTACACCTGAATTGGTGGGTTTCTTAGCCATCTTCTACACTCTCTCCATAGATGGCCTAAGAATCTTCGTTCTACGCAATTCCCTAAAAGAATACGAGAGCACAACGGTCAGAGTAGACCTCTTCCACGCCCTTTCAGATTTCTCCTCAACACTCATCGCTCTAGTAGGATTTGCAAGCGCCTCGTTAAACATATTCGTGGGAGACACCTTAGCAGCACTTACGCTATGCGCGCTCATCTTTTACTTGAGCGTAAAGACGATCTACCGCACCACTCTCGATCTTAGTGACGCTATACCTAAAGGTCTATTTAACAAAGTCAGATCGAGCATACAGACATATCCATCGGTCAAGCAGTTTGAGAACCTAAAGATGCGTAAAGTTGGTGACAAGATATTTGTCGATGTGGATGTAGCGGTGCCGCAGGATTTAAGCGTGAAAGAAGCAGACCTTATTTTAAGTGATCTGCAGAAGCAGATCCAGAATACGGTAGGTGAAAGTGAAATCTCAATCAGACTCAAACCTTCATCTCAACAGCTATCCTTCATCGAGCGTATTCATTACATCGCCGAAAGGGTAGATGGTGTCAGAGGTGTGCATAAAGTTGCTCTAACTGAGGTTGGTAATGTGCAGCATTTAACTCTGCACATAGAAGTTGACCCTAATTTATCAACAGATAGGGCGCACGTGATAGCGGAGGAGGTTGAAAAGCGTATAGTTAGCGAAGTCGGAGGCATAGGCTCTGTGACTGTACACATAGAACCTACTCAGGGGTATACCAAAGCGCATGAAATAGACGATAAAGATGTTGCTGAAAGTATAAAAGAGATCGCCAAGGCAAACACGTCTGTCAAAAAGGTAAATGCGGTAATGATTTACGGCGATTCAAAGAAAGAGTACGCTGATGTAAGGTGCGTTTTGAAAGACAACCTTACAGTAGAAGAAGCGCACGGTGTTGCCACAGATATTGAACGAAAGATCGCTGAGAAGTATCAGAGGCTTAATGTTACTCTACACATCGAAGCAGAAGATTGACTCAAAAGAATTTAAGAGATACCTACTGAAAACTCTAATCTGTGGATATAACTTTAAATATTTGTCATACGTTACATCAGTGAATCAGAAAATGGCGAAGAAAAAGAAGAAGGCAGCCGCCAAGAAGACTGAAGAGAAGAAGTAAACTTCTACCACTCCCCTAATTTTTTTAATATAAGATGCAGGAGGGCGTAGGGCAACCACCAGAATATTCCAGAGCCGCTCCTACATACTCATCAAACGCTCTAATATCTGGTCTTTCAAGCCCACCAAGGTATAGTACTTGCTCACTTTTACTACCATATCTGTAAACCGTTATCCCCTTGCAGCCCAGCTTATACGCAAGCAGATAGACCTTGCGCACATCCTCGGTCGTTGCCTCATACGAAAGGTTCACAGTCTTGGACACAGCATTATCAGTATACTTTTGAAAAGCAGCTTGCATTTTAACGTGCCACTCCGGCGGTACATCAAAAGCGGTTTGGAAGACTTTTTTCACGTGCTCAGGCACCTCAGCCAGATCCTTTAAGGTTCCTGTCTTCGCTATTTTGAGCATAAGCTGCTCGCTGTAAAACCCTTCTTTTCTAGCGACCTCTTCGAAGAATTGGTTTACCTCGAGAAGCCTCGTTCCCTCAAGCACATTCCTAACGTAGCTAACGGCGAAGATAGGCTCTATTCCGCTTGAGCAGCCTGCTATGATCGAGATCGTGCCGGTTGGGGCTACGGTCGTGACTGTAGCGTTTCGCATAGCGCTGTATCCTCTCTTATCCCAGATGCTTCCTTGAAAGTTTGGGAAGCTTCCTCTTTCTTCTCCTAGCTCTCTGGAGCGCTCTCTACATGCTTCTGATATGAAGCGTATAACCTCTGAAGCGATCTGCAGAGCTCTTTCGGAAGCGTAGGGTACGCCTAGTTGTATAAGCATTTCAGCGAAGCCCATGACACCCACACCTATCTTTCTGTTCGACTTTGTAACCTGCTCAATCTTCCTCAAAGGGAATTTGTTGGCATCAATAACATCATCGAGGAATTGAACAGCGAGCCTAGCGGTCTCCTTCAGCTTATCCCAATCGATCTTACCATCCTTAACCATCTTCGCGAGGTTGATCGAACCTAGGTTACAGGACTCATAGGGGAGAAGGGGCTGCTCACCACAAGGGTTTGTGCTCTCTATCCTACCTACGTGAGGCGTGGGATTAGCCTCATTTATTCTATCTATGAATAGGATACCTGGGTCACCGGTTGACCAAGCCATAGTAACCATAAAATCAAAGACGCTTCGCGCAGGCATTCTCTTGACCTCTTGACCTGTCCTAGGGTTGATGAGGCTATATTCTTCCCCAGTTTCAACTCTCTTCATGAAGTCGTCAGTTACGGCTACGGATATGTTAAAGTTGGTCAGAACGTTTCCGCTACTCTTGCAGCCTATGAACTCCATGATGTTTGGGTGAGTAACATCTAGGACACCCATATTAGCACCCCGTCTTCTCCCACCTTGCTTTATTACATCTGCTGCTGCATCGAATACCCGCATGAAGGAGATTGGGCCTGATGCTACTCCGTGTGTCGATCTGACTATGTCACCTTTTGGTCTTAGTTTAGAGAATGAGAAGCCTGTTCCTCCACCAGATTGATGTATAAGCGCCATATATTTGATAGCATCAAAGATTCCCCTTATCGAGTCTTCTACCGGCAATACAAAGCAGGCTGAAAGCTGACCAATCGGGGTTCCAGCGTTCATAAGTGTAGGTGAATTGGGTAAAAAGGTGAATGAAGCCATCAGGTTATAAAAGGCCTTTCCAACCTTCTCCTCATCCCCTCCGTATCGCCTTTCAACTTTAGCCAAGCAGCGCGCTACACGCCTAAACATCTCCGAGGGAGTCTCTATGATCCTTCCAGTATTATCCCTCCGCAGATACCTCTTCTGAAGCACTAATGCAGCATTTACAGAGATCTTAAGATCATCCACTACACCAAAAAAGCTCTTAGCAGCCCTTATCTCAGCCCTCTTCTTACGATATAGTATGTAAGCCTTCGCCGCTTCAGCTAAGCCGTCTTCTATAAGCGCTTTTTCCACCAGATCCTGCACTTCTTCCACTGTAGGTATCCTTCTGCCAACATGTGGTCTTAGCATCGAGATCACCTTATCAGCGATCCTCTCAGCGGTCTTACCATCCCCCTGCTTTGTCGCGACTAGAGCTTTTAACACAGCATTAACTATCTTTTCGCGCTTAAACTCCTCGACCCTACCATCCCGCTTTATAATCTGAGTAGGCGAAGGTTTGCTCTCCACGTTTATCTAGTTATGCTGAACTTGCTTATCAACTTAAGGTACCGCGGAAATCGTTATCACATCACCAGCCGATGAGGATTCAAGAACCTCTAATGAGGATGCTACTCGACCTAACGGTGTCATGCGTTGGCTCACTTGGCAATCCTTTAGGAAGAAGCAGACCGAACCATTTAGGGGTATGAAGGCAATATCCCCTCTCTTGAATATCTGGCTCGGCTTCTCTAATCCTGCTATGATATTTGTGGTGAAGTAGACGAATTCGTCTCTATATTTTACTGCCCGCCCGCTTAATGGTAGGCTGCGCAAAAGAAGACCTACTGTTAGAGGCGCCTTGTGTCTATGAAATTCACCCTCGCATAATCCTTTTCCTATAACTTCTATCTTTATTGATCTACGGGTAGCGGATATCTGCATAGGTATATCTGGCACAGCAAACAAGGAAACGCCCGCAAGATTTATCTCTTACCACGCGTGGTGCTCCTTTAACTTGATAGGTGGCTGATTTGTCTGACTCTGTGTCGGCAAGTAAGAGTAGAGCAGAGCGGAAGAGGGAACCTAAACCTAAAAAGGAGAAGGTGAGAATAGGGCCTCCTAGACTTACTCGATTTGAGCGGGCGAGAATAATAGGTGCAAGAGCATTACAGCTGGCATTAGGCGCTCCACCCTTCATGCCGCTAGACCCTGCTATTAAAGACCCTATGACTTTAGCGCGTGTAGAGTTAGAGGCAAAGGCGCTTCCCATCTCCATAAGAAGAGTACTGCCGGATGGCGAGTATCAAGACATACCGATAACAGACCTCCTTTAGGGAAAAATACATTTATATAGAGTGTAATTGGATGTGTTGTGCTGATGCGCTATGTCTAAGGCAAACAGTAGGTCTAAGAACACGTCTGAAAACGTGGCCGCTGAAGGCCAAACCGCAGCACCTGAGAAGAAGCCGAGGCCTGAGAGAACCTCGCCTCCTAACCACATCTTCATAGGAAAGAAGCCAGTAATGAGCTACGCTATGTCAGCTCTAATCCAGCTGGCACAGATGGGTGAAGTCATACTCAAGGCCAGAGGAATGGTCATATCTAGAGCAGTAGATGTTGCTGAGATTATAACTAAGAGGTTAGGGAATAACGCGTACGAGGTCAAGAGCATAGTGATAGACACAGAACAACTGGGCGTTGGCGAGGACATGCGTAACGTCTCAACGATCGAGATCAAAGTGGGAAAAAAGTAGGCCGAAACATCTTACCTTCATAACTAGCGAGGTAGGAAGGAATACGCTCTTTCCAAGACATCCTTACCTAGTAAACTTCTTAAACTTCCTTTCGCACAATCTTTCTCAGTAAACCTACACAACCCATCCTTCCCCGCCTTACCGCCAGTTACAAGCAGCGGCACAGGGTCAGCAGAGTGAGCTTTTAGGGTGCAGGGTGTCGAGTGATCAGCAGATATAGTTATCACGACTTGGTCAAGATCTATGTTGAGCAGCAGCCTGCTGAAGAAGTGCTGGTCTATATCTTCGATAACCTTCTTCTTACCCCAAGGGTCCCCGTCGTGCCCAGGCTCATCGGGACCCTTCAGGTGCACATAGACCCCACCATACCTTGACAGAAGCTCTAAAGTCTTCTTCGCTTTAGCAGCGTAGTCTTTTAACCCACCTGCTTCATAGCTGTGCATGCCAGTAATCTTTGCGACACCTTTCTCCACCGGCATATCTGTTAATGCGGCGAAACGCTTCCTGAATCTATCGTATAGTGATTTCACTGAGGGAAGCTCGCTCCCAGCATCCCTAAGAAGCACAGCGTTCCCAGGCATTTGCCCACGACATATACGCGCTTGGTTAACGGGATGGTCTTTAAGCACCTTGAGAGCTTGGTTACTGAATTCGTTCACAAGACTAGCGGCTAACTTAGCGCCTCTGGTATCTTCAATAGGCTCAGCCTCCTTTATGTAGGGTGAGATCTTGCCCTCTTTGGCAACACCTAACCTGCCTACACGTTCATACGCTGGGTCTGTGTTGCTGACCATCCCAGATAGACTCTCTCCTTCAACCCTTATCACAAGAACAGCTCTGTGTCCTACTGAGTGCACAAATCTGAAGGCACCTTTGCTCAGTTTAATCTGCTCATTCAAAGATTGAGCTAAAGATTTAGCTTCTTCATCACTAAGATTTCTACCGACTCTCCTATCGACTATCTTATTTGACTCATCTACCGTTGCGAAGTTCGCTCTAACCGCCAAATCGCCTGATTGAAAGTCGAGGTCTAAACCAACAGCCTCTATCACACCACGCCCAGGATACTCGGCTTGAACATCGTAGCCTAACATAGAGAAGACCGCAATATCAGATTCAGGAGCAATACCTTGACCCACGGGATAGACTAAGCCTTTGACACCTTGTCGAGCAAGCGCATCCAAGTTAGGTGTTAACGCAGCATCCAGAGGGGTAGTATAGTTAAGCTCAGGGTTAGGACGATCGCCCACACCATCTAAGAGGATGTAGAGTAACTTACTCAACTACTTGCCTAAATGGAGATGGATGTATAATATAAGATTAATTGTTCGCTTAATGTGTGCTAAGATTCAGCTGAATGTAAACATCTTCAGGGATTCTTAAGCGTGTGAGCTGCCTCATAGTCCGTTCATCCGCATCTATATCTATGAGCCTCCTATGGATCCGCATCTCCCACTTATCAAAGGTGTGGCTCCCCTGACCTGAAGGCGCCTTCCTAGTCGTAACCTTCAACCTCTTGGTTGGGAGAGGGATAGGCCCCTTCATACGAACCCCAGTCTTCTCAACAATACCCTTTATCTCTTTACAGACTGATTCGAGGTTCTCTAGATTTGTGCTTGTGAGTTTGATCCGTGCCGACTGGGGCAAGTAGACCACCTAGTAGATATGCCGCTTAACTAAGCTATTTATAGATTTTACTCATATCTGACTTAAAATATCTCTGCCCTAGGTGACCCTAGCTTTCTGCTTGAATTCACTAACCTTTGCAATAAGCTCCTTAAGCGTATTAGGGTCCCTTACCTCCACTACTCTAGATCTTCCCACATCATATATCTCTACCAAGCCAGCAGACTCTAGCGTTCTGATATGCCTATATACGGTTGCGTAATCTATCTTAAGCGCTCTTGAAACAGCTTTTATGTGCAAGGGTCTCCTACTAGATTCCAGAAGTGAAAGAATCCTAAGCCTACCTACACTACTTAAAGCGTAAAAGATCCTAGCAGCATCGCGAACGGGTTCTTCAGACAATCCACCATAATATAACCATACCCTGTAATTAATGTTATCGTTAGCTTAACCTAAAATATATGCAGCTACTACATATAATAAAATAGAAGGAGAAGATATATTTGGCCGCTGAAACTTGGGTCTTCCTAGGGGTCGTCGGCTAGTCTGGTCTAGGCTACATGGCTTGGGAGCATACGCCAAGAGCCCATGTGATCGTGGGTTCAAATCCCACCGACCCCACCAGCCTCTAACGGATATAAGCCAGCGTAGAGAGTAAGATTTAGGGGATGCTCTTTAGGTTCAGTGGGCTCTCAATCTGGACCGACCAGCGGGTCAGAGATAGGCTAAGCTGGTACTATGAGGTTATGCTAGACCACAAACCAGCCAAGTTCAAGATATGTAGATCTGTAAAGGCTGATCTTGAACCCACTAAAGCTAGCTACGAAGAGCTCTTAGAAGAGCATAGCCGCCTCCAACAGAAGTTCATAGAAACCCTACAGAGAGTTAAGTCTGGAACTGAGACCATAGAGCGTGAAGAGGAGCCCACGGTTAGTCTGCTTGATGTAAAGATCGAGTTGGCTAAGAGGATGCTGAAGCGGTGCAGCTTCTGTGAATGGAGGTGCAGAGTCGATAGGACAGTAGAGGGGAAGAGAGGTGCTTGCAAACTTGGCGAAAAATCTCTTGTTTCAACCTGGTTCCACCACTACGGTGAAGAGCCCCCGCTGGTTGGCTCCGGCGGTTCAGGCACCATATTCTTCACAGGCTGCACCTTTAGGTGCGTCTTCTGCCAAAACTGGGACATCTCCCAAGATTGGAGTAATGGTGTTGCTATAGATGCTAGGAAGCTTGCTCTCATCATCAAGAAGCTTAGGGTTGATGGTGCTCTTAACATAAACTTCGTAGGTGGTGACCCAACGATGCACCTCCACACCATCCTAGAGAGTATGCGATACGTCGATGTGAACGTGCCTATGCTCTGGAACAGTAACATGTACCTAACAGAAGAAGCCATGAACATATTGAAGGATGTTATAGACATCTGGCTACCAGACTTCAAGTACGGCAATGATAGGTGTGCAATAAGGCTCTCTAAAGTGCCTAAGTACTTTGAAGTCGCCTCAAGAAACCACATTATCGCACACGCGAACGGAGACATCATAATACGTCACCTTGTTCTGCCGAACCACATAGATTGCTGCACCAGGCCAGTGTTAGAGTGGATTGCCGAAAACTGCCCAAGAGCGTTGGTCAATGTTATGGGGCAGTATCACCCAGATCACCTAGTCCCCTCAAATCCTGACAGGTACAGTGACGTTGCTAGGAGGCTTAGACGTGACGAATTAGAGAGAGCATACGCTATAGCTGGGAGCCTAGGTTTGGTCTATGAGCCAATATCATAGGGGTAAGGCGGTCTGCAGAGTTTGTGGCAGCGGGGATAAGGTAGTCTCTTCAACCCTAGGTGTCTGTGTTGACTGCATACGCTCGAAGCCAGATCAGTCTCTACCCATAGTCTTCGAGGTGCATAAAGAGGCTAGAGCCAGACTCGGATTACCAGATAAGCTAAGCAGAGGTGAACGAGGCATACCGTGTGCAGTATGCTCTAATAGATGTGTGTTAGGTGATGGTGAAGTAGGCTACTGTGGGTTAAGAGTAAATGTAGGGGGTAGGCTCAGAAGCTTGACCTCCCCTAAGATGGGTCTCTTCTACCATTACCTAGATCCGCACGTGACAAACTGCTGCTCAGCTTGGTGCTGCCCAGCTGGCACAGGCGCAGGCTACCCTCAATTTGCTGCAACAAAGGGTGCTGAGGTAGGCTACTACAACCTAGCCATATTCTTCTACGCCTGCAACTTCGACTGCCTCTTCTGCCAAAACCATTCACACAAATCATTCGCAAACATTAAACCAAGAAGCGCTGAAACACTCATAGATGCTACACTCAATAATAGAAGCATAACTTGCTGGTGCTTCTTCGGCGGCTCACCCGAGCCTCAGCTACCTTTCGCCTTAGAGGCTTCACGAATGGCGCTAGAGTGTGTGGGCAAGAGGGTTCTAAGAATCTGCTTTGAGTGGAATGGCTGCGGTAACTCGGCTTTGGTGAAAAGAGCTGCTGCACTTGCATATCAGAGTGGGGGTAATCTCAAGTTTGATCTTAAATGCTGGAGCGAAGAGCTTAGTAAAGCGCTTTGTGGTGTTTCTAATCGCGCTGCCTTTGATAACCTGAGGCTGGTTGCTGAAGAGTTCAAACCACTTAGATTGAACCCGCCTCTCATTATAGCTACGACGCTGCTTGTCCCAAGTTATGTTGATGAATATGAGGTTGAGCGCATATCATCTTTTCTAGCTGAGATTGATCCACAGATCCCCTATAGTTTACTCGTCTTTCACCCAGACTATATGTTAACTGATCTGCCTGTGACTAGTGTTGATCAGGTTGAGCGATGTTTTCAGGCTGCTAGAAGGCATCTTAAGAGAGTTAATGTGGGGAATGTTGAGCTGCTAGGATATTGTGATGTGAAACTTAACAGATATATGTAAGTTCGGTAAAGCAGCTAAATTGGGGGTTTACTTGGGTATGAAGCCAAGAACCTCCAACATTTTGAGGGAGATACCTTTCGTCCCAACTCCTTACCCAGTAGTTGAGAAGATGCTTCAGCTAGCATCCGTAAAGCCTGATGAGGTAGTATATGATCTAGGCGCAGGGGACGGGAGGATAGTTTTCACAGCGGTAAACAAGTTTTCAGCAAAGGGTGTTGCTGTTGAGCTGGACCCTTGGAGAAGCAACCTAATTAGAGAGAAGGTCATCAGACAGGGTCTAAAGGAGCAGATAGAGGTGAGGCAAGAGGACTTCTTCCATACCACGCTTAGAGGAGCCGATGTGGTTACACTATATCTGCTTCCAGAAGCAAACAAAGTACTCTCAAAGAAGCTCCTGCAAGAGCTGCCGAGCGAGGGGAGGGTTGTCGCGCACGACTACCCAATTCCAGACTGGAGACCTAAGGAGGTAATTAATGTAAAGTGTGATGGCAGGATACATACCCTATACCTCTACCAACCCAAGTTAATGAAACGTTTTTAATGCGAGCTGTTGAGTAGATAGCGGTTAGAAGAAGTTGAGTGCGGGTAAGAGCAGAGCTAGAGTTGTTGCTTCGGTAGCTGTCTTCGCTGTGCTCTATGCTGTTTTAAGGCTGATCCCAACCTTCCCAATGATCGGTGTCTCTGGCGCTGTCTTCTCACTTTCAGACATGATGGCGCCGATCTACGGAGTTATACTAGGACCATTTGTAGGACCTTTAAGCGTCATATTAGGAACCTTCCTCGCTATAGCTCTTGGTAAACCTGTTACCTTCCTATTCCTAGACTTCTTACCAGCAACACTCAACGCCTTAGTGGTTGGGTTAATTCTGCGTAGAAAGGTTGCTCCAGCAATAGTGCTTAACATAATAATCTTGGCTATATTCTTGGCTAACCCTCTTACAACCCTCTTAGTAAACGTAAATCTTGCTAACCAAACTGTACTGCTACCCTTCCACTGGATGCACTACATAGCATTATTAGCTCTTATTTCACCGATAAGTCGTAGGGGTGCTGAGTGGATTAAAGGAGCTTCGGCTGCTAACTTGGCGAAGGGGTTGGCGGTGCTGACCTTCATAGGCACCATGCTTCAGCACTCCACAGGCTGCATACTCTTCGAGGTTATCCTCGGTCAATACCTTGGTGTAGTTAAACCTGAGTCCTACCTATTCATCTGGAATACCGTCTTCTACATATATCCAGTAGAGAGAATTGTTCTCGTAGTGTTGGCGACTATTGTCGGCACACCGATAGTCAGAAGTCTGAAGGCGTCACGCCTACTGTATGCTGAGTGAGATGCCTAGAGAAACTTATTTATCTATCCGCAGAAAGCATATCCTAAGGTTAGCTGGGTGTTTTATGTGAAAGCTGTTATCTTGGCTGGTGGTTTCGGTAAGAGGCTTAAACCTATCACAGACACCATCCCCAAGCCTTTAATTGAAATCTGTGGTAAGCCTATTTTGGTTAGGCAGATCGAGTGGCTTCGCAGCCATGGAGTTAGAGATGTTATATTATGCATAGGTTTCCTGAAGGAGAAGATAATAGACTATTTAGGAAATGGTAAAAAGTTTGGTGCGCACATCGGCTACGTTGTGGAGGATGAACCCCTAGGAACAGGCGGTGCAATATTGAATGCTGAGCACCTGCTTAAAGGAGACAAACATTTCCTCGTGTTAAATGGGGATATACTCACAGACCTTAACCCTAAGCCCCTTACAGATGGCCTAGATGGGTATGTTGGCACATTAGCTCTGGTTCCTCTACGCTCACCTTACGGCATAGTCAACACAGACGGTAAAGGGGTTATAACCAGCTTCACCGAAAAACCCATCTTATACACATATTGGATAAACGCAGGTATCTACTGCTTGACCGTAGATATCTTCCCTTATTTGAAGGAGAAGAATAACATCGAAACCACAGCCTTCCCAGAACTCGCGGCAAAAGGGCTTCTTAAGGCTATTTATTATAAGGACTGCTTCTGGCGCTCTATAGATGTGCATAAGGATATAGAAGAAGTAGAGCGTGAACTCTCAGCTAAACAAAGTTAGCGTGCTTTAATTATTTTACCCCCTTCGGTCTATATTCTTCGATTAACCCCCTTATTGGATCAGGGTATGCACCTTCTCTACTGAGTTGAGCGAGGGTATCGAGGTAAAGGTGCTTGAGAAGCTCGCTGACATAATAGAGGAGGTAAAGAATGGACTTGATCCTGATCTGCTCGCTTCTTGGTATGAGTTCATCGTAGAGCGCGCCAAAGAAAATTGCCCAGTTAACTTAAAAGACACAATCTCCGTTGAACGTGACCCTATTCTCACATTAAAATTTCACATTAAAGCTTCAAGAAGAGCCGTACCATACCTACTTGATGTAATGGAAGAGCATCTTCCACAGATGCCCTATGCCACAAGACTCTACTTTCAAAAGGTTGAGGAGATACTGGAGCTAGAAGCCGCTAGATTCGATAACAGATAGAAGAAAGATTTCCATTACTCTCAGCAACCAAAGGTTAATATATATATAGTCTTAATCGCTTATTCATTCTTCTTTTGAATGGAAAGGATGCTATCAATCTACTTCGACTCGCTAAAGCTGATAAAAAAGGAGGGGATGGTGGGGCTGCGCTAATATTCTATCTTCTTGTAGCAGAGCCACCAATCTAGGCACTTTATTTCTCCAGCCTTCTCCTGCTCTCTTCTCTTACCTATCATCTCCACAGTGTTCGCAGGTGGGACAATCACGTTATCACCGATGATTTCGTTATTAGGCCAGTTCGCTGGTATAGCATAACCCTTATCGGCTAGCTGCAGCGCTTTCACCATACGGAGGAGTTCATCCATATTCCTGCCGAGCTCCATCGGGTAGTAGAGTATGGCTCTAACAATACCTTTAGGATCCACTATGAAGACCGCCCTTACTGTTTGGGTTCCTGCAGCCTGTTTGTGCCGCATACCTAATCTTGCAGATATCTCACCAGTGTTATCCGCTATTATAGGGAATTGAATCTCTAGACCGATCTTCTCTTTGATCCACTCCTCCCACTTTAGATGTGCAAAGACTTGGTCTATGCTTAAACCTATAAGATCACACTGCAGCTTCTGAAACTCTTCGTATCTTTTCTGGAATGCAACGAATTCGGTTGTGCATACTGGTGTGAAGTCAGCTGGGTGGCTGAATAAGATGAACCATCTTCCACTATAATCATCTGGGAGCTTAATAGCGCCTTTTGTGGTTCTGGCTTCTATTTGGGGAAAGCGGTCACCTATAAGTGGCATCTTATACTCTTCCAATACGGATCACGCTGAAACTGCATTTGCAGCGATATAAAGATTATTTTATATACCACTGTTTGCTGAACAGAGGATTGTGACGTTGACAGACTTCTTTACCTACATAGGCGACACTGCGCTTCTGCTCTTCCTACTTACCCTAGTCATCTTCTTCGTATACGAATTTGAGGTTAAAAGAGGGGAGTAGCCAGCTTAGACTATGGAGATCAGACTCGAAGAGCTTGAAAGAGCAGCGTTCAAGAGACTTGCTGAGCTAGGCTTCGCTACACCCACCCACATACAGACTAAAGCTATCCCAGTAATCCTGAGGAGAAGGGACTGCTTACTTGTTGCACCTACCGGCTCTGGGAAGACAGAGGCTGCGCTTGTACCCATATTCACGTTACTTTCCAAAGAGGTGAGGGGTGTTGGTGTGAGACTCCTTTACATAACCCCGCTTAGAGCGCTTAACCGTGACATATTCAAGAGACTCGTGAAGTATGCCGAATACTTCGGGTTATCCGCTGCAATTAGGCATGGGGATACACCTACTTCAGCAAGAACTAAGATGAGTCAACAACCTCCTGATGTGCTCATAACCACACCAGAAACCTTAGCGATCCTTCTAGTGACTAGAAAGATGAAGAAAGCTTTATCGAATCTGCAGTGGATAGTGGTGGATGAGCTACACGAGCTTCTGGGGAGTGAACGTGGCGCTCATCTAAGCCTAAGTTTAGAGCGTTTAGTGAACTACACCTTATCTAGTGTTGTGCGTGTGGGTCTTTCCGCTACAGTAGGCAATTTGTCTGAAGCAGCCCTCTTCCTCGTAGGTGCTGGGCGCAAATGTGCTGTGCTTGTGGATAGGGTTGAGAGGAGATATTCGGTTAAATGTGAATACGTGGAGGGTGGTCTACTACCTTTAGCTAAGAGGGTTGCTGAGTTGGCTAAAGAGACCATGCGTAGAGGAGGTAATGTTTTGGTCTTCACAAACACCAGGGACGAGGCTGAATACCTTGTCTCAGCCCTAAGAGCCGAAGCGCCAGAGTTAGAACCATATGTGCACCACGGCTCCTTATCAAGAGAAAGTAGAGAAGAAGCTGAATTGAAGCTCAAGAGCGCTGAAGCTGGAATTGTTGTAGCAACATCTTCTTTAGAGCTTGGGTTGGATATAGGTTCAGTCAATTTAGTTATTCAAGTGGGCTCACCTAGGCAGGCTACTAAGCTCATACAAAGGGTAGGAAGAAGTAGGCATAAAGTTGGTGAGGCTGCACAAGGTGTGATTCTAGCGGATAGGTTAGACGATGAGGCGGAGAGCTTAGCTCTTCTTGAGCGCGTCAAGAAGCATTCCCTCGAAGATAGCAGAATTCACCACAGAGCGCTTGATGTGCTGGCGCACCATCTTGCTGGCTTGGCGCTTGAGCATGGTAGGTTGGGGTTGGATGATGTGATAAATCTGGTTAAGAAGGCTTACCCATTCAAAGATGTTAGTATTGGAGATGTTGATAGTTGTTTGAGTCTACTTAGTAGCCACGGTATAATATGGTATGATGGATTGGTTTTCAGGTCTAGGGGCTTGAGGACGCTCCAGTACTATTACGATAACATTTCAACCATACCTGATGTTGTGCAGTTTGATGTGGTGGATGTTTCAGCTAATAAGAAGATAGGTAGGCTTGATCAACTTTTCGTAGGTGAATACGGAGAGGAAGGAAACACATTTACTCTAAAGGGTCTACCTTGGAAGATAATTTCCGTTGACGACAATAAGAGGGTTGTAAATGTGGAGCCCTTACCGAAAGGCACCACCACTATACCTTACTGGGTGGGCGAGCTTATACCTGTTGAATTTGGGACAGCGCAGATAGTCAGCAAGATCAGGAGAAAGGTAGCTGGAGGTAAGCAGACCGGGCTTAGTGGAGCATACCATCGTTACATCGCCGAAAGCAAAGAGAAGCTCGGTGTAGCCCACCTAGATGACATTATTCTCATTGAAAAGTGCAGAGGCTTCTCTCAAATAGTTTTACACTGCTGCTTCGGGACAAGAGTGAATCAGACTTTAGCCACACTCTTATCAACAATCCTCTCATCAAAAGTAGGATATTTGATCGAGGCGAAGTCTGACTCATACAGGATACTTCTTTCTTCTCAAGCAAACATACAGGTCGATCAGATCAAAGAGGCGCTCTCAGACGCATCGAACCTAGAGGATATACTTTCTGTCGCTGTTTTAGGGACACATCCTATGAACTGGAAGACTTGGCAGGTTGCGAAGAAGTTTGGGCTTATAGAAAAGGATGCTCAATATGATCGAAGAGCGGCCAGAATTATCCAAGAGAGGTATAACAGTACGCCTCTGTATCAAGAGGTTATCCGTGAGATCTTCCTGGAGAAGTATGATCTGGAGGGGGCAAGGAGGGTCATAGAGGGTCTAATAAGGGGTGAAGTCAAGATGGACTATGTTGAGGTCGAGTCTTTCACACCCTTGGCTCAACCGATAATAGAATACGCATCGAAGTTCGCAGCATTACCTCACACCATAGATCAAGCCCTAACAGCGCTAGTAAAGGAGAGGCTTCTTAACACTAGGCACAAACTCATATGCTTACACTGCGGTAGATGGGAGAGTGTTGTGAAGACATCTGATCTATCAGAGCCCCCCAGCTGCAGACTCTGCCACTCGAGGCTCGTATCCGCAACTTACCTCTCAGATCAAGAAGCTTTAAGGATAGTAGCGAAGAAGAAAAGCGGGCTGAAGTTAGATGATGAGGAAGAGGTGAAGTTGAAAAAGCTCTGGAAGACCTCTTCACTCCTACAACATTTCGGTAGATTAGCCCTATTAGCCCTCTCAGGTCGTGGTGTTGGTCCTAAAGTGGCTTCGAGGTTGCTTCGCAACTATCTGGATGAGGAGAGTTTGGTGAAATCGGTGTATAGAGCGGAGAAGCTTTACTTGCAGACAAGAGGGTTCTGGGAGGATTAGTCCTTGTCTTTTGATACTGTAGCCTTCACCCCGATGCTGGCCTGAGCAGCTGCAAGCCTCGCTATAGGCACTCGGTAAGGTGAGCAGCTCACGTAATCTAACCCTATTCTGTGGCAGAATTCGATAGAGCGGGGGTCGCCTCCGTGCTCTCCGCATATACCTATCTCAAGATCACTCCTCGCCCTCCTACCATCCTCAACAGCTATCTTCATTAGCCGCCCTACACCACTTTGATCGAGCGTCTCAAAGGGGTTATCGCTTAAAATCTTCTTCTGCAGATAGACAGGTAGGAACTTGTTCTCTGCATCTTCTCTACTGAAGCTGAATGCCGCTTGGGTAAGGTCGTTCGTACCAAAGCTGAAGAATTCGGCTACTTCAGCGATTTGATCTGCTGTTAGAGCTGCCCTAACGACTTCTATCATCGTCCCATACTTCACCTTTAACTCCATACCATACTTCTGCTCAACTTCACGCCTAACTTTATCAACGATCTCCTTCAAGTACCTTAACTCCTCTACCATAGCTACTTGGGGGATCATTATCTGAGGTATGGCGTTCACACCTTCTTTCTTGAGCTCGGCAAGGGCTTCAAAGATCGCTCTAGCCTGCATCTCGTAGATATCATGGTAGGTTATACCAACCCTCACACCCCTATGCCCAAGCATTGGATTAATTTCAGCAAGCGCCAAAGCCTTCTGAAGCATCTTACGCTTACCCTCAAGAACCTCCTCAGGTGCGTTCGAAGCCTCTAACTCCATAACCTCTTTCTGAAACTGCAGCACATTAGGTAGAAACTCGTGCAGAGGTGGGTCTAGCAGCCTAATCGTTACGGGATAACCTTCCATAGCCTTCAAGATCTCTTTAAAGTCTTGTTTCTGAAGGGGTAGAAGTCTATCAAGGCTCCTCTTCCTCTTCTCCTCACTGTCAGCCATAATCATGTCAACCACTATAGGGAGCCTATCAATAGCATTAAACATCCTCTCAGTCCGGCATAGCCCTATACCTTCTGCACCAAAGCTTCTAGCTAGAGCAGCAGCTTCAGGTGTGTCAGCATTGGCCCTAACCCCAAGCTTCCGGCATTCATCAGCCCAGCTCAGCAGCTCGTAGAAGTCGCCTGATAACTCTGGCTCTATCAAAGGAACTTGACCTAAGTAAACTAAACCTTGCGCACCATCTATAGTGATCCAATCGCCTTCCTTAATCACATATTCCCCAACAGAGAATTGCTTCTTCTCATAATCTATGTGGACTGCACCGCAACCTGTGACGCAAGGCTTACCCATACTCCTAGCCACGACAGCCGCGTGACTAGTCATTCCTCCTCTGCTGGTCAAGACACCCTCAGAAGCAAAGAACCCGTGTATGTCCTCAGGCTTTGTCTCCTCTCTCACCATAATAATCTTCTCGCCAGCCCTACCTCTCCTTTCAGCCTCATCAGCATCAAAGACAACCCGCCCAGTAGCAGCCCCAGGTGAAGCACCTAGCCCACTTGCCAGAACTACAAGTTTCGCCTTAGGGTCTACACGCTTATGTAGAAGCTGATCCAAGACTTCTGGCTTTATTCGCTTAAGAGCCTCCTCTTTAGTTATAAGTCCTTCTTTATACATATCAACAGAGGTCTTGACTAGCGCCGCAGCATTCATTTTCGCGTTCCTAGTCTGAAGCATGTAGAAGCGACCATTTTCTATAGTGAACTCCATGTCTTGAGGTTCTTTATAGTGTCGCTCTAGTATCTCAGCGACTTTAAGCAGTTCTTTGTATGCTTCAGGCATGGTTTCCGCTAACTCCTCTATAGGTCTGGGTGTGCGTATCCCTGCAACAACATCTTCACCCTGCGCATTAATGAGATACTCACCGTAGAGCTTCTTTTCACCGGTAGCAGGGTTTCTCGTGAAGACCACACCAGTAGCACTTCTATCACCCATATTGCCAAAAACCATAGTGACTACGTTGACAGCAGTTCCATCAGCGATATCGGGGTTTATCTTAAACTCCTTTCTGTAATCAACTGCCCTTCTACCCATCCAGCTATTGAACACTGCTGCGATCGCCTTCTCGAGCTGCTCATAAGGATCATCTGGGAAAGGAGACCCAGTTTCCCTCTGAATGATCTCCTTGAACTCCTTAACAACTCTCTTCAGTTGCTCTGCTGAGAGCTCGTTATCAAACTTAACGCCAGCCTCTTTCTTAACCCTCTCAAATACTTCTGAGAACAGCTCATCTTTAACACCAAGCACAACCTTGCCGAACAGTTGAATAAACCGCCTATATGAATCATACACAAACCTCTCATCACCAGTCTGCTTTATAATCCCCTTAGCGGTCTCATCGTTCAAACCTAAGTTAAGCACAGTATCCATCATACCTGGCATAGAAATCGCTGCACCAGATCTCACCGAGACGAGCAAGGGATTCTTTGGGCTGCCGAACTTCTTGCCAACTTTCGCTTCAACCTTCTTCATATATTCTCTAACCTCATCCATAAGCCCATCAGGTAGTTTCCTACCGTTAGCATAATACTCCTTGCAGACCTCTGTAGTTATGACGAAGCCAGGCGGCACAGGCAACCCAAGCTGAGTCATCTCGCAGAGCCCAGCACCTTTGCCTCCTAGCAGCCTCTTGTCCTTCCCATCTCCCTCATCGAACATATAGATCCTCTTCGCCAACCTTGATCACCATAGACCCCTTGTTAGGGAACCTTTAAAGGTTAACTAGCTAATTGTAAGTAAAGTTCATAAATTTCTTGTACCCTCCGAGAAGAACTTGTTCTCAGCAGAGAAGACTGGGTTAAGGTGGCAACCAGATTAAAGCACTCTTTAGAGAAGGTGTAGGTGTATCACTCACTTCACCTTGGATCTTTAAGGATGGGTTAGAGTTCGCAAAAAACGTAGGGGACTATACAAATAATTATTTAAAAGGGGCTAGTTCTGCTCCTAGTAGTAATGTCTTGGTGTGTAGCAGATGATAGATAGGGGTGTGGTAGGTAGAATAGTCGATTCCTATGATCTGAAGAATATCTCAATAGGCGCACTAGGGAGCCACTCAGCCCTAGACATAGCTGATGGGGCTAAGGATGAGGGGTTCAGAACTGTTATAGTGTGTCAAGAAGGGAGGGAGAAGCCCTACCTCTTCTACAAGAGGATAGTGGATGAAGTCTTGGTGCTTAGGAAGTTCAGCGATATCCTCAGACCAGAGGTTCAAAAGCAGCTACGGGATAAGAACACGATATTTGTGCCACATCGATCCTTCACAACCTATGTTGATTATGACTCAATAGAAGAACGCTTTGAGGTTCCAATATTTGGGAACAGGATGATACTTAGGGCTGAAGAAAGAAGCGCTCCGCTAAACCAGTACCATATACTTGAGAAGGCGGGTATAAGGTATCCTCGGATATTCAAGAGTCCTGATGAGATAGATCGTCCAGTTATAGTCAAGGTTCACGAGGCTAAGAGGAAGATAGAGCGAGCTTTCTTTGTGGCATCCTCTGCTAGCGACTTTTATGCTAAGGTTAGGGAGAGGGTGGAGAAAGGTATAGTTGCTGAGAGGGATGTTGCTGATGCGAAGATAGAGGAGTTCGTGATAGGTACCTACTTTAACTTCAACTACTTCTACTCACCAACTCAAGATAGGGTTGAGTTTCTAGGCATAGACCGTAGACTACAGACAGATCTGTTCGATTATGTTACACTCCCAGCCAAACAGCAGCTGGAGATCAATATACCTCTGCAGAACATAGAAATAGGCCATACACCTGCAACGATAAGGGAATCGATGCTCGAAAAGGTTCTTGAGATGGGCGAGAGATTCGTAAAAGCATCGAAAGAGATGTTTCCACCTGGCATAATAGGATCCTTCGCGCTTCAATCAGCTGTGACGAAGGATCTTGAGATAGTTGTTTATGATGTTTCACCTAGAGTGCCTGGAAGCCCAATAATATCTACCACTTCACCCTACTCGAAGTATCTTTTCGGTCAGAGCGTTTCAACTGGTCGAAGAATAGCTATGGAGATTAAAGAGGCTATTAAGCTGAGGCGCTTAAAGGATGTGGTCACTTGAAGACAGTAGCCACGCTCAGCTCACATTGCGCTCTGCAGCTGCTTAAAGGTGCAAGAGAAGAAGGGCTTAACACTCTGCTGATCTGCTTACAAAATAGAACCAGCCTATACCGAAGATTCAAATTCATTGAGAGATTTATTTTCGTAGATAGATTTAATGAGGTTGCGAAACCAGAGTTGCAAGATGAGTTACTTCGGGCTGATTCTGTTCTAATCCCACACGGCACCCTGATCTCTGAGGTAGGTGTAGATCTGGTTGAGAAGGCTCTGAAAGTACCTCTCTTTGGAAATAAATGGATACTGAGGTGGGAATCGGATAGGATACTTAAAGAAAGATTGATGAGGCAAGCCGGTTTAGAGCCGCCTCCGCAGCTGAAGCCGGAGGAGATAGATAGGTTATGTATAGTTAAGCTGCCTGGAGCTGCGGGTGGGAGGGACTACTTTCTTGTTTCAAGCATAGTAGAGTTTAACCGAGCTGTGGAGAAGCTGAAGTCCGATGGTTTGATAAAGGGAGTTGATGAGCTCTACATCCAAGAATATTGTGTAGGTGTGCCTATCTACTTTCAATACTTTTATTCTCCGCTTGAAGAACGGTTGGAGCTGCTAGGTATAGATAGAAGGTACGAGACTACGGTAGATTCCCTTGGTAGAATACCTGCCAAGTACCAGCTCGACCTAAACATCCCTCTAACCTACATTGTTGTAGGTAATATACCTCTGGTGCTTAGAGAGTCTCTCCTAGATGAAGCGTACAGGATAGGTGAAGCGTTTGTGGAAGCCTCTAAGAAGAGTGTGCCGCCTGGCATGATTGGGCCCTTCTGTGTCGAGGGAGTTTACACAGAAAGAGGCAATTTTGTACCTTTCGAGTTCTCTGCACGCATTGTAGCGGGAACCAACCTTTACATAGACGGCTCACCCTACTCCAAGCTGCTTTACGATGAGCCTATGAGTATGGGGCGTAGGATAGCGAGAGAGATCAAGATCGGTTTAGAGAGGGGAGAGCTCGATAAGCTGCTGACTTGAGGGTTGCAAGGCGATGCTGGAATCTAACATACGCCATCTATACATTGCTATCTACTTAACTGCTTTCCTCTATGCTTTAGGCTACGGTGTTAGTGTCTACCTTATACCGCTATACGCAACAGCTTTGCACGCGAACTATTACGAGCTGGGGTTGATAGGCATGGTTGGGAATGTGCTCTACATATTCTTCCCTCTGCTCGCAGGCTGGCTTTCGGATAAAGTGAATAAAGCACTCATGCTAGCGTTAGGGTTGGCGTTGAACGTTATAGCAACAGCAAGCATAAGCTTAACAAACTCAGTCACCGAACTGCTGATAGTTAGGATACTTGGAGGATTCGCGCTTGGCTTCTATTGGCCTATTATAGAAGCTTTGGTAGCGGACATCTCACCTGGTCTCTCGAGAGTCTCAAGAATAGGCTCATTCGGAGCTGCAACAACAACTGGTATGATCGTAGGTCCGCCTTTGGGAGGTGTTTTGGCGCAGATCTTGGGGTTCAATGTGACCTTTTTGCTGGCTTCACTACCTATGGTCGCTGCTTTAATCGTGATATTGGTTTACGTAGCATCTGCATATAGAAATGTGAGAGCATTAGATCATCATTCTTCTTCGGCTTCTTCTCAAACCTTCTCTATAAAGAGTATTTTGAGGATTGCGCCTCTTGTGGCTATCTATAGCGCATTCTTCAGCACTGTTGTCTCTATACTACCAGGCTACCTTTCTACTCTAGGCTACACCGCTATGCAGGTTGGGTTACTGTTCGCTTTGGTTAGTGGAGCTAGGATCATCGCTCTACTATCCTCCCACAAAGTCAGTAACAGAGAGGTTCTAGCGTTGATCCTCTTTTCACTCTCCTTAGCCTTAAGCTGTATAATAATGTTCTTCGCTGAGAGTCTACTACCACTCATCGTAGGCCTATTGATTATGGGGGTTTCAGTAGGTTTCATATTCCCCATCTCATTCACTCTTGCTCTAAAAAAGGTTGAGCAAAAGATGTTGGGTAGAGGGGTGGGGATTTACGAATCTATACTCGGTGTCGGTTTCGCTGGTGGACCTATTGTCTCAGGCCTAATCGCCGAGAACATAGAGCCGAAAGCACCCTACCTGATCTTAGGTCTACTCTGCCTAATTATACCACTATCCCTACGGAGACGGAAGGCCTAAGGATTAGAATAGAGGTCAATAAAACGTCTTTTCTGCTTCTCGTATCGATCTAACAAGCGAAGCGACTAATCTGCGATCTACTACCCTTCTACCACCTGTGACAGGTTTGCACACAGCTCTTCTAACACCGAAGATCTGAAAGCCTAGGCTGCACACCTTTGGAGCATCTGTAGCCCTCAACCCACCTGCTAAAGCACAAAAGAGCCCTAGCTCACGAGCCCTACTGCTTAGGTTCATAAGCTCACTTTGAGTCAGATAGTCGAACACAGACCCGCCGTCCTTACGGTGCACATCCACAAGTACACCCTCGGCATCAGAGGCTGAAGCAACGTCAGGAAGCATCAGAGGGTTAAGACCTTTGAACTTCTTATAGTCTGCGTACGCTGCAAGAACAACCTTTGAACCAGTACCCCTACAAGACTCTACCACCTTACAGCTTAGCTTAACTGCATCACGTATAGTTGAGCAGCCGAATAGCCCAGCTTTAACATAATCAGCACCAGCTGAAGCAGCACCAAATGCAGCGAAGGATGCTGTGCCAGGTAGGTTCGGCAAGTCACCTAATGTCGCGCTCAACTCAGCATCCTTCAGGGCTGAGCGTATCTTTGAAACAAGATTTGGAGTGCTAGCACCAAGCGCACCTTCACTAGGGTTCTTCACATCCACAATATGAGCTCCGCCTGCCCTAGCCTCCCTAGCCTCCTTAAGTGTTCTAACGCTTACGAGCAGCTTCATCTACGTATCACTATATCCACAGCTGAGGATGCTCTTAAGCTTGCTTGTATCAAGTAGCGCCGGGAGAGGGATTCGAACCCTCGAGACCCGAGAAGGGTCACGGGCTCTCGTGGAGGCGCTCAAGGCTTACGCTTCGCTCATTTGGTTGAGCGAATCCGCGCATTACTTTGGATACTCTGTTGTCCACTCTGCCATCCCGGCGTCTTAACCTATGGTTTATGCTTCATATTAGAGCTTCGCTTCGAGCTTCTTAAGGTTATAATTCTCTGGAATTCGGATCTTGGTTGCTACGGCTTTTGCTACGAGGTATCCTAGGGGGATGGTGTAGAGGGCAAGTGTGGTGTTGAATGCTCCTATGAGAGGTAGGAGCGGCATTATACTTTCCTCAGGTAGGCTAAATCCTAGTGGTGGAGGGTATCTTATAAGAGCGTAATTCATTATGGTCATAGCGACCACCCTACTTACTGTGCCCATGAGTGTTGAAAGTAGGAGTGTGGCTGTGCCTCCAAATCTTAAAACCGAAGATCTGAGGTTTACTGCGGCGTATATGCCTAGCAGCATACTCAACACAGCAATCATATTATAGAGCGGACCTGTAGGTAACGCGCCTGGGAATACCGCTATTAGTGCTGCGGTATTTACTATTGTCACAGAGACACCTATCTTCAGCCCGAAGAGGACTAGGGCTGCGACAATAGGGATCTCCCATATCTGATAATAGAGGAAGGGTGCGAAGGGTGCCGGAAACTTTATCGGGGAGAGGTTCAAGGCTAAGGTTAAGGCTGTGAAGAGCGCGGTTGAGGCGATAACTCTGCTTTTCGGCTCAGCCATCCATGGACCCCACCTTCTCTTCCGAACTCCATTATTTAAGTTATATGGTTACTACCATAAAAATAGTTAGGCAAAAAGATAGAAAAGTTTAACATAAGAAGCAGACACAAATACGGTGATTTGTCCTTTTACCCCCTGGAAGTAGATAAACGAAGGGCAAAGAGAAAAAAGAACATAGTTAAACCCTGCCCTGAATGCGGGAAACCCCTTAAAGCCAAATCAGAGAAGCAGTGGGTGTATGTTCTACTAGCGCACAAAACTCTCTCGAAGAAGCATAGATCTGAGGAAGAAAAGAAGTAGGGGATGGGGCCGCCGGTGGGATTTGAACCCACGCTGAGGGCTCCACAGGCCCCTATGCTGCCAGGCTACACCACAGCGGCCACCAAGCGGTAAGCTATGCTTATAGTGGGTGTAATATCTTTTTGGGATAGTAGTCCTATAGCTGATGTGGTGATGCATCTGGGTTTAAGAGGGATATAGATTGGCGGCTTATATCAAGCAACTGTTGAAAGATTACTTCAACTATGTGTTGATCGTTGTGGTTGTATCAGCTGCTTGTGTAAGCATCTTTCTTCTACCAACCGAAATAGGGAGTATGTTAAGAGTGAAGACTCAAGTTTTCAACCCAATTACCTTCATATCAGCAAGCTTTGTTCACCTTGATCTCGCTCATTTATCTAATAATCTGGCTGTGTTTTTGCTGGTTACCTATCTGCTGCACTTTATTTACCGCTGGATAAGTGAGCAGAAGATCCTCCACATATCGCTTCTTATAATCTTCACCGTGCTCCCTTTTCTCTACTATGGGGTATTAGTCCATTATGTGTTTTATGCTGCTGAAGTGTTCGGTTTATCGTTGGTGAATAGTGGATTGATAGGGCTTTCCATAGCCTCTTTAACCATCTATTTTAGACATAGAATTGAGAAATTTAATGCCCAAATATTTATCACATCGATAATCTTCTTCACATTTTCCTTGATCAACCTACCTATAGTGTTCCGCTGCCTATTCGCCATACTAGGTTTCGTTTACGGAACACTAGAGATTGAAAAGATATTGACCTATCTAAGAGCTCTGTGCGGCAAAGATAGATGGGAAGCATTCATTGTCGGATTCACTTTGTTCTTCTACTTCATCTCTATCATAGGGTTCTTTCCAGCTGCTATAGTCTTAGGCGGCACCATTGTTGACATCTTCTCGCATTATTTTGGGCTTCTTTTCGGCATATCCTTAGGCATAATTACCTATTTTCTAAAATCTACGCTTTAATCTTTTCCACCGCTTTGATTAGAGCTGGGATGATTTCTATGTAGTCGCCTACTAACCCATAGTTACAGTTGTCAAAGATAGGTACATCAGGAACTTTATTTGACGCAACAACTGACCTCTGTATAGGTGCCTCTTTCAACAGATTAGGGTAGATCTCTTTAAGAGGCTTAGAATACACTCTACCACCAAACATTCTTCGAACCCGCAACTCTACCCCCTCAAGCAACAGAACCTTAAACACCTCTGCTAGAGCATATGCAGCGGTAGAGCCTGCCGGACCAGCACCGACAACTACAACATCGAAGAGTCGATTCAACCGACCTCACCGCAACCCAGATTCGCGTGGCACTCTACGCAAAAGGTAATTAGATTGGATGGCACATTAAAGAAGACGCTTTTATCCCACAGGATATGGTGTAAACTTGCTGTTAGAGGCGATAGAGGTTTAGCGCAGAGAAAGCATTGGTAAGAATCGCGCTGCATAATCTCTTCTCTGAAGAAGGTGAGAAGGAAGTCGTTTAACTCAGCATCACTTTGGAAAACCTTACCTAACTTAGCCAATCTTTCTCTCCAAGTCTTCCATTCGTTCTGAACCTGCTCTAAACCGAAGAATTCAAGGAGCTCACTGGCTTCTATGGGTCTGGCTGTGGCGGCTAAGGCCTTCATCCTAACTTTACTCAATATAAGATCATTCAGCTCATGAACCCCCATAAACCTAAGCCGTTTAGCTAGAACCCATAATAGCATAGAAGCCTTGGAGCCTCGAGGTGCCTCAAGCCTCAGATCGGCATCGCTCAAATAGATACTCAACCCTCAATAATATTCACTTTCTGAAATATAAACTAAACCTACTATACGATAACATTAATATACGACGCAACAGAAAACATTCGTGCCAAGGTGCCAGCATATGTCCTCGGACGAATGGTTCAGAAGGCGTAGAATAAGGTTACCATTCTTCGACATAGATATTCCTGGCTTTTACAGTGGAGACTTAATGGATATGCTTAGAGAGCTAGAGCGAAGAATGGATGAAGAATTTAGAGATTTAGGTGAAAAGGTTCCTGAGAAACTGATGAGGGAGAGAAAGTTACCAGATGGCCGAGTTATAAGAGAATTCGGCCCATTCATATACGGATACTCCGTAACCATCGGGCCTGATGGCAAACCCGTGGTCCGTAAATTCGGAAATCTAAAGCCCGTGCCAGGCAGACCAGGTTTAACAGTAAATGAATCACGTGAACCGATAACCGAAGTTATAGAAGAGGAGAATGAAGTGAAAGTTATTATTGAATTACCAGGTGTTGAAAAAGAGGATATAGAGATTTATGCGTCTGATGGTAAGTTAACAGTTTCCGTTGACTCAGGGGGCAAATCATACTACAAAGAAGTTGAGATACCTAAAGACGTGGAGTCTGAGAAGGCGAAGACCACCTACCGTAATGGGATATTGGAGATCACGTTACCTAGAAGGAAGGAAGAAAAGAGAGGCTTTAAGATAAAGGTTGAGTAGAAGGAGCAGGTGGCTCCAACTTTACTGCGCAATAGGTATACTCCTTGGGCTTAAAGAAGGGTTCCCTTAGTGAAACGGCCTTCTTAAACAGCTCAGCCAAAGTCTCCTCGTCTGCACCGTTCCTCATCGCTCTCAAGAAGTCTACGTGATTGTCTTCTCTAAGCAAGCAGGGTTTGAATTGACCATTGTAGGTTATACGTATTCTGTTATCCGCCATGCAGAAAGAGGAGTTGTGCATCGGTTTAACCACCTCAGCCCACACTCCGTTAGGTAGGAGATATTGGTGCCGTAGGTGTAGCTGCCTCACCTTCTCATCCATAGCTATGTGTTGAAAGCGCTTCTCGATAGCTGAGAGATCGGCGTGGAAGGTCTTATAAAAGGATGAGACCGCTGCCCCTTCTGCGACTAATTCTATGAACTGCACCTTAACTTTCTCACCACCTCCTAGCGCAGAAGCAAAGTCGATTATGTCATCTACTTCATCTTCGTTCACACCCTTCATAATCACGACATTGAGCTTAACAGGCGTCAACCCTACTTCTACGGAGCGCCTGATAGCTTTAATGGTGTAGTCGAGCTTGGCCGCCTTTGTTATAAAATTGAAGCGGTCTTCTTTAAGGCTGTGCAAGCTTATGTTGACTCTATCCAACCCTTTGTCTTTTAGCTCAGGTGCTAGCTCAACAAGCCTAGTACCGTTGGTTGTCATAGATAGCTCTCTAAGAGGGAGCTGCCCTAGCTTCTCAACCACATCAACTACGTCTCGCCTAAGCATAGGTTCGCCCCCAGTAAGCTTCACAACATCCACCCCAAACCCAGTCAATACTTTAGTAACTCGCTGTATTTCTTGGGCGGTCATCATATCCTCAGGTTCCTCAAAGATTCCCTCGCTGTGACAGAAGATGCAGCTAAAGTTACAGAGACTGCTTGGGTTTAGAGATATCCTCGCTCCAGTAACCGGCCTACCGAATCTATCAAATAGCACGCGACTATCTAATTTACCTTTAAAGAAGGGAGACGTCTGCGGTGCACTCAACCTTACCTTAATACTTCGCCACAGCCTTATTTAAGGATGTCTAGGAACTTCCACTCGAAGCATCAGCTACACTTAAATACTTATGCTTTCATATGTCTCAATGGTGGTCTCACGTGTCGAGTGAAAAATTCACAAAGGGTCAAACTTGGGGGGCTCTCAAGAAGGCTTGGAAAGCGTATAAGATAGCGAAGGTTCAGAACGACCGCAAGAAGATGGAAGAATACGCTAAACGCATTCAAACACTACAAAAGGAACTTGGGCTGACAGTAGCCAAGTTCCCTGACCTCGGGCTCTAGTAGCCACCCCACCCTCTTATTTTTAGATCTGCGATAGTATTAAAAATAAGTTAGGTGTTGCTAGAAGTAGGAAGCGTAAGGTTATGGTTGGCATTGGTGAGCATAGGGATTCATATCTTGAAGTGTTAAAAAGTAAGGTTGAGCCGAAATTTTACGATAAACTTATGAAGATTGAGAACCCAACGTTACATGCCTTCATAGCTAAGTATGTTGAGCTATGTAAACCAGATCGGGTTTATGTTTCAAACGGGTCTAACGGGGATATTGAGTATATTAGGCAAGCAGCCGTAAGAGAAGGTGAGGAGATCAAACTCGCCACACTTGGGCATACCCTTCACTTTGATAACTACTATGATCAGGCGAGAGATAGAGAGCACACAATAATACTTGTTGAGAAAGGTTTTAACTTAGGCTTTGGAATTAGGACTGGTAATCGGGAAGAACTCCTTAAGGAGATACATGAAATCTTAGACGGGATTATGCGTGGGCATACCCTTTATGTGTGCTTCTACAGTCTAGGTCCAGTTCACTCGATCTTTGCTATACCGGCTGTGCAGCTTACGGATTCGAGTTACGTAGCACATAGTGAGAACATCCTCTATAGGCAAGGCTACGATCTATTCGTCAAGAAGGGTAGAGATGCACAGTTCCTAAAATTTGTGCACTCACAAGGCGAACTGGATGATAGAAAGACTTCAAAGAACCTAGCGAAAAGGAGGGTCTACATAGATCTAGAGGGTGAGACGGTCTACAGCACCAACACACAGTATGGTGGCAACACAATTGGGCTCAAGAAGCTGGCTATGCGGCTAACCATTAACCGTGCATCTAAAGAAGGCTGGCTTACTGAACATATGCTGCTAATGGGTATACACGGTCCGAATAAAAGGGTTACATACTTCGCAGGCGCTTACCCATCTATGTGCGGTAAAACATCAACAGCTATGATGGAGAGCGAGACTTTGGTCGGAGACGACATAGCGTATCTTAGAAGAGTTGATGGAGAGGTTAGGGCGGTGAATGTTGAGAAGGGGATATTTGGCATAATCCAAGGCATAAACTCTAAGGATGATGTTATTCAGTGGGAGGTTCTACACAGTCCTGTTGAAATAATCTTCTCTAACGTTCTTATGACTAAGGATGGGCGTGTCTACTGGGATGGGCACGATGGTCCTGTGCCTCAGAGCGGAATAAACCATTCAGGCGAATGGTATATTGGTAAGAGGGATAAAGAAGGGAAGATCATACCCTGCTCGCATCCGAATGCTAGGTTCACAGTCGAACTCAAACATTTCAGAAACCTTGATCCAAACTGGGATGATCCAAATGGGATTCAGCTTAAAGCTATAGTATACGGTGGAAGGGATTCTGACACATCTGTCCCTGTAGAGCAGAGCTTTGATTGGGAGCACGGTATAATTACCAAGGGCGCTGCGCTTGAGTCTGAGACTACAGCGGCGGTACTAGGCAAGGAGGGGGTTAGAGAGTTTAACCCTATGTCTAACCTAGACTTTCTATCCATACCTATTGGTAGATATGTTGAAGATAACTTAAGATTTGGCGCAGACTTAAGTAACCCACCTACAATATTCGGTGTGAACTACTTTATTCGAGATAAGAATGGCGAGTATCTAGCTGAGAAGACAGACAAGCGGGTTTGGTTCAAGTGGATGGAACTTAGAGTGCATAAAGATGTTGACGCTATTGTAACACCAACTGGGATGATACCCATCTACGACGATCTGAAGCCCTTGTTCGCCAAGGTTCTAAGTAAGGATTACCATGTCGAATTGTATGAGAAGCAGTTTATGATAAGAGTTAGAGAGAACTTGGCTAAAATCGATAGGATAGTGAAGATATACAAGAGCATTGGAAACACACCTTCTAGATTATTCGAGGTCTTTGAAGAGCAGAGGAAGAGGCTACTCGATGCACAAGCGAGATATGGTGATTATATTTCGCCTCTTAAACTTGCTTCAGGTGAATAGGTACCTCGCTGAGCCGCTACCAACTTTGAATATTTAAAGAAGAAGAGCCCTCTTTTGATCTAAGTTGTCTGCTTCTTTCCAAACTAGCACAAAAAGAGTTGGAGTATTAATCATAGCTTCTATTGCTGCGTTTATGGGTACTCTTGACGGTAGTATCGTGAATGTTGCTTTACCCAGCATAGCACGGTCTTTGAACGCTGGTTTAGGTTTCTTGATATTGGTGCCAACAATCTACCTTATAGTTCTAGCTTCACTTCAAACTACATTCGGCAGGCTTGCTGATATCAAAGGTAGGGTTAAGATATTTAACATCGGAATCGTTGTCTTCACAGCAGCCTCTCTTCTCGCAGGGATCTCACAAGATATACTGCAGCTGATCTTATTTAGAGTGATTCAAGGTGTAGGAGCAGCGATTATGGGTGCAACAGCCACGGCGCTTGTCGCTGAGGCTTATCCACCATCCAAGAGGGGCACTGCTATTGGCGTGAATACAATGGCCGTCTATGTAGGCCTTACCGTAGGACCTGTTTTAGGAGGCTTCCTAGTTCAATTCTTCAGCTGGAGATCTATCTTCTTAGTCAATATACCGATTGGTGTAGGGATTCTACTTGTATCAGCGTATTGGCTACGAGGCTTAAGTGTAAAAACTAAGAAGAGAAGTTTTGACTTTGTGGGCTCGGCTACATTAACCCTATTCCTTGTTACACTCCTCTTATTTCTCAGCCAAAGTGATCTACAGTTTAATATTACACAATTAGTTATCCTAGCCGCTCTATGTATAATATCACTGGTATCTTTCGTTTATACGGAAAGCAGGATAAATGACCCTCTTATGGATCTACACTTATTTACATCTAACCGACTATTCAGCGCAGGTAACATCACCGGATTATTAAATTACTCTACTACAGCTGGAACCGTGCTTCTCATATCAATACACCTACAATTCATACTAGGGGTCTCACCATCAGACACTGGACTGATATTACTGACTCAACCGTTGGTGATGGTTGCTGTCGCACCTGTAGCAGGCTGGCTTTCCGACCACGTAGATGCAAGAATCCTCAGCTCAATCGGTATGCTGATCAGAACATCTGGGCTTCTTCTATTAGCCTTCTACAGCGAGGCTCTGAGCAGGGTCTTCATATTAGTTCCACTGTTTATACTTGGGTTAGGTAATGGATTATTCTCATCTCCTAACACGAACTCTATACTCAGCTCAGTACCCATAGAGAGATACGGCCTTGCTTCAGGCACCATCGGAACTATAAGAACTATGGCTCAGTCTGTTGGCATAGCCATTATGGGTTCTATCGTCTCTTTTGTGATGCCTCCAGGCACCTTTGCAAGGCTTGGTGAAGATGCAGGTGAATTAACAGCTTTCTTTCTGAGTGGGGTGAGGATGGCGTTTTTGGTAGCTTCTATTCTAAGCGGGTTGGGGGTCATTACGTCTCTCATAAGAGGAAGTGAGCATAAGCAGAGATCTAATAGGTGAGGTTAAGATAGGGGTTAGATTGATCTTCTAAGATACCATAAGGTTAAGATATAGAGTATCATTATCCAAACAACAGCTAAAAGCGCCCCCAGCACCACCTTTAATGCCGCTACACCAAGGGTGCCGAGACTGCTTTTAGCTGGACTAAGTTGGGCGATATATCCAAAGATTATTACTGTGCCAGTTAGAACGAGCAGCCAAGCTACGAAGATTATTGCAATTAGAGGTAGCAATCTACGTAACATACTCATCTCACCAAGTCAAAAGGGCGGTTGCAAAGGCTAATAGAGCTGCTATAATCGTAAGGATTGTTATAGCTCTAGCTACTTCTATTTCACCCAAAGGACCATCAGCGAGTATCATCCGAGTTAATGTGACGGGTGCTTCTCTGCTTTTCGAGGCCTCGAGCTTA
>Ga0078972_1002482_pt1 | contig 60787 bp, 52 predicted proteins | sample YelNatPaOPGAMG01_FD_67568 | JGI IMG/M metagenome (GOLD analysis project Ga0078972, IMG submission 67568) | Hot spring thermophilic microbial communities from Obsidian Pool, Yellowstone National Park, USA - OP-RAMG-01 (SPADES assembly) (version 2) | ecosystem: Environmental > Aquatic > Thermal... | reverse complement strand
AGGTTAGCAATTTTGGCATAATTTTGGTGGTAATTTTTAGATATTCACCAAATATGCCATATTATTGCTTTATTTAAAATGAAAACAACAATTTTTTAGTGGCAGATTTTATATATTACCCAAAACATTAATTATAGATTTTATAAAGCAAGTATTAAATTACAGAGTCTCTGTTCTTTTTGACAATTTCTCGGCTAAATTTTCCAGTTCTTCCCTTGAATAAAAGTCAATTAAAATCTTCCCTCCTCCCCCTGATTTTTTTATTTGAACTTTTGTCCCCAGAGCTTGAGCAATTTGCTCTTCTTTTTCTTTGAAATAGGGGTCCTGAACGGTCGCTCCAATTCTTCTTTTGTGGGTGGAAACCGTCACTTCGCGAACTTTATCTTCCGTCTGCCGAACCGTTAGGTTATTTTTAAGAATCAGCTCAAAGAGAGCTCTTTGTTTTTCTGGATTTTCCACCGCCAGAATAGAACGAGCGTGCCCCTCCGTAATCTGCCCTTCCTGAAGAGCGCGCTGAATTTCAATGGGAAGACCCAAGAGTCTCATTTTATTGGCAACCGCACTGCGACTTTTTCCCACCCGCTCGGCAATTTCTTCTTGAGTGAGGTCAAACTCTTCATTAAGTTTTTTATAAGCCCGGGCCTCTTCCAAAACACCGAGATCTTCTCGCTGGATATTTTCAACTAGGGCTAGTTCCAATTTTTCTCTTTCTTCTGCTTCTTCCCGAACAATAACCGGGACCATTTTGAGACCGGCCAGACGCGCCGCTTTGAGACGCCTTTCGCCAGCAATAAGCTCATACTGATCCGGCGCAATTTTTGCCGCTACCAGAGGCTGAATAATACCGTGTTCTTTGATGGAATCGGCCAGTTCCTGAAGCTCCTTTTCATTGAAAGTATGCCGCGGCTGCTGAGGATTCATCGCTATTTTTTCAATTGGGACTTCCAAAAAATCGTCTTGAATCGCTTTTCCGGAAGATATGGTTAGGTCCTGTTTTAGGTTTTGCGGCAAATTTTCACTTCCGGAGGGTTTATTTTTTGAAGGAATAAGAGAAGCCAGCCCTCTTCCTAACCCTCGATTATTGTTCGCCATTGGTTTTGATTTTGAAGAAAATTGTTAGGTGATTTTATTATATCAAAAAATTACAGGAATCGAAACGGCAGAATTATTCATGGGTAAAGTCTAATTATTCGGACCTAAAATGTTAAATAATTATCTTAAATAAAATATTTTCCTGCTCTTTAAAACTTATTCTCGGTGATTATATCTTTCAGACATATTCTTCGAGATAGTTAGATGATTTTCATGCCAGAAATTTATCATTTCTGGTCCGATATTTCAAACTTTACCCTATTCATAATAAGACTTACTGAACTTAATCTGCCTGCCGGCAAGCAGACCATATAGAGACATCCATCCATTTTTTTTCGGAGAAGCGCGGTTCCCAAAACAGAAAGGAAAATTTTTGCCCTACGGGTAATCACTCGCTAGGTGACAACCGATCCCGCCCCGTCGAGATGGTGTTTGTGCGCAGGGGAATAAAAAATAATTTCAAGCCTCAAAACAAAAAATTGCCAAATTGCCAAATAATAATTTTTGCAACAATACTTCAATACTACGTAGTATTGAAGTATTGCTTTATTAATTCTTTCTCGTTTTAGTCCGCAATATTTTTTGCAGTCTTTTGAATAGGGGCTTCTTTTTCTTCATCTTTTCCATTTCTTCAATAACTTTTTGCAATCTCTCTCTTTCTCTTTTATTCGCGCTTTTCACGATTTCTTCCAGAAGTAGTTCTGGCCAAAAATACATCGGGTAGCGCCGCTTTATCTCACTCCAACCGCTGTATCCGGATTCCGTCGGAATATTTCTTCGAAACTTTTTCATATCACTTTTCGTTTTTTGCACCGCCCAGCGATATCCCTCGCCCGATATTTTGAGCCATTCCTGAACCCGGGCAATTGTCCCGGGACTGACTTTCAAAAAACTTCTTATATAATCATAGGTTTCGCCTTCAAGAATAAGTTCGGCAATCTTGAGACGTTTCGCCAACATTTCCGCTTCTTGATAAGAAAGGAGGTCTCTTAGCAACTTTGACGCGGTACTAATATTTTTTGTTCGTGAGATCGCTAAGCATAACTGATAAAAAATTTTCTCTACTTCCTTTTTTGATAATTTTGTGTGATGTCTCGCCATCTTTTATGATACTATTTTGCAACAATACTTTAATACTACGTAGTATTGAAGTATTGCTTCGTTAAGAAATAAAATAGTGAGACCTGTTGAATTAGTTTTGGCTTTGTCCTTATAAATGAAACTTGCTTTCTCCTTCTTTTTCCAGTCGCAAAATTTCTTGCGCCAGATTTTTATAAGCCCGCGCCCCCCGAGAAAAAAGATCAAAGTCAAAAATTGATTTTCCAAAACTGGGCGCTTCCGCCAGACGGATACTGCGCGGAATGATAGAGTCAAAAACTTTTCCCGGAAAATGATCTTTAACTTCCCGGACAACTTGATAACTCAAATTATTCCTCCGATCAAACATAGTCAGCAATGCTCCCATTATCTTGAGATTGGGTTGAAGATTGTCTCGCACCAGATTGATAGTTTCCAGAAGTTGACTCAATCCCTCAAGAGCATAATATTCACACTGAACGGGAATCAAGACTTCATCAGAAGCCACCAGTCCGTTCACCGTGAGCGGACCAAGACTGGGTGGGCTATCTATGATAATATAGTCATACTCGGTCCGAATTTGACGCAAAACGTTATAAAGACGGTACTCGCGATTTTCAAGGTTGACTAGCTCAATAGTCGCTCCCGCTAAATCTCGATTGGATGGCAAAAGGCTATGTCCAAAATCCTGAAGCTTTATTATATGGGAAGAAGGAGGCTCTCCTAAAATCAGGCTGTGATATAAACTCTTTTCAAGGCGACGCGGATCAATCCCCATGCCGCTCGTCGCATTGGCTTGGGGATCAAGATCAACTAGCAAAACAAACTTCCCCGTTCGGGCAAGAGAAACCGACAAATTGATGGCGGTAGTAGTTTTCCCCACTCCGCCTTTTTGGTTGACCAGTGAAATTATTTTTGCCATAAATAAAACTCGCTAATCAAGAGCGAATTTAAAGCTAATTTGCGCGAATGAAACTCCTTGAGCTTATCCGCCCGCGGGGTTACCGCGTTGTCGAAAAATATTCATTATATTCTGCCGGAGGGAAATAAGACTAGTTCGCTCAAATTCGCGCGCTATTAGCTCTCTAATTCGCGAGTGTTTTGTATTATATCATAAAAATTGACACTTGAGGAATTATTCTTTAAATTAAGTAAAAGTAAAATTGGGGTGGTAAAATTGACAGATTTGCCCCCCCACTAGCTTATTATAAATTTCATATTCTCAAAATCTTAAGTTTTGCCTCGGTGGCGGAATTGGCAGACGCGCACGACTCAAAATCGTGTGGGAGCAATCCCATGAGAGTTCGACTCTCTCCCGAGGCACCAGAAAGGAAAAGTAGATTTTTTGCCAACTACCAAAAAGAGGAGAAAGAAATGGAAATATTTCATTTTTTTGGTTTTTCTTGCTGTCGAAGAATAATCACCACGGAAAAATTCGTGGAAATTATCCTTGAGACCTACGGAGTAAAAAATTTTGATGCCATTATTGAGCAAATAGAGAATATTGGCATCAACGTAAAATGCCCCTTTTGTAGATCAATTTGCTGGATTAATCCCCCTCCTCAAAATTTCATGGAAAAAATAAGGAGTTTCATCCTTAATATAAATATTCATTAAAGGCGGCGAATCAAAGATTCTACCGCCTTGTTTTTTACTTGCACACTGAGCTAAATCGGGATTAGCTCAGTTTTTATATTTTTAGGTGCTTTTTTGGTATATTTCAAAAGCAATTTTTTCGCTTCCTCAGGAACTTTTCTATCTTTCTTTCCTCGAATCAAAGCTGTCGGGCCGGGAATATCTTTCGGTTCCATCAAGATATCGCCGCTCTCAGCCAATTTTTTCAGTTTCAAATTTTCTTCATGGTTGCGACCAAGGATAAAATGTGTCTTTTCGGCCCAAAAATGCCGGCCTATTCGAAGCAACTCCAAATCGCTTGGCTTGGGCTTTTTGACATTTTTCAAAAGCTCCCGAAGTTTTTTGGCATATTCTTTGTCTGTCAGAATGCATCCACCCGCCGGAGTGGGATAATTTTTTAGACCGTATTTTTGAGCTAAGGCTAGCTGAGATTTGCGACTTCTTCCCTGAAAACCCAGCAGTTTCTCTCTGTTAACCAATCCCTTTTTCTCCATTTCTGTCTCCGGCAAAACTTTAGCCGAAAGCGGCCGAAGAATTTTCCCCACCAGTCCGGCTTCTTGCTCGATTATCCGCAAAGCCCTGGTGTTCTGCGACAGGGGCCGCTGACCCAAAACCTCCCCCGTTGCCAGAATATCAAACTTTTCCTTCTCAGCGATTTTTTTCGCTTCTTTAAGCATCAAAAGATGACAATCTAAACAAGGATTTATTCCCGCTCCATACCCAAAATGAGGATTTTTTACAATTTGAAAATGTTTCTTGGAAAAATCCTTTAGAATTAAGTTAAGACCATTTTCCTTGGCTGATTTCTTGGCCTGCTGCGCATTGAAAAAATAACTCACAAACGTGAGCGCGGTTACTTCGATTCCCTGCTCTTTCAAAACTTTTGCCGCCAAGAGAGAATCTAGCCCTCCGGAAAAAAGAAGAAGGGCGCGGACTTTTTTATTTGATTTAGCTTTCATTTGAAATAAATAAACTTTAGCCTCAAAACAATCTCTGAATCCTAAAGTTTAAGTCGCCCCAGCCCATAGCAGGCTGAAGCATAAAAAAAACGAAAAAATTACAAGATAAACCTGGAAAATTTTTCTGAATTTTATAACCTTATATCTGTTATTTTTAGGCATATGAACAAAAAGTTGCTTCTGAGAGCTTGATTTTTTGGATTTTCGGAATTTAATCGCGATGCGTCTTAAATATTACATACGATGGTCTTGTACGCTTACTTTAAAAAAATGAATTGCTCAAATTCCGCCAGTCATGGAGTATTATATTTCTCAGTAAAATAGATAAAATATACTCAGCCTTAAAACAAATCCTTATCCCCAATTTTAAGTTAGTCGGCGGAAACACAGGCCGCGGGGCATTTGCGGGACGCTAAAAAATAAGAAAACTATAACAATCTTCGCACTCTTTTTGTAGCAGTGGTATTTTCCAAACCATTATCCGCTCGAGCTTCGATGATATTCACTCCCGGCAAAAGAGAAGCTCTAAACTTAAATTTTCCCTTAGCAGAAACCAAGGCGGTGCCTTGAAACTCCCCATTCACGCTTATTTGAACCTCAGAAACGTTATAAGCTCTTCCTCTAACAGTTACATCTGGTTTTTTGATTCGATTCTTGGTGTGAATAATCGAAATCCAGATTGTTTTTCCCTTTCTGACAATATTTTTCTGAATAACCTTTTCCAGTCCTCCGGAGCTGGCTACAACTCGAACAGTATTATTTCCAATTACCAAAGGAACCCGAACATGATATCTATTTTTCTCATCAAGGCTCACTTCTCCTATACTTTCCCCATTTACAAAAATAGAAACGGCTGTGTCCTTCCCTACCCGCCCTCTCAAGGTTATGTCTGGATTTCTTGTTTTGTTTTTTGACTTCAGAATAAGGAAAATTCCACTGCCTTTGGCGTGAGAAAAATGCGGTCCGGCTAAAAGAACAACTGCCAGCCCGATCCAGAGAAATGTTTTGAAGAAAGTGTTTTTTGTCATTTTTTATATTTTACTCTCCTGGAAAAAATTTTACCACCACCTCTCGCCCGGCTTTGTCAGCCAGTAACCGCTCTGGGAAAGACGAGATAGATAATCAACCTCCGCTTGGTTAGCTTGAAGCTTTCTGAGAGTTTCCGCTTGAACATCTAGGCATTCTTGCTCCGCTTTTTCTCCAAAATACTCTTCTGCGGAAACATCAGCGGCTGAATTTTTTTCAAAAGATCTTCTGAATTGTTCAATGTGGCAAGACTCATGAACAAGAACACTGGCATACCAAACCGGATTAGCGTTGAAGGTTGCCACTCCTACCCTGAAGAGGGAAGGGTTTTCCCAAGGATAAACAGCTGATCCAGAAACAGCGCATTCAATTTTCCCCAGTCGCTCGACAACAAAATCAAAACCTTCCCTGTCTCTCGTAAACAAAGTTCTGAGAGCTTCTCTTGAATTTCTTTGGCAAATATCATCGCCGGAAATAATCAAAGGATTTTGGAAATCGGCTGAATTATCTTTTCGAGATAATTTCTTGACCCCCTTTTTTCTCTTTCCTTTTTTGGTTAGTTTCTTTTTGGCTTTAACTGCAGAAAAAAAAGAAGTGGATTTGCCAATCCGAACGGACGAACGAGAATCTGCATCGGCAAAAATAAAATTAAGATTAAAAAAAGCTAGAAAAAGAATTGAAAGGAAGACAATTTTGGAAATCTTTTGAATCATTGGTTTGCTAGAAAACTAAGTCATCTAATCTAGCAAACCCTTTGAATTTGTCAATATTCTTGGCTAGCCTGGTAAAATTTCACTTTTCCCCATCCACTTCTTGGATCATCCGGCGAGCAGTGAGTATTCCCAAAAGAAAAAATAGCGCAAAAAGAGCCTTTGCCAGAATTACCCAAAAATGAACCGGGTTGGTATTGCCAACATCAAAAAAGCTCAAAATCTCAGAAAAAGTGAAAACAACAATAGCTCCAAGCAAAAACTTATAGGAAACGTCCAGCTTTTTCTCAACTCGCCAAACAATGCCAAAAGTATAAACCACGGAAAGAAGAGCGGAAAAAATAACTACAAAATTAGCAGCTAACTCAAAATCATTGATGTCAAAATTCATTTCACCTCCTTTCTGCTTAAAAATTAATCAATATAACCTTTATTTTTAAGCTCTTTTTCTGTTACCTGAAGAACGGCATATTGGGAAAAATGATATTCCAGCCCTAGAAGCCCAAAGAAAATAAGGGCTAGACTGAGTAGAATAATCACTACCCAGCCCAAGCTGGACAAAAGCTGAATATAGGTAAGGCTCCAGTTTGAACTAAGCTTAATAATTGGCTTTTCTTTTATCTCAATGCTTTTTTCGGCTGTGATAATTTTATCTCCTTCCATTAATTGAGCAATAACTTTATACTGCCCTGAACCAACATAGGGAGGAACCCGAAAAGAGTCAAAGATTTTTCTGTCTTTTTCCGGAGATATCTTCTTTTCCTCTTGATAGACTGAATTATTCTGGGAGTCAACCAGCTGAAAAACAATTTTTTGCTCTGAAGTCATAGCTGGAAAAGCCTTTTCAAGATTAACTTTGAAATTAATATCATCTCCCGCAAAAACGAATTTTTCAGGACCGCTGAATTGAAGATCCAAAAATTCCGAGAAATTATAATCTGGTGGGACAGATAAAGATTGAACTAAAGTGGCTCCAGTACACTTTCTTAACTGCTTCTTTTTGTAGGCTTTTCCTACTTTGAATCGAAGTGAGCAGGTTCCGAAACGATTTGAATCACTGGGATCAACTGATTTTACATAAAGAGTTTTCATCCCTTTTTTCATCTGCCCTCTCACTGGCCAGAACCAATATCCATTTTCATTCGCCGTGAAACTGGAAATGACTTTTCTTTTTGCCGAGGGAGTGCTGATTTCAGCTTGAATTTTAGCATTGGAAATGTTTACTGTGCCGGAAAAAATAGGCGTTTTCTTTTTTGTAATAGGAAGACAGCGGAAATTAGTAAGATCTATGTTATCAAGTGTCGTGATTCGGCAAACTACGTCTTCAGGAGGAGGCGGCGAAGGCGGCACCATTTCTCCTGTAATTATAAAATCCTGTTGAATTGTTTTGTGGAGAGAATTGTCGTTGGGATCGATAGCCGTCACATAAAGAGCGTGCTGGCCATAATCCAGTTCTTCTGGCACTTTCCACTCCCAATTGCCGTTTTCATCGGCTGTTATTAAGTCTGAAATGAGCGATTCGGAATGAATTTCAACCCGAATTGCAGCGTAGGGTATATTAGTTATTCCACTAAAAACAGGATCCTTTTTTTTAATCTTTGGGATTTCACCGACAACAAGACCCATGCCTTCAATGGCAACGACTTTGACGATAACGCATTTCCCGACAGTGGCACTCACCGCGTCCGAAGCCGTGTTTCCCAAGGGACCATTGGCAATGACGTAATACGAATAGATGGTTCCGTACAACGCTGATTCATCCCGATAGTAATTGTTCGTGATTCCGCTCACCAGGAGCGCACCGTCGCGATAGATATCATAGCTGTCGGTGTCGCTCGTGAAGTTCCAATTAAGCCCGATATAGGATTGTTCATCGTTGCACATAGCTGAAGTTGTAATCTCCGGCTTGCTTGGCGGACCAGAAATATGAAGAGAAAGAACGGTGCTGGCACCAGCTACTTTCCCTTTGATATCTTCGCGAAGCGCTTCTGGTCCCAGCCAAAAACCAAGAGCAAGGTAAGCCACTAAAACAAGACCAGTATAAAGAATATGCCACTTAGTTATTTTTCTTAAGGTGCTTTTTTTTCTATTTTTTGCTATTTTTCTTGTCTCTTTTTTCTTTTTTCTTCTCGCTTTAGGCATAGAGATCTAGAAATCTACTTTTCGGATAAGGAAACCTTGCTTTCATTTTACACTAAAACTTACTTTATTTGTAGCCTAAAGCCGTCAAAAAAAGAGCTGCTTAGGGCAACTCTAAAAAATTTTTGGCAAATGTTCCAAAAACTCATCATTTCTACCTCAAAAATACGCAAAATTCATTTATTTTAAGAAGAATTAGTTTTAAACCGCTCTTAAAGGCGCTTTATTCCTGTTCCCCTCAAATCAAAGCCTTCCTCAAAAACATTAGGCTTCTCAAAGTCCAGAAACCCTAACTATTTTCCAACAATTAATATCAGCTCTTCTGCGCTTTTGCTTTCGGAATTTTTCTCCAGTTTTGCCGGATATTGGTTTTTATTAAGAAAATCAACCAAGTCCTCTGCTCCCTCTCTTTGATCTTCGTTTGAATATATCACCCCAATTCCCACATTATCTTTCCTTTGAGCCTCACCGATTTCTTCATCCGGCGTGAATCCAGCCTGATAAATAAGAGTTCTTACTTTTTCTGCCATTTCTTTTCCGCCTCCTCCTTCCAAAACTTTCACTCTCACCAAATCCCGCCGAACAAAAGTTTTCCCGCTTTCTGCTTCCAATTTGGGCAAGTCATCTTTATTAATGAGATTGTAAATAATAACATCCTTTCCTAAGCCACTGACTTCCTTGAGACCTGGATCAAAGCTGATCCCCAAGTCATTTTTCACTATTTTAGCCTGTTCTTCATTTCCGGGGGCATATTCAATTGTTGTTTCGCTGTATTGGCGACCGGCTAGATCAGGAATTATCTCCACCCGATAACCAATAAGCCGCAATTTTCGAAAAAGCCGAAGGCTGGAAGTTAGTTCATTGCTCGGCGGAGAAAAAATTCCTACTTGAATACTTGATTTCTTGATGGCCCCGGAGATTGTCTTTTTTTCATCTTCTTGAGGAATTGTCGGCTCACTTTGGGCTGTTGGATTGGAGACAATTTGAGAAACTGCCGGCTTCTTTTTATGTTTGTACCAGAAAAATGCCCCTGCAAAAACAATAAGTCCCGCCACAAAAATCAGAATCATTTTCTTTTTCCGGCGAGCCTTAGCACCTTTTTCTTTCAGAGGAGGATCTAACCTTCCCTGCTTTACCAAGTTCACTAGAAAATCAATGTTGCGATGGTTGGGAGGAACAAAAAGTTTTTGGCCCGCTTTTATTTCAAAAGGTTTTTTGATTTCGTTTACTTTTGCCAATTTTTTCCAGTGAACCGAAAACACTGAAGCTAGGTTTCCTAAAGTTTCTCCCTCTTTTACTGTATAAACCGGCATTTTTTCTTTGCTGGCTTCGCGAAAATATTGAAAAATCAATCTTGTCAGAATAAAAAGTACCAAGAGGAAAGCCAAAATAATCACTATCCGATATGGAAACACCCAAATAACAAGCTCTTTTTCTCCTGTCCCCACTCCTTCTTCAAGAAAATTTACGCTCAGTTTTGCCTTATAGCGCCCAAGAAAAGGCGCTTGGTTGAGAGTGATAACTGACTCTTTATTTTCTCCTTTGGGGAAAATAACACCTATTTCGCTTTCTCCCGTGTCTCCTACTTTTCTGCCAAAAATATTGTATAGTTCTACTTTTCCTTTGGGAGATATTTTCACGTTTCCCTTGTTTTTCAAACCTATTGTGAAAACAGTTTTTTTGTTGAGATCGAGAAGATCTTTCAAGAAATTCGGCTCTCTTTTGGCCTCCGTCCGCCAATCAAATCTCGTAATCTCAAAATCCTTTTTTACTTCCCCGGGAATAGTTAAATAAATCCTCACTCCCACTCGCGTAACAATCTTTACCCCTGTGCCCGCTATGGTTTTTCCCGCTCCTTCAATTTCCTGCATCACGATTCCCCCCGCATGATCGCCCACATCGGCATTTTCAGGAACGGAAATGGTGAAGGGAACCAATTTTTCTGAATTGGGCGGAATTTCGACCTCGTTGGCGGCTAGCTTCACCCACGCCCCTACATCCTGCCGAGGAGATTCTTCCGGAAGAAGAGCAAAAGCGCCATCACTAGTGGTGGTAGCGTCAACGGCATAGAGCTTCACTACTACTGTTTCTTTCTTGTTGTTGATGACTCTCACCGCGTCTTCTTTGGTTTGGCCGGCACCCAGCTTATAGATAAACCAAGCATTGGAAAATTTCACCTCAGGATCAGGATAAGCCGGCAAAATACCTACCGTTTCAGTGTTGACTGCTTTTCCAACGGCTGGAAAAAAAAGAAAAAAGACTAACAGGAAAAAGATTAATTTCTTTCTCATTATAGAAAATAGCTAAATTTACTTCACCTAGTTTGATTATAATCCATTTAATAAAAAAGGAGAAGTGTATTTTGGAGCAAAACAAGGTGAGGAAAAATCACCGTCCTTAAAAGTTTAATCCTCAGCCTTGAAATTGGCTATTGGGAAGGCCGCTGATAGATAGAAGCTATATTGTCAGAATAGACTTTTTTCCAACCAATCTTGGAAAAAGCGGCGTCATTGACCCAGTTGTTGTAAAGAAGAGCAAAGGAAATATTATATTTTTCCAAAGTTTTTTCCCAGCCTTCGTTGTAGTGAACTGTATTATTAAACTCTTCAAAAATACTAAATCCATTCACCCGCCAGCTGGGCATCCGGCCGTCAATGTAAACTTTTTTTTCGGGCAGTTGCCAAATCAAGAACCCTCCCCAATTATATTCATTGAACATATTGCCAGAAAGAGGATTTTCCCGAAGATACTTGACTGCTCCCAGAGGATAACCCCCGTTTTCCGCTAATTTTTCCAGAGAAAAAGAATTTTCCCAAACAGGGGGAATTTGCTGTTTAGCAATAAAGAAACCAGCCGCGGCAAAAATAGCCAAAAACCAGCCGCGGCTTATTATCCGCCTAAGTTCTTCCCCAACAATGGTTTTTACAATATAAACCCAGAGAGGCGTAGAAACAATCAAAAAAACTGGCAGGTGTCTCCAACTGGAAAATCCCAGATACAAAAAGGGGGAAGTTACGAAAAGATAGGTATAATCAAGACAGCGCCAACTGAAAAGCAACAAAATTGCAAAAAGAAAAAGATAGAGAAGAAATTGCCAGCTCATTGGGTTGAGAGCGCTCACCGGCAGCCATTCTCCAATATTGGCCTTGGCAAATTTATCAAAAATAGTCGTGATGATTTCTATGTATACTCGCCAGCCATAAGGATTGACCAAGGTAGCCAATGTCGAAATCGCAAGAAAAACGGCCAATTTAGCTATTTTGGGAAACGGCAAGGTATTTTCTTTTAAAAAGGATTGAAATTTTTCCAAAAAATTAGCTTGAAAAAATTTGACTAGGGCTTGGGAGGGCAACGCAAAAAAAATACTCTTCTCCGGTGAGAAATTTTCTTTGTCGTGAAATTTCTTTTTGCCCGCTTTGGCAAGAAAAAGGAGAAGCTGCTTAGCAATCTCAACCGCCAAAAAAACCGCAATAAAAAATAATCCCACCGCAAAGCCGCCATGAGAATTCGCCCAAAACAAAAAAAGAAAAGGGAGCCAGAAAATTTTTTTCGTTTGAGGATTTTGGCGAAAAGAAAGAATAATATAAATCACCAGAGCCAGCCCCAAAAGAGTGAGCATTTGGGGACGCAGCCCGGTTACCGGAAGACTGGCGATGGCAGCCAGCATCGCCGCAGAAATTTTGTATTCAGTTTTGGTCTTGATACCCAGAGTAGCCGTGAGAAAAGCCAAAGTCGTGATAACGGCAAAAAGACAAGAAAGAACAAACAAGCCTAAATTTTGATAAACAACAAACATCCAGATGTCAGTCACCCATTCATGCATAATAAGAGGAAATTCAGGCATAGAATGAGAAAAAATATCTTTTTTAGCCACCGTCAAATGGTGAGCTATCAAATATTTCCCGTTAGCCAAATGCCATCCCATATCAGGATCAGTAGGAGACTTCAAAGTTACTAAAAAAATAATCAAAATCCCAATAGCAACGAATATTTTTCTTGAGTCAATTTTGGAAATATATTTTTTTAGCATCGCATTTTTCAAAAAATTCTTTCTTTCGGTTGCTTTGCTATATTTTAGATTGCTTGTTCCTAAACAGCAAATATCCGTCTTTATCGTAAACTAACTCGTACTTATCCGACTTTTTTAGTTCTTCAATATCTCTTTGCCATTCAAGCCTGTTCATCTGCAACGCGTATTCAAACCCAAAAATTTGACGGGGATTGCCCGCAAAAGGATCAAAAGTACTAAGTAAAATATACTCAGCTTCTTCTTTTTTCAAAGGAAAACGGTAGATTTTTTGGCGTTCGGAAAAATGCGGGCCCAGATTGTGTTGAACAGAAAGCGAAGCTTCGGGAGGAATTTTTGAGCGAACTTCTGAAATTTTTTGAGCTTGCAAACTGGGAAGATAATCCGAAAATCCGTAGCGGAAAGAAAGCGGAGAAACTGAATATTGATAAGCCATCCAAACTGAGGAAAGTAAAATGAGGCTGCTAAAAAAGCGAAGAAAAAAATGACTGCCTCGGAAAATTCGGGAAAGAGAAAGGACGGCAGCAAAATACAAGAAAGGAATAATAACGGCTGAATGATAGAAAAAAATATTGAAGGTCATTTCATTGGCGCTCAAAAGATTGATTGCCAGAAGAGGAAGAGCAATAATCGCTGGCCAAGCATAAAGAGAAAAAGTAGCCAGAGGAAGAATAAGAAGGACTAAATAATTGATTCTTGAGAAGGTAAAAAGGGATAGAAATACCCAAAGAGGATGAAAAAAAATATTTCTCATTATTTCCCCCAAGCTATTTCCCAGCCAGCTATAGCGAGAGGGATAAATTGAGCTGTTGGCAATCAAAGCCGGCTCGCCGCTGGAAGAAAAAAGAGGCATAATGAAAAACAAAACAAATAAAAAATAACCAAGCGAAAGGACGCTGATCCAAAATCCGAAACGATATCTTTTTTGCGCCAAAATAGCGTAAAGGCCCATCATAAAAACCAAAAGCGGTAAATGTTCCTGGCTAAGCCCAAGAAGAACAGCAAAAACTGCAAAAAGACGGTTATTTTTTTTCTCTAAAAAATAAAAAGCAAAAGAAGCCAAGCCTACCGCCAAAACAACTTCGTGAAAATCATAAAGAAGACCGTTGTGCAAAAAGGGATTAAGAAAAAAGCTAGCCAAAAAAATAAGCGCCAAGCCGACGCTTCGCAAATTTTCCTTGGCTACCCAATAAATCGGCAAGCCTCCCAAAGCTACCGAAAAAACTTGAAAAAAAAGAAGCCATTGAGGAGTGGAAAAAATAGCATAAAAAGGAACAAAAAGAGCCAGAATCGGACTGAAATGGGCCGAAAAATAGTTTTTCACCTCAAGCATACTACAGGAAAGTTGAAAAGGATGTCCCTGAAGAGTATTCCAAATAGCCTGATCATAGGTGCCCAGGTCATTGAGGTAAGTTTTCAAAGCCAAGTGACGGCCAAAGGATAAAAAAGTGAAGAAAAAAATGAAAACAACGAGAAGAGAAGCTAGGATGATTTTTTCCTTTTGTTCTAAATAAGCTGCCAAGCTATCCCTTTTCATTACTCCTTGATAGCTATTTTTCGCTTTTTCCTCTATCATAATAAAAAACCCAGTTTTTATGGAGAAAATAATTAGCGAGGCTGACAATCCCTATTGCCAAAGCTCCGGAAAAAAGGTACCAGATCCCAAAATATTCGGTGAAAAAGTAGGCTAAAGTTATTATTCCCGCCGCCGCCCCAAGACTAGCTAAAACTGATTTTAGGAATCTTGCTGAGAAATTATCATAAACCTGAAAGGTAATGGACTGATGAAACAAAAAATTAAAGACTATATTCGCCAAACAACCAAAAGCATAAGATATTAAATATTGAAGAAGCAAAAATTCTGTGAGAAAATAAGTGATTGCCAAATTGAGAAGAGCGCCCAATCCTCCCCCCGTCAAAAAAATGAGATAGCGACGCCAATCTTTTTTGTCCATAGAAAATAAGATTAACTGGTCTATTAAACTACGCTGATTCTAACATTTTTTTCTTTTTTATTGTAGTATAGTTATTAAGCCCGGTGTAAATTGACCTCGCTATGAAACCCACCGAGCTTAACCGCCTGTCAAGTTACCCGCTATAAAAAGAATTGCTAGCAAGAGCAAGAGGTAATCTGCGCAGGAGAACTAATATATTTAAGCTAAAAATGATCACCAAACTAAAGTGTTCAGTTGGCTTAATGGCCTACAATGAAGAAAAAAACATTGGCCGGCTTCTTTCAGCTCTCTTGGGACAAAAACTTGAAAAAGTTGAAATTGAAGAAATCTGGATAGTCGCCAGCGGATGTACTGATAAAACAGAAGAAATAGCAAAAGAATTTCAAAAAAGGGACTCCCGAATTCAACTTCTTGTCCAAAAAAAGCGGGAAGGGAAAGCCTCTGCCATCAATTTGTGGCTTAAAAATGCTAAAAATGAGCTTCTGGTTTTGGAGAGCGCTGATACCCTGCCCAAAGAAGATACCGTGGAAAAACTGGCTGCTCCTTTTCAAAACCCGACAGTGGGAATGGCCGGTGCTCATCCTGTTCCGGTCAATGATCCCAAAACTTTTATGGGATTTGCCGCTCATCTTCTTTGGAGTCTTCATCATTCTATATCGCTCAAAAACCCGAAGATGGGCGAAATGGTGGCCTTTCGAAAAATAATTTCGGAAATTCCTTTTGACACGGCAGTTGACGAAGCTACCATTGAAGCCGCCGTAAAAAAATTGGGTTATCAAATAAAATATGTTCCAGAAGCCATTGTTTATAACAAAGGCCCTGAAAACATCAGGGATTTTCTAAAACAAAGAAGAAGAATTCACGCCGGACACTTAGCCCTACAAGAAAAAGAAAATTATCAAGTTTCAACTGCTGGCTTAGGAAACATTTTAGCCGCTTTTCTTCAAAACTTTTCTTTTAATTGGCGTTTTTTTGTCTTTTCGCCGGCAGTAGCCGCTTTGGAAAGTTGGGGAAAGGTTTTGGGATGGTATGATCATAAACTCAAGAAAAAAAAGCGCCCTATTTGGGAAATTGCTGAAAGCACCAAAGAATTATAGACCAAACTATTATGTTCTCGCTTATTCCGAAAATTCCTTTATATAAATCTTTCCGCCGGCTGGGAAAACCCATTCTTTTCCCCATCAATCTGACTCTCAATGTCACCTATCGCTGTAATTCGCGCTGTGCTACCTGCAATATCTGGAAAAAAACCGCTAGAGAACTGGAGCTTTCCGAATGGGAAAAAATTTTTCAAGGCATCGGCTCTGGGAAAATTTTTTGGCTCATTCTTTCCGGTGGGGAACCCTTTTTGAAAACTGACTTAGTTGACCTTTGCCGGCTGGCAGGAAAATACCTCCAGCCCAAAATAATCAATATTCCCACTAACGGATATTTATACCAACTTATTCCCCTTCGCCTCAAAGAAATTCTTGCCGCCGCTCCTCAAGCCAAAATCATCGTCAATTTTTCGCTGGACGGTCTTGAAGAAGATCACGACCGAATCCGAAATCTCGAAAAAAGCTTCAAAAATCTGCTAAAAAGCTACAGAGCCGTTCAGGAAATAAAAAGCCCCCGCCTCACGGTCGGGATTCACAGCGTCATCTCCAAACTAAACTACGAAAAAATACCTGAAATTTATAATTTCGTTCAAAGGGAGCTTCAGCCTGACTCTTATATTACCGAAATTGCTGAACGGCGAAAAGAACTTGATAATTTCCACTTAGAAGTGTTTCCAGATGAAAAAAATTATCAAAAAGCCATTGATTTTCTTCTTGAAGAAATGAACAAAACGAAAGCCCGAGGGCTCTCCAAAATCACTCAATCCCTGAGAAAAAACTACTACCAGCTAGTGAAAAAAATTCTCAAAAAGAAAACTCAAGTTATTCCCTGCTATGCCGGCTTTGCTTCCGCTCAAATTTCCGCTGAAGGAGAAGTTTGGCCCTGCTGTGTGCGAGGAGACAACCTGGGAAACCTGCGAGAAAATAATTATGATTTCGGAAAAATATGGTCAAACAAAAAAGCCCAAGCTGTTCGAGAAAGCATCAAAAAGAAAGAATGCTGGTGCCCTTTAGCTTCCGCCAGCTATACCAATATGCTTATGCACGAGACCTCGCTCGCTAAAATCGCCAAGGAATATTTTTTCTAAGCCCAATAGGCGAAAGCCAAACTTTTTTATCCTAAACCTCCACGAGTCGCAATTTCCATGAACATTTTTCTCACCGGAGGAACCGGTTTTATTGGAAAAGCCCTGCTAAAAAAACTTGTCTCCAAGGGATTTTTCGTGAAAGCCCTGGCAAGAAGCGAAGAAGGAGGAAAAGAAATGGAAGCCCTTGGCGCCCAAGCTGTGATTGGCTCGCTGGAAAAGGCGCAAAAAGATTGGCTTTCCAATATTGACGTTGTCTATCACCTGGGAGCTATTCGCTACGAATGGGGATTTTCCCCTTACGAATACCAAAAAGTCAATGTCGAAGCCACCCAAAAACTTTTGGAGTATTCCTTATCCAATCGGGCAAAACATTTCATTTTGGGAAGCACGGTTTTTGTTTTTGGCTCACCAAAAAAAATTCCCATTGATGAAACTTATCCTTATGCTCCGGAAAGTCAGTATGCCCAAAGCAAAGCTGAAGCGGAAAAATTGGTCAAAAAATTTGGCCAAAAGACAAATCTCCAAACGACCATCCTAAGACCAACTATTACTTATGGTCCTGGAGATACCAAAGGAATGCTCCTTAAACTTTGCCGCTTGATAGAAGCAAAAAAATTTATCCTTGTTGGGAATGGAAAAAATCTCGTTCATCTCACCTATATTGACGATGTTGTCAATGGATTTGCCCTCGCCTTAGAAAGCAAAAAGAAAGAAAGCGATTATATAATTGCCTCTTCCCAGCCTATCCCGCTTGAAAACTTGGTAAAAATTGTCTCTCAAGAATTGGGAAAAAAAATTTGGCCGGGGAAAATTCCTATTTTCCTTGCCAAAACCGCCGGACTTATTTTTGAATCTTTTTATCACTTTGGAAAATTCGCGGGAGGAACAACGGCCCTTTTCCGAAAAGAACCGCTGGTAACGCGAAGCAAAGTGAATATATTGACGGGAAACAGAGCCTATGCTATCAAAAAAGCGTCGCAAGAGCTGAGATATAATCCTCAAACAGATTATCCGGAGGGAATAAAAAGGACAATTCAGTGGTATAAGCAAAATGGCTTTCTCTCAACCTAAAAGTTTATTTAATCACTTTGCCGGCTATTTGGTCATTCCTCTCTGGATTCTTTTTTTTCTTTTTACCAGCTTGATTCTGCTGGGACTTTCTCTCAATGCTTGGATTGCCCGATACCTCTTTTCAAAATCAAGCGCGCCTGATTTTGAGCCGCGCTCAATTTTTCCTTATGAAGACGAAACCAATCAATGAAGGCCTGGGAGGGGCATATGAACGAATCGCCTATTCCAACATTTTGAAGCGTTTGGCGCAAGAAAATAACTGCCAAACTATTCTTGAGCTGGGAGCGACTTTTATTGCTGGACTGCCTGGATTCAACAGCTGCCTTTTGGCTCAAGCTGGATTTGAAGTGACAGTCACCGTCCATTCCCGAGATTATAAAGACACCTTAGCTGCTTGGGAAAATTCGGGCCTTTCCCACAAAGCCAAAATTATCCAGCAAGACAAAAATCTTTCTACGGAATTTAAAGATAATCAGTTTGACCTGGTTTGGAATCATCTTGCTTTTGAACACTACCGAAATCCCCTTCCCTTGGTTCAAGAAATGAAAAGAATCTCCCGCAAAGCAGTGGTGAATTTCACTTTGAGTCCCTGGAACATTGGCTTTCCTCTCCATTGGCTGGCTCATAAATTACAGGGAAAAAAATGGGACCACGGGTATTTCCAAAACACTCTTATTTCCACGATGGAAAAAATCCACCGGGAAGCAGGTTTGGAATGGCTTGAGTCTGGCGGCTGCGACGCGCCGCCCTGGATGGACACGGTGGACGCTAAAATTGGAGGGACAATGACTTATTTTGATTACACGCCTGATTTTATAAAGAAAAAATGGATTTGGAATTCAACCCTTCCCGAATGCCAAAACCACTGGCTAATAAAGCTCTTCTGGGATTGGGAAAAAAATTTTCCGGAGTGGTTTCGAAGATCAGTTGCTCACCATCTCTATACCGCTAGCCTGAAAAAGTGATTCTCAAGGCAAAAAAGGCTAAAAAGAAGAAGTATATTTTGAATTTTGAGTTTATTTCACTAGGCGCAAACGCAGTTTCCAGGGAAGCCAAATCGCTTCCCAAATAATCCGACGGGAAATTTTGGAAGTTCCGGAGTGGCGGTCAACAAAAATTATAGGAATTTCTCTAATGGAGAAATTTTTTTTATGGGCCCGGTATTTCATTTCAATTTGAAAAGCGTATCCGTTGGATCGGATCCGGTCAAGGCCAATGACTTCCAGTACTCGCCGGCGATAGCCCTTGAAGCCACTGGTGGCATCGGTAAGCTTCATTCCTGTTACTATCCTTACGTACTTATTAGCCAAAAGACTCAAAACAAGACGTCGCAGGGGCCAGTTGACAATACTGATCCCGTTTAAATAGCGGGATCCAATCACCAGATCGCAGTTCTCTATTTCCTCAAGAAATTTAGGAATCATTTGAGGATCATGCGAAAAATCAGCATCCATTTCAAAAATAAAATCGGCGTCAAGCTCAAGCGCATAGCGAAAACCCTCAAGGTAAGCTGTTCCTAATCCCAGTTTTCGCGGACGGGATATCAAATGAAGGTCTGGGTCATCTTTCTGAAAAAGACGAATTATCTCTCCTGTTTTATCAGGCGAATTGTCATCAACAAAAACCAAAATTAGCCCCGGAATTCCCAATTTTCTCAAAACCGGAATGAGCTTTTTTACATTTTCTCTTTCATTATAAGTAGGAATAACAATAGCCGTCTTTTTCATACCTTTTTATTATAACAAAGTCTTTGCTAAATAAAAAAACTTTCCCAAAAGAAAGTTTTCTCCAACAAAAATAACCAAAGCCGCAACTGGAAAAGCCAAAATCCTTATTGAATGGTAAGCTGGAGAGTATTCTGATAGGTGCCGGCGACTTGGTTTGCCCACCCGTAATATTGAATATTTATATTCAGAGAATTTATTCGGTAATTTCCCATTCCATAAGTAGCCCCGGCGTTCGCCAAAGTTCGCAAAGCGTTAAAAAAGCCGTCGCTACCCTTGGCAATTCCCGTGGTGCTAGAACCTTCCAGGCCTATCAGAGTCGCTGACTGGGGAAACCAAGCAATGTTTCCATTAGACACAAAGTTTCTTGCTCCGGCTCCGGAAGTGAGCATATTATTCATCGTTCCGGTAAGACTCCAGCCGGCTCCGGATCCTCGGTAATCGCGAAAATTCACATAGTCCATATTAGCTAGGGAATTAGTCGCAATCCCAATGGAGATATTGTTGAAAGCCAGAGAAGCCGGCGCTTCAACTGAAAGTGTCCCGGTTACAAAATTTTGAATAAGGTTGGTATAGCTGTTTTGATCAGCTAAGGCGGGAAACTTCACTACTCCGGCAATCATCACCAGCATAAAAACCACCACCAAAGTTGCGATGATTTTCTGCTTGATTTGCTGTTTTCGAATCTCCATTTATTTTTGTTTTGGCAGCTTAAAAAGCAAAGAAAAAAACTTACTTCAATTTTAGGCGAAAAATAAATTTGGATCAACCCCCACCACCTTGCCAGTTAATTAGCCGGCAACACCAAGAGACCATTTTTCGCAATTTTCAAGCCTTCCCTGATTCTTGCTTACTTATTCTTAATAATATAAAAATTCCAGATCCTGCGCAAGCAGCTGTCAAGATAAACCTGTGGATAAGTCTATTCCATTAAAAATAGGCTTATTATCCTACTGGTACTATTAAGAACCCAAAAACTATTTTTTGAGACTAAGTTCACTATGTTTTCATAACAGCGCTTTTCATTGCAAAGTAAAAGTCAGGGTTGCCGTGTCACCCGTTTCGGCATAGAGAGTGTTGAGACTTTCCAAGCGCGAGCGGATTTGAACATCATAAGTTCCCGAAGCCGAAGGGCTTCCCTGAATGACCGTTCTCACTGTATCTAGCGAATAATTGTTTGTGGAAGGTTCGGTGATACCTGTAGAAGAACTCACTACAGTGGGAGCGGAAGACGGATCGCCGTTGGTGGAAAGCTTGATATTGGCGTTGGACAAGTTGTTTTGGGATCCGGCAAGATTGGTTGAATAAAGCGTCAAACTCCAAGAAGCATCGTAACTGATATCCGTCACCGTGCATTTTTCCGAAGAGGTGAAGTCTTTGAGATTATAATTATTGGAATCGCCCAAAGTATAATCCGGCATTGCGACCACTCCGGCACAGGAAAGAGAAAAAACTGAAGAAGTTGAATCATCCCAGCGCAGCATCCCCGGATCATCTTCATCAGCGCTATTTGTGAAATTCCAGTCGTTGGCTTCTCCATTTGTTCCGGAAAACGTCCAATATCCTGTAACATTTGACCCAATGACGGCCGCGTTCTTGTGGCCGCTTCCGAGAGTAAAAGAATTTCCGGTGAGAGTGAGACTGGGCGTTCCGGTTCCGATAACAGAAGTGGCGACGGTTAAGTTAGCTTGAGTCCCGGAGCCGCTAGAAACCAAATTTTCAAAAGTGCTGTGATCAATTTTCGTGACCGTGGAGCCAGCTTGAATATTCAGCCCATAGGGACCATCCAGATAATCAAAATCGGTATAATCAATATTGATGGTTCCGCCGTTGCAAACTAGTTCAAAACCGCCTGAGGAGCCTTGCCGGGAAACAGTCGTCCGGTTTGGGGAAGTGCCAATGATTTGAAGGGTTTCACCTGAACCGACCGTCACTTTAGCAGACGGATCAATGCGAACATTGACTTGCCGGTTGGCGCCGGAGGCCCCATCAAAATCTTCGGCGTAATTCCAGTAATCAGTGGAGCTGTTGGGAACATTATAATCTCCCCAGATATAAAGATCCCCGTCCACATTGGCGTGATCCATAGAATAAAGCGACCCGGTGGAATCAACGGTGAAAGCAGTGGCGGTTGATTGCCACATCCGAATATGGGTATTCGCGCCAATCTGAAGAGTGCCGTAGGTTTCGGCGGCTTGGGTTTTACTTCCAATCGTCTGCGAAGTCCCGTTGAGATAGAAAGTGGAACCAGTCCATTTGGTATAGGCGGTTTCGGTGCCGGTGATAGTGTAAGTTCCGTCCACTTCCAGCGTCCGGCCCGTGTCCAGCGTCCAACTATCAGCCGAGTTGGCAATGTCGGTGATGGAAAGATTGTGCGCTACTTTCATATCGTTTGTCTGAATTGTCCAGCCGCCGGAACTACTGTTAAAAACAACATCGTAAAAAACCTTGCCGGAGCCGGTTCCTCCGGTATTAATTGTTCGACCAGTTGAACCAGAATCAAAAGTGATTGTTCCATTGGAGTGATTTAATGTTCCTGAATTAGTATAGTTTCCCGCTATCGTGAACGAAGCCGAAGACGGAGCGGTGAAAATCCCCGAGGCTTTGATCTCGAAATCGCCGTTGAGGTCCAGAGATTGGTTGTTGGTCGCGAGGGTTACGGCATTGGAGCCGTTTCCAACGGTCATCTTTCCCGTGACGGTTGTCGCGCCCAGAAGCGTATAGGTCGGACTGCCGGATGTCGGCGCGAAAGTGAGGTTATAATAAGTTTCGTTTTGGATATCGCTCGCGGAGGTGCCCGTGAAGAGCACGGTGGAATTGGTGCCTTCGTTCAAAGTCCCGCCGTTCATGTATAAAGGACGGGAAGTTCCGGTTCCGGAACCGGAAAGAGTCAAAGTATAGCCCGAAGAACCAAGTCCCAGAGTAGCGCCGGTATTCACTGTCACTTGGCCACCCACTGTAAGGTTACCTACCAAGGTCGCGGAAGCTGTTCCGGAAAGAGTGAGATTTCCCGCAATGGAAGTGGTGCCGGTTTGCAAAGTTTTTGTTCCGCTCCCGCTCAAAGTGAGATTGTTGTAGTTGATCGCCCCCACTGTCTGACTCGCCCCGTTATAATCCACGGTTGAGCCCGTCACTGTGTAGCTGTTGGTTCCCACCGTGAATGTTCCAGAAATGCCAATGGTGCCCGATGATGCCAGCGTCCGGGCGCCGGCGCCAGAACTCAAAAGATTGCCGTAATTCACGGCGCTTATGGTTTGTGGCGAATCGGAGACATAAGCCACGGTCAAATTGGTGAGGGTTTTGTTAGCAATTGTATATTGGCTTAGAAAATCCGGCGTGGCGGCAGTCCGCGTCACTTGAGCGGTTCCTGAGCCAGTGAGAGTCCCCGTGCCGGAGATGACCACTGCCGCGGCTGGAGAAAGAATTGCTCCCGATCCGATGGTGAGCGTTCCATTGACAGCCGTGTTGGTGTTTGCCGAAACCGCCGCTGAAGAATTGGAAATGCTTAAATTATTAAAAGTTGTGGAAGACGATCCGTTAATCGTTTGAGAACTGGAGCCATTGAAAGTAACCGTTGAGGAATTGGCCGTGAAAGTGCCATTGTTAGTCCAATTGCCGGCGACGCTGACAGTATTGGAACCAACCGCCGCCAAAGTAGCGCCGGAATCAATGGCAACATCGCCGGCAACCGTCGTGGCGGAAGTGAGCGTGGCGCTGGCATTGTCATCCACGTGCAATCCGCCGGTTCCCTGGGTGGTCAAAGTACCAGAATTGGTGTCGTATTTATTTCCCGCGCCGGTCAGAATATGAAACTCCGCGTTGGAAGCAATTGTGAGATTGGTCCCACTGCAGGAGATCAAAGTGTCTCCGGCCGCGGGATAACTGGATTGATTGCAGATATTCGTGTTGGTAGTGGCAGTTGAGCCATTGTTGCTGCCCACGGTCACTTTGCTCACAATCAAATTGAGTCCGGTGATATTAGTAGTTCCGTCCGTCACCGTGAAGGCATTGGCATTGTTAGAGTGATTATAAATATAGACGGCGATGGAATTGCCGCTGGAGGCGCTAATGCCACTGGCGCTATAAGTTCCATCACCGGGCACGGTGGCAGCCACCGGTGTCCCATTGTTGACGGAAATATAAACAGAATAAGAAGTTGTGTCCAAAGAAGATTCGTTGGATTGATAGATACTCCCGGAGACGGTGATAGTCGCTTCACTGCGGCGGAAAGCGAAATCATACGGCTTGGTCGGATAAGAAGTAGAAAGCGTATTGCCGGTGGAAAGATCAATTTCAAAACCGCCCATATTGGCAGTTTGAGTAAGCCAAGTGCCATAATCATCTCCATTCCAAAGCTGGGCTCGGGGTTTCAAGTCAGCTGTCTTGTCTTCGGCAACAATCATAATTTTTCGCGACCCGGGGTCAGGGTTGAGATCCACACCCGAAACTTCATCCTCCCAATTGCCTAAACCGGTGCAAGGACCGTTGGAATTTTCCGCGTTGGCCAGAGACGTTACCGTTTGATCCGTATGTGTTCCGGTTAGATTACAGACATTGTCATCATCAATCGCGCGATAAGCCCCGACGGAAATATCATAAACCATATATCTAAGCGATGTTTCTGATGTTGTGCCGTCACGCCAGACAAACAAAGCCCGGTCAGCGCCTGACGCTTGCTCCCAAGCGACATCCATCGGTTGGGCATAGCCGTTGTTGTTAATGTCGGTGTCCCCCGTGGGATCACTAACGGTTGTCCAGTCCGTGCCGTTCCACATGTCAACATAAATATCGGCAGAGGTTGTGCTGGCAACAGCGTTGATTATCACGGCGATATAATTGTTGTTGGGACTCCCCGCGATTCTGATCCACTGCTCGGCCACACCCGGGTTTCTCATGCCCGAATCCGCGCTCCAGCCCGAGCCGACAGTGTAGGTGGACGCGCCGGCCGTCGTGCCGGTGGCGTAATAAATTTTTCCTTTGTGCGATAACCCTTCCCAGGCGATGTCAAATCCCTGCTTGGTGCTCAAAACCCCGGCGCCGTTGATCAAAGCAATATTCTGCCAAGCGCTGCCATTCCAGCACGCCCCATAAAAACCCAAGCCGGTTTTATCCTGCCAGGCAAGCAAAATGTTATTGGAGGCATAATCGCCTTCAAGTTCAACCCAAACCGTTACATCGGTAGAGCCGCCTTCAGCGACAGCCGAATAATCCAAAGTTTGTTCGTTTGACCAATTCGTCCCATCCCACGTGCGATACTTAATTGTTTTGTCAGCCGTGGAGCTGTTTTCATAAACCACCATTGCGTCTCCGGAAGTGGCTTCATAAGCAATGTCAAAACCGCGATAGATATCATTGGTGGTGCCGATGCCGGTGGTGAATCTTCCCGAGGTGGGAGCGTTTCCGCCATAACCCCAAGTATTGGTGTCTCCGTTCCAAATTTGCACAACTAGATATCCCTGATCAGTCAAAGCGCCTCGGATGCACTCGTTCCGGGTGGGCGAACATTCAATAATAGTATGATTGACGTCAGCCGTGCCTTCCGTTTGGAGCAAATTACCTTCGCTGCTCAAATCAGAGCCGTCCCAAGTACGATAGTGGGGAGGCTGGTTGTTGGCGCCATCTTCGTCATAAACCAGTATTCCCGTGCCATTTGGGCTGTCCGAAGCAATCTGCCACTGGCGAGCTTCTTGAAAAACTATTTCTCCGCTTTGATTATTGGAATTTGGTTTGCTGGGATTTGCTTGGAATTTGGTGCTTGGCCTGTCTGCCGACGAGGCAGGGATTTGGGATTTGAAAGTTAGCGGTCCGAGAAGATAAAATTGGGGTGATTCGTCCGGCGCGTCGTAAACATATCCCAGTTTCACCTTGTCTCCTTTCTTGAGATCAACATTCCAAATCAAAGTTTTGCTTTTCTCGCCTTCTTTCAAATCGTCGAATTTTTTCCAATCTCCCCTGCCCGCCTCAATACTTGGAGAGTTTTGGGCGGGCTTATCTTCCCCATCACTCTCACCTCCCTTTTCAATTTCGAAACCCGCCGGCACTTCCTCCCTGATTTCTCCCGTAAAGTCCTGGTTTGCCACGATATCAAAAATAACCGGGTATTTGTTTTTCGGATTGATTCTCGTTGCGCTCACCCGCTCCACATCAAAGGCAACCGCGTTTGAAACTTCAAAACTATCCTTGATCGTGTGCGTTCCATTGGCTGTTTCGGCTGTCAGAGTCATCTCGTATATTCCCCACTCACCGACTTTATATTCGGCTTCATAATCCGGCTCCAGCGTGAAAGCGCGCGAGCGGCAAATATCTTCATTCACTTTTATCGTTCCGTCTTCCGTGGAAAGTTCGTCTCTCACCTCCCATCTCTCATTTCTCACCTCTAGTTTCAGCTTGGCATCGCACACCATTTTCCCGTTCTCGTCCAAAACCCCAAATTGGAGTTTCGCTGTCTCTCCCGGCGAATAGACTGACTTGTTGACATTTATCGCCAGCACCCCCCAAGTGAAATCCTGCGTAGATGTCAGCACCTGTGTCCCGTCAGAGGAAAGCATTTCTACCCGCAGGCTGTATTTTCCTGGCTTGAAAGAGCGTTCGGGCTTCAGGACTTTTATTTTCACCGGATTGGCGCTTTCTTCAATGAGTGTTTGAATTTCTTTGTTCACGTTTCCCGCCGCGTCCAAAACCTCCGCCTTGATGATTTTTGAACCCGCCGCGTTGACCTCCTTCGCACCCAGCCATCCCAACCACTTGGAAACCGAATTTCCAAGCCAGCTTTTTTGTAGAGGTTTAACCTCTACGATTGATCCGGAAAGTTTGGCGAATTCTTTCCCCGCCTCGCTCCGCAAAAAAGAAAGAGGGGACTCCATTTCCTTTTCCATTACGTCTGAATCTTCCTTATTTCCCGAATTTTCCTGATTCTCCTCATTTTCTTCACCCGCCTCAATACCTGCCGGTTTTGGGACGGGTTGATTCACCGCTTCTCCGCTCAAAACTCCCTTGAAGCTCTCTTTGATACTATTAAGATCTATTCCGCTTTCCGCGTTATCCGCCCCATCCGCGTTCTTCGCATTATCCACCGACAGATTATTTTCCACCGGTTGCGTTTCTGGAGGCAAAGCCGCCGCGGAGACATCCGCTGGCATTTCAATTTCAAACTCTGGATCTTCATTTACTTGAAAATCAAAAGTTTCATTTTTTTCTTCAGCGGCCTTTTTTTGCTCCTTCTCAAGCTGGCTACTTCGAGCAAAAATTTTTTTGGGCTCTATTTCAACGCGAGGCAGTTTTTCAAATTTCTTTTCTGAGGCGGAGATATTTTTCTTCGCCAAATTTCTGGCTTCCCCAATGAGTTCAAAGCCACCCAAATTTCCAACCAGCATCAAAATCAAAAATAGCGCCGCCCAAACCGGCTTGCGATTTACTGCGCGCCATAAAATTCTTTTTCCAATCTTCAAGGCTTTTGCAAATCTTCTCCTGCCTTCTTTCCCTGAAGAGGAACTCATGGCTTTTAGTAAAAAAAATTCGGAAAGATTTTGCTTGGGAACTTTTTTTGAAGAAGGCAAATTGCTCAACCGCGGCTTTGGTTTTCTGATGAGACTATCGAAAAATTTTGTTTTTATGTTCCTCATTTTTCTGGTAATAGAAATTTGAATTTATTTTCGTGAACTTTATCTCATTCATTGCAACATTTTTGGAAATTGGTCCATTAGGATTTGATTGGAAATTGGAAATTCTCAGCCTACTCTCCTTGCACTACCAAAATATTTTTTACATTTTCATTTTTAGGAACCTCAATAGTAATATTTCCAGCTTCGTCTTTTCTCACTTTGTATTTAGCGCAAGCACTGTCTTCTTTCGATTTGACATAGGCATACGCCCCGAAGAGAACCGCTCCCGTGAAAATTACCCCGGCCAGAATAAGCGTCCAGCGAAAATTGACGGACGCCATTTTGATTTTTTCCGCTGGCACTTCAACTTTCAGATTTTCTCGATGGGCGTAGCTAGCCTCCGCCACTTTTCGAAGATAATTTTCTACCGCTTCTTGAGTAGTCCACCACTTGCCTTTTTCTTTATAGCCAAAAAGGCGTCCTTTTCGAATCAAAAGACCTAGATAATCAGGGCTGTAGGGGGTCATTCGGCTGGCTTCATTAAGGGAGATAACTTTATCTTTTGAATTGTTCATTTTTGCTTTTCTTATGGTTATTCGATACTATATCGGATACTATATCGATTTATCCAAAAAGAATTTTTAATCTTGCTTTTAGCTCCTAATTTATTTTCTAATTTTTGAAAAAAATTTTCAAAGCAACTTCCCTAAAAAACCAGACTTTTTTTCAAAATAAAAGAAGTAGGCTTTTTCAAACTTGCTAATATTTTATTTCTAAAACTTTCGTTCTTTTTTAATTTTTTTCCTAAAAATATCTTTTAAAAAGAAAAAATCGGCTTTTTGAGCCGATTAAAATCTCTTTGAAGATTTTAGAAAAAAATTTTCCGATATTTATTGATTAAATAGCCTATATTCCTCTAAAATAAACTAGCCTCTGAGAAAATCCCTTTCAAATTGCCTTTTCTTATCCTAGAAGACAAAAAATGTTTTTTGCTTTTTCTTTTTGTCAAGCTGAAAAAATATTTTTCACTGACTTTTTTTCAAAATATTGAGATAAAGAGAATTTAACAACTCCTAACTTAAATTCCCGCGCGTAAGCTCGTGGGATGGAGTATATCCGCCGATAGGCGGACGAGTAATGCTCGCAACGGGATGAAACCCCGAGTGTAAGCTCGTGGGAGATTCACCTCCGCCAAAAAAATTTTTTACTTGAGCTAATTTTTTATAAAAAACGTCTAAGGCTTCAAATTGTCATCTGTTTCGTTTTCGCATTTTTCGGATTGAAAAATATTTTTAGTCATACAAACAATCCAATCCCAATGAAGAAGAAAATGAGTGGTCACCAGGATAATAAAAATAATCCCCGACCAATCATGAAGCCCAATCCAAAAACTTTTCTTGATTCCTAAAAATTCTTGCGGTCTTCCCTGCCGCCCACCAGGCATAAAGAAAAAAATAGCCAGCCCCGAAAAAGCCACCGCAACAAAAAACAAAAAAGCCAGAAGGTCAACTAGATAATTTAGTTTTGATTTGTTCATAATTTTTTCAATCTCTTTAATTTTAATTAACTTATAGAAACTTACTTTCTTTAAACTCTTTTTCTTTCAGCCGCGAAGAAAATAGATAAGCAAAATAACAGCGGCTAGTCCCAGCCGGTACCAAAAGAAAACCGCATAGCTTGAGCGTTCGACAAATTTCAAAAGATATTTGATTGCCAAATAACCGCTCAAAGCCGAGCTTGCCATTGCGACAATCAAGCGAATATCAAAGCCTGATCTTGCCAGTTGAGGGAAATTGAAAACTGCCGCCCCCAAAATTATCGGCGCTGAAAGAAGAAAAGAAAAGCGAGCCGCCGCTTGGCGTCCCAGCCCGCGAAACAACCCGGCCGTGATGGTCGCTCCGGAGCGGGAGACTCCCGGAACAATCGCCACGGCCTGTGACAAACCAATCCACAAGCTATCTTTCCAGGTCATTCCCAAAAGATTCTTTCGGTGCTGGTGATATTTGTCTCCCAGATACAAAATCAGTCCTACCGCGCTCAAAGTGAAAGCCACAAGAAGAGGTGAGCGAAAAACGGTCTCGGCATAACTTTCCAAAAAATATCCAGCCAGCACCCCGGGAAGGGTGGCGAGAATCAAAAACCAAAGAATATTTTGATTGTAATTTGTAATTTGTAATTTGTAATTTGGATTTGATTTGCCGACGAATTTCATCTTGATAAAGAAATTTGAAATTATCACAATCCAGTCTTTCCAAAAATAGAAGACCACTGCCGCCAATGTTCCCAAGTGCAAAGCAACATCAAAAGCGAGCCCCGGATCGGAAAAACCAAAAAGCCAGGGAGCCAAAATGAGGTGGGCTGAACTGGAAATAGGCAAAAATTCCGCAGCTCCCTGAACAAGACCAAGAAAAATTGATTGAGTTATGTTCATCTAATTAAAGAGAAAAAAATAAAGAAAATATAACCGCCGCCACCATAAACCCAACGGCCGCCCAGCCAAAAAATTTTACCCACCCCGGATGAGTTTCTTCTCCCATTATCTTCTTGTCATTTCCTACTATCATAATCGTCACAAGAAGCGGAAGAGCAACAATTCCATTCAAATAAGCCGAATAATACAAGGCTTTGATTGGCTCAATCCCCAAAAAATTCATCGCCAGACCAACAATGATAGAAAGGGCAATAACAAGATAAAATCCTTTCGCCCGGGAAAATTTCAGCTCCAATCCTTCGCGCCATCTCAAAACTTCGCAAAGCGCATAAGCTCCCGATCCGGCCAAAACCGGCACTGCCAAAAGCCCCGTTCCAATGATTCCCAGAGCAAAAAGAAGATAAGCCCACTCCCCCGCCAAGGGCCGGAGAGCCAAAGCCGCTTCTTCCGCTGACTGAATGTTGGTTATACCGTTTTTGAAAAGAACCTGAGCCGTGGTCACCACAATAAAGAAAAAAACAAGATTAGCCAGAATCATTCCCGTCCCCACATCCGTTCTCATATGCCTTATGCGATTGTGAACTCTCCAGTCCGCTTTTGAACCGAACTGGGCAATCTTCCCTTCTTCCACCTCTTCAGAAGCCTGCCAGAAAAAAAGATAGGGAGTAACACTCGTTCCAAAAACAGCGATGAGAGCAAAGAGATAATCTTCGCTCCCTATAAATTTGGGAACAAACGCGTTTCGGAAAACTTCCCGCCAGTCGGGATGCGCCATAAAGCCAGCCAAGACATAGGCAAAAACTGAAATGGTCAGCCATTTGAGAACTTTTACATAAGTATGATATTGGAAAAGAATTTCTATGAGGATTATCAGAAAAGCAAAAAAAATGGCGGAGGCAAAAAAATTGATTCCCGAAAGCATTTCTAAAGACGCCGCCATTGCCCCTAAATCCGCTCCGATATTGACCACGTTGGCAACAATAAGAAGAATCACTATTCCCAAAACTATTTTTCTTCGGTAGTGTTTTTGAAGAACAGAGGCAAGTCCCTGGTTGGTGACAATTCCAAGGCGAGCGCAAATTTCCTGAACGGCAAACATAATCGGAAGCAGCCAGACCGCCATCCAGAGAAGAGCCAAACCAAATTTTGCTCCCACAGCCGAATAAGTTCCAATTCCGCCGGGATCATCATCGGAAGCTCCCGTAATCAAACCTGGTCCCAAAGCTCTGAAATAAAGAGAAAGTTTTTTCCAAGGATTTTTGAGAAGCTTTTTTATTTTGAGAACATCCGCTTCTGATATCCGCAGGGTTCCATCAACCAGTTTCACCGTTTCTACCTCTCCCCAAACAATCAGCTTTTTTGCCACCCCAAGAGGAATTCCGGCTTCGCGCCGAAACTCAGAAAGAGTATGAAGTTTTTGACTGTTCTTTTTTTCCGGAAATTTCATGGGAGTTGTTTGCAATTCAGGCTTATAAAATTCTACTAAGGATTTAGTATTTCATTCCTTTTTAATCATCGAATTTTTACCTCGAGCAGGTTCTCTATAACAGAAAAATCCAAACTCCAAAATCCAAAACAATGTGGAAATTCCAATTATCAAAATGGGAAAACTCGTTTTGGAATTTTGGTACTTTGGTATTTGGACTTTTGTACTACTTGGGATTTGGGATTTGTAATTTGAAAATTTGTGCTATTTGGCGCTTGAAATTCGGAATTTTAAAAGGTGCTCTGCCTAACTTATCATTTCATTTCCCGGACTCCGCATCCAGGGCGAAGTGACAATTCTTTATTTTTACTTTTGTCAATTTATTTCTCGTCTTGTTCAGGCTTCAAATTGAAAGTTAAACTTCCATCACGAAAGTTTAGCTATCCACTAGTTTCCAATCAATCGTCTTTTTCACTTCATTGAGATTCCTGGCTTCATAGTCCACAAATTCATTCTTTTTGTCAAAATATCTTCCTTCTTTTCTTTTCATCAAAAAAGTGAGACTTTGAGGAAATTTCTTTTTCACGGCTTCAATTTGATCCACTCGATCATCAACAAAAACAAATTTTTCTTTTTGACCAACCAATCTCTTGATAACCTCCGCTTTCATTTTGTCAGTAACGATAATTTTTCTGAAATATTTTTCAAGATCGCAATTTGCGATTTTTTTATCTTGAAAGCCAGTCTGGCCATAAGAAACAAGATACAAATCTTTCTTATCAAACTTTTGGAGAAATTTTTTCACATCTTTGAAAAGATAATCAGAGCTTTTGGCCAAGAAATGAAGGAGGTCTTTTTTTATTTTCACCCCGTTGACAGAAAGCTTTTCCTCCAGCCGCTTGATTTGCTCGAAAGGATCATATTTTTGAAGACCTTTTTTAGTAACTGTTGGGTAGTCTTTGTAGGTCGCCAAAAAATCTTTCTTGGAAACTTTGTTCTTTTTGAAAATAGCTATGAGATCTTTTTTGAAAGCTTTGGTATTGAACAAAACATCATCAAAGTCAAGAAAAATTTTCATGAAAGGAAAAATAAGACTTATTGATTTACAAAAGCGAGAAAATCAATTTAGCCAGTTTGTCGGGATCATGGCGAATCAAGGAACGCGTCTGAGCAATTTTGTCAGACTTGGAAGACTTGGCTATTTTGCGGCTCAAAAGATCAGCCTTGATGACTTTGTATCTTCTTCCTTTATTTTTTTCATCATCGCTTTCAACCCAAACGCCTTTTCCTTCTTTTCTTTTGTATCTTTCCAGGATTTGCCGCGGCGGCCGACGAAGGTTATAAGTAACTAGGTCAATTCTCTGGCCGCCTAAATATCTTTCCAGCAAATCTACATAGTCAGCCAGTCCAAAACCGTCGGTCTGTCCTTTGCGATTGGTGAGATTGCAATTATAAATTATCTTTGCTTTTGATTTCAAAATAGCTTTCGCGATCCCCTCCACCAAAAAATTAGGTAAAATAGAACCATAGAGATCTCCCGGGCCGATAACTATTATATCAGCTTTCTTTACTCGCTCTAGCGCTTTTTTGCAGGCTTTTACTTTCTTCTTAAGGTATATTTTTTCAATTCCAATTCTCCTGATTTCTTTATTATGATCGAGCTGTGTTTCTCCCTGAAGAATTTTTCCGTTTTTCAGTTTAACAATCAGACGCATATCTTCTTCCGAAACCGGGATTACTTCACCCCTGATATTTAGTATCTTGCCGACCTCCTCTATGCCCTTTATAAAGCTCCCCCCAACTTTTTCCAGCGCCGAAAGAAAAATATTTCCAAAACTGTGTCCTTCAAGACCGCCGTTTTCAAAACGATAATTCATCAAATTTCTCATCAGCTGCGAAGATTCACTGAGAGCCACTAAACCTTGCCGAATATCTCCCGGCGGCAAAACACCCAGTTCGTCTCGCAAAACCCCGGTGGAACCTCCGTCGTCTGCCATAGAAAGAATGGCTGACAAATTGACCGGGTATTTTTTCAATCCGGAAAGCAAAACAAAAGTGCCTGTTCCCCCGCCAATAGTAACCACGTTTTTTCTCTTTTTTTTAATCATCTCTTTTTATCCTAAGATGCCATCTTAGGATAAATTACACAACGAAATTTAACAATCTATCCGGAATATAGACAATCTTCTTAATTTCTTGGCCTTTCAAATATTTTTTCACTTTTTGGCTCTTTAGCGCCAACTCTCTGGCCTCTTTTTCTCTCAAACCGGCTGAAGCTTTGATTTGATCACGAACTTTGCCATTTACCTGAACAATGAGATTGATTTCTTCTTCTTTAATAAGCGCTGGATTATATCCTGGCCATTTTTCAAGAAATACAGACCGTTTGTGGCCGATTTTTTCCCAGATTTCTTCGGCAAGGTGGGGAGCAAAGGGAGATAGTAAGGTAATTAGCAATTGGTAATTGGCAATTGGAATGTTCTTTTCTTTTTCCAGTTCATTAACAAGAATCATCATAGCGCTGATAGCCGTGTTAAATCTCAGGTTTTCAATGTCTTCGGTGACTTTTTTTATCGTCTTATGTAAAAGTATATCAAGTTTTGGATTTTGGATTTTGGATTTTATAATTTTTGTTCTTAGGCGCCATATCTTTTCCAAAAATCTCCGAAGTCCTATAATGCTAGAAGTATTCCAACTTTTGCTGTCTTCCAGCGGCCCCATAAACATCTCATAAAGTCGCAATGTATCCGCGCCATATTGACGAATAATTTCATCGGGATTGATAACATTCCCTAAAGATTTTGACATTTTTCGACCGTCTTCCGCCAACACAATTCCCTGGTGCCTCAATTTTCTAAACGGCTCATCAAAATCAATATACTTGTACCTGCGCAAAACCTTTGTAAAAAATCTTGAATAAAGAAGATGCAAAACCGTGTGCTCGGCTCCGCCAATATAAAGATCCACCGGCAGCCATTTTTTGATTTTTTTAGGCGAGGCAAATTCCTTTTTGTTCTGAGGATCCGCAAAGCGGAAAAAGTACCAACTTGAACAAACAAAAGTATCCATTGTATCTGTCTCCCGCTTGGCCTCCGCTTTGCAGACTGGACATTTTACTTTCACAAAATTTGGATTTGTCCCCAGCGGCGAAGTTCCTCTGGGACGATAATCTTTCACTTTCGGAAGCAGAACCGGAAGATTTTTCTCAGACACCGGAACGATGGCATGTTCTTTGCCATCGATAAAAGCTACGTCAGCAGTCTTTTCCTTGAGTTTGGAATTGGGAATTGGGAATCTGGAATTTTCCCAACATTTACGACAGTAAATGATGGGTATGGGTGCTCCCCAATATCTCTGCCTTGAAATGAGCCAGTCGCGCAGTTTATATATCGTAGCCTTTTTGCCCAATTTATTTTTCTCAAGCCACTTTGCCATTTCTTCGCGAGCTTTTTGAGAAGTCAGGCCGGAGTATTTTCCGGAATTCACTAGAAAGCCATCCTCGACCAAAATTTTTTCTTTTAGATACTCCAGATCAAGAACATCTTTCTCTTTATTTCTTCTTTTTCGCAAAAATTCTTTCAATTTGACATGAAATTTTTTACTAAGCACATAAGCCTCACAACCATTTAATATTTTTACATCCTTTTCAAAATCCTTTTTGGTCAATCCCCATTCTCCAGCATTTAGTCCGATATCTATTTCTATCCCGTTTTTATCCGTGAATACATAGTTTGTCAGTTTGTCAGTTAATTTCTTTTCTTTTATTTTTCTGAAGCCTAATTTCTCAAAAATCTTCAGTGCCTTTTTGAAGTCTTCATTATTTTTTACAATCAGATCTAGATCTTCATGAGAGCGATATATTATCCCTGCGTGAAAAGCGCATCCCAACCCACCCAGAATCCAAATTTTAACTTTCTCTTTTTCGGCAGATTTATAAATGTTTTGTAATACTCTTAAAGCATTTGCGGTTTTATTATATGCTTCTATGTCCGGAGCAATAGATTGTCTAATCGGCAAGCCATATTTCTTTGCAAATTCCCAGTCTCGCTCATCATGGGCTGGAACCGCCATCACCGCGCCGGTGCCATAGGTGGAAAGAACATAGTCAGCCACAAAAATCGGGACTGCTTCTTGAGTGAAAGGATTGACGGCTTTTATGCCTTTCAACTCCACACCTGTTTTCTCTTTTGCCAAATCTGTTCTTTGCAAATCTGTTTTCTTTTTGGCTTCGGTGATATATTTTTCAACTTCTTTAGAGTTTGTAATTTGATTTTTTAATTTCTCAATCAAAGAATGCTCCGGAGCAACAACACAATAGGTGCAACCAAAAATAGTATCCAGCCTCGTCGTAAACACTTCTAAAAAATAGTCTTCTGACAAGAACCCAACTTTTGTCGGCAAAGAAATTTTTTTGGATTTTGGATTTTGAATTTTGAATTTAATCTTTGCTCCTTCGCTTTTTCCAATCCAGTTTCTTTGGGCTGTTTTGGTTGATTCTGGCCAGTCAATTTTATCAAGACCTTTTATCAAGTCTTCGGCAAAATCCGTAATCCGGAAAAACCATTGCTCCATTTCTTTTTGGATCACTTCGTTTTTGCATCGCTCACATACTCCATTCTCAACTTGTTCGTTGGCAAGGACCGTCTGACAAGAGGAGCACCAATTCACCTTGGCTTTTTGGCGATAGGCTAACCCTTTTTTGTATAAAAATAAAAAAAACCACTGCGTCCACCGGTAGTATTCTGGAGAAGAAGTGTCTATTTCTCGAGACCAATCATAAGAAAGCCCAAGACTCTTGATTTGCTTTTTGAAAGTCTTGACATTTTTTTGAGTAGATTTGGCTGGATGCACTCCTGTTCGGATAGCAAAATTTTCTGCTGGCAAACCAAAGGCGTCCCAACCCATAGGATGCAAAACATTTTTCCCCTTCATTCGCTGATAGCGGGAATAGATGTCTGAGGCCGTATAGCCTTCTACATGTCCCACATGAAGACCGTCTCCGGACGGATAAGGAAACATATCCAGGCAATAAAATTTGGGCTTTTTTGATTTTTCGTCGGCTTTGAAAAGTTTCGGATTTTTCGCCCAATATTCTTGCCATTTCGACTCAATTTTGCGATGATTATACTTCTTCATTATTTTCATTATTTTTGCTTGCCCGCCCAAGCTTTTTTATCCACCGAAGCTTTGAGAGCAAAAAGTGGCAACCGGTCATTTCTTTTTGATTTTTTGGATCACATTTTCCTAATATCCAAAGAAAAACTACCCCTCTAATTTAGCCTAAAATTAACTTTTTATCAATACCGCCGACATAAAAACAACCCCCATCTTTTGCGATTTTTTGCAAGACACAACTTTTATTCCTCTCTGCAGAATATCCCAGGCGGTCTGCCGGCCAACAAGACAGTTAAGCTCAGGGAACTTCATTTGCTTGTTTGGGTGATATATTTCGGGAACAGGAAAGCGAAAAAGTAAAAGATAAAAATTTCGGATAATTAAAAAAAGATGTTACACTTAGCGACGATCGTCATTATGGGTAACGGATCTTTCCAAGATTATTTTACTTTCCGGCCAGCGCAGAATGCTCCGTACACCTGCCTGCAACTTTGTAGCATTGTGGACAGAACCGCTCTAACCAACGAGGCCGATAAACTCTAAATTCAGAGCGCTTCATTATTCAGAGCGCTTCATAATTTCACTTCAGTAAATTAAATTACTGAAGTATTTTATTTTCTTCCTGCCAGCAAATTTATCAGCAAGAAATGCAATGGATATTTCTTTCTAATATTATCGAAGGTAAAAGGCGCGCTCGCCTCAGAGAGATAGTCCTTCTTTTGCGGTTGCTTCTTTTTGTATCTTTTAATAATCTCCTTGTATCCCCCGAAACCGTTATTGACCCATTTTTCGACTTGGGCAATTGTTGCGGCGCTGGCTTTCAAATCTCGTCGGATATCTTCATAAGTGCTGCCTTCCAACAGCCTCTTGGCAATTTGGATTCGGCGGGAAATCATCACCACTTCGCTCAAAGTCAAGAGGTCCTTGAAAAATCTCTTGACTTCGTCGCGGCTGCGGAGCATCGCAATCATTGAATAAAATTCTCCCAGATATTTTTTCTTTTCGAACTCGGAGAGTTCGTTATATTTGACTTTTCCTCTCATATTTTTTACTTAATGCTTAGAACATATACTTCAGTAAATTAAATTACTGAAGTATATTCGAAATTGTCTTTATTATAAATTATTTTTGATCGGAACAAAAGCGACGGCAGCCGATATTTTTGCAGTATTTCTACTGACCTTCATGTAGAGCATACAGCTGAATAAAGATATACTGGACCGGGATAAAATCATTGAGATTATCCTCGGTTTGGGAAATCTTTATTATCTTTACTTAAGGTAAGTTAATAAGCCAACTTGAAGCGCATAAATCAAAGCGGCCCACTAGGCCGCTTTTCAAATTGATGTTTTAATTTCAACAAAGATAACCTTATCTGATGATTATATAATCATAAACTCTATGCCCTCTCCCCCGTCAACCAGTTTGGCATAGACGAGGGTTATTTCGTTGGGATAAAGCGCTGTGATTTTTTCCTTAGCTTTTTTAAGTTCCTCCTCGTGAAATTTTTGTTCCGCTTCAATATCTCCCGCAAATCGCTTTGCTCCGCCATAAGCTCCACAGTCAGCGTGATTCACGATGACAATTTTTTGCACGTGGTGCAAATGGCACGGAACGCCAATGCATTTCATCGCCAGGTCTTCCTCAGAAAGACACTCATTGATCGCTTTAGCCGCGCCGGGAAGTTTGGGAAAATCATAGGTTTTGATTCCCAATTCCTCTTCCACAAATTTAGCCGTCTCTCGCCAAAAGCGAAAATCAATGCAGGCGAGAACAACGGCCTCGCAGGAATGGATGTTTTTGTAATTAAACGGAATCTTCATAAAAGAACTCCTCCTTTCTTGTTATTAATTTTAATTATAAAAAAATTACTCTATCTTCATTCCTCTTTTTGTCAAATGTTTTTTTGCCACTTTGATCCGCGCTAAATTTTTTTCAAACGTCGCCGCGACCGCCGCATATTCTGTCTCATCTGCCCGCACTTTTTCTTCTTTCAATTTTTCCGCTCTCCGGCGCGCTTCCTCTGCCCGCGCCAGATCTATTTCTTCCGCTCTTTCTGCCGTATCAGCCAAAACCGTCAATTCATTTTTTTGAACTTCAACCATTCCGCCGGAAACAGCCATTGCAATTTCTTCACTATCTTTCTTTGCCACCAGCTCTCCAGCCTGAAGAACTGAAATAAGAGGAATGTGATTGGGAAGCACGGTAATCTCCCCTTCCTGGGTGGGAAGAGTAACTTGATCCACTTCTTCCTCAAAAACTACTCGCTCCGGTGTTACTATTTTGAACTTAATTTTACCAGCCATAAAAAATTACAAACTTTATAAAAAACCTAAATAAAAAATTACAAACCTTACAAAAACCCAAAATTCCAAACAAATTTATAATTCTCAAATTTCACCAATTATAAACTTCTTTAGTTTTGGGAGAGATTTATACTTTGTATCTTGTCTGGCATTTTGTCACTTTTTGCCTTCATTTTGGTATTTTGTCGCTTTGTGTCTTTGTTTTTTTCGGCATTTTGGAGAGGTTAACCGCTTACCTCATTCGACTGCGGGTTAACCTCTCCAAGGGGAGATTTATTTCACTTCCTCAATACTTCCCTTCATATAAAAAGCTTGCTCGGGTTTGTCATCGTGATGCCCTTCAAGAATTTCCTTGAAACCGCGAATAGTGTCCACTAGCTTCACATATTTTCCTTGAGTGCCTGTGAATTGCTCGGCAACAAAGAAAGGCTGAGATAAAAATTTTTGAATTTTTCGAGCCCGGCTTACTGTGAGTTTATCCTCATCTGACAACTCTTCCACTCCAAGAATGGCAATGATATCTTGCAAATCTTTGTACCTTTGCAGGACTTTTTGTACTCCTCGAGCTACTGCATAATGCTCTTCTCCGACAATCTTGGGATCAAGAATAGTTGAAGTCGAATCCAGAGGATCAACGGCCGGATAAATTCCCAGTTCCGCCAAAGAGCGAGAAAGAACCACTGTGGAGTCAAGATGTCCAAAGGTAGTCGCCGGAGCTGGATCAGTGAGATCATCCGCTGGAACATAAACCGCCTGCACTGAAGTCACTGAACCTTTCTTAGTAGAGGTAATTCGCTCTTGCAGTCTTCCCATTTCTTCTGCCAAGGTGGGTTGATAACCCACCGCTGATGGAATACGCCCAAGCAAAGCCGAAACTTCGGAGCCAGCCTGAGTAAAGCGAAAAATATTGTCAATGAAAAAGAGAACGTCTTTTCCTTCCTCATCGCGGAAATACTCAGCCATAGAAAGAGCCGAAAGAGCCACTCGCTGACGCGCTCCCGGCGGCTCGTTCATTTGCCCAAAAACCAACACTGTTTTATCCAACACTCCGGATTCTCTCATTTCATGATAAAGATCATTTCCCTCGCGGGTCCGCTCACCTACTCCGGCAAATATCGAATAACCCCCGTGCTCCGTGGCAATATTTCGAATAAGCTCTTGAATAACTACCGTCTTTCCTACCCCTGCGCCGCCAAAAAGTCCCACTTTCCCACCTTTCAAAAAAGGACAAATAAGATCAATCACTTTTATTCCGGTTTCCAAAATCTCCGCTTCGGTAGATTGATCTTTGAAATCGGGAGCGGGACGATGAATTGAAAATTTTTTCTCTGTTTCCACGACTGGTTTTCCATCTATTGGCTCGCCCAGAAGATTGAACATTCGCCCTAAAATTTCCTTTCCGACCGGCACCGAAATGGGCGCGCCTGTATCAACCACTTCCATTTGGCGACGAAGTCCATCCGTCGAACCCATTGCTATTGTTCGAACTTTGCCACCGCCAAGGTGCTGATGGACTTCCATAATTAATTTGTTATCCCCTTCGAGCTTAACTTCAAGAGCTGAATAAATTTCGGGAAGTTGCTTTTCAAATTCCACGTCCACGACCGGGCCGATGATTTGAATAATTTTTCCTTTATTCATAATATGTTCATGATAAATTTTTACGAATTACGAATCGGTACGAATATACGAAGGGTGAAATTTGCAATTAGTATATTCGCAGAGCAAAGCGGATTCGTAATTCGCAAAGAAATCAATTTTCGAGCGCCGCCCGTCCGGCGCTGATCTCTGCAATTTCCTGGGTAATGCTGGCTTGACGCAATTGATTGAAAATGAGCGTCAGATTTGTGACCATTTCTTCCGCCGCCTCGGTGGCATTGCGCATAGCCACCATCCGAGCTGATTCCTTGGAAGCGTTTGATTCCAAAATCGCATGATAAATTTGCATTTCAACCAAGCGAGGCAAAATATTTTCCAAAACTTGTTTGGCATCCGGTTCAACTTTATATTCCATGGAAGGTTCTTTCAGTCCATATTCCTTAGCCAAAACATCCATATCCGCCAGCTGCTTTTCAATGTCTATTTTAGAAATTGGAAGAAGCTGACGAAATTTCGGCTGTTGAACAACGGCGGAAATATAATCCGTATAGGCAATTACCACCTTGTCATACTTTTTAGTCCGATAATCATCAATCACCATTTTTGCTAAGGGGCGCACATCTTCCACAGAAGGAAGATAAGCCAAATCATCAAAAGTGGCTACAATATTTTTTCCCAATTTCCGAACCGCCGCCGCTCCCTTTTTCCCAATGGTGATGAAATCAATCCCGATTTGATCGTCTGGAATACTTGACTCAATCCTTTTTATTCCCATTCGATTCACTTTGAGCTGACGAGGATTTTTGACTTGTTCGAAAACTTTCCGGATGAGATGGGAGTTGAAACCACCGCAAAGACCCCGATTTGAGGTTGCTAAAATCAGACAAATTTTTTTCACTTCCCGGACCTCAAGAAGATCAAGGGGATAATTTTCAAAAGCGCGAGCCATATTTGTGAGCACGCTCCAAGCGCTGTGAGCATAGGGTCGGATCGACAAAACCGCCGCTACCGCTCGGCGCATCTTTGAAGCCGCGACCATTTCCATCGCGCGGGTAATTTTCTTGGTATTGTTTATCGATTTTATTCGGCGTTTTAGCTCACGAGTTCCCTGCATAAAAAATTTGATTAATTTAACAAAGAAGCTCACGATCCGTATCCTTCCTTGAATTCTCCAATCGCCTTCTTGAGGGCTTTTTCAACTTCCTCCGTCAGCTCTTTTTTCTCTTTTATAAGCTCTAAAACATCACTTTTCATATCTTTCATGTATTGGTGAAAATCGGCTTCCCATTTCTGAACATCTTCCACTGCCACGTCATCTAAGTATCCATTGGTAAGCGCATAAAGAATCGCTACTTGATTTTCAACCGCCATCGTCGCGTACTGATCTTGTTTCAAAACTTCCACAGTGCGCCGACCTCGCTCGATCTGCCGGCGAGTGGTTTCATCAAGATCCGATCCAAATTGCGCAAAAGCTTCCAACTCGCGAAATTGGGCAAGATCAAGTCGTAGTTTTCCTGCCACCTTTTTCATTGCCTTGATTTGAGCCGCCGACCCCACCCGGGAAACCGAAAGACCAACATTGAGGGCGGGACGAATACCTTTGTAAAACAAATCTGATTCCAGATAAATTTGTCCATCAGTAATGGAAATAACATTAGTGGGAATATAAGCGCTCACATCTCCGGCTTGAGTTTCAATAATAGGAAGCGCGGTGAGAGAACCTCCCCCGTATTCTTCATTCAGTTTTGCCGCCCGCTCCAAGAGTCGCGAGTGAAGATAGAATATATCTCCCGGATAAGCCTCTCGCCCCGGTGGACGTTTGAGAAGAAGTGAAACCTGTCGATAAGCCCAAGCGTGTTTTGAGAGGTCATCATAGATCACTAGCGCGTCGCGTCCCTGGTCCATAAAATATTCTCCGATAGCGCAACCAGCATACGGAGCAATAAAAGATAAAGCCGCCGGATCGGAGGCTCCTGCGACAACCACCACCGTGTGCTTCATCGCCTCTCTCTTTTCAAGCTCTGCCACCACTCGGGCAACTTTTGATTCCTTTTGCCCAATAGCCACATAAATACAAATCACATTTTGATCTTTTTGATTGATGATCGTGTCAATAGCCAAAGCAGTTTTTCCCGTTTGGCGATCACCAATAATAAGTTCTCTTTGCCCTCTCCCGATTGGAATCATTGAGTCAATGGCTTTAATGCCGGTCTGAAGAGGTTGCTTCACTGACTCACGAGTAATCACCCCCGGTGCAATTTTTTCAATGGGATAAAACTTCTCCGTCCTAATTTCTCCCTTCCCATCAATCGCCACTCCCAAAGGATTGATAACTCTCCCAATCATGTTTTCTCCAACCGGAATAGAAAGAATTTTTCCAGTGGTTTTCACCGTATCCTCTTCTTTTATATTCTCGTATTCCCCAAGAATCATCGCCCCTACCTGATCCTCTTCCAGGTTGAGCGCCACCCCGAAAGTGCTGACAAGAGCCCGACTCTTGTCAGAAGGAACAAATTCCAGCATTTCGCTGGCCATACAATCCGAAATACCGGTAAGACGAGCAATTCCGTCACCCACCTCAATTACTTTGCCAATTTTTTCGGTCTTGGCTTCAGCCTGAAAGCCCGAGATCTGTTTTTTGAGCGATTCTACTATAAAGTCTTTTTGATCCATATAATTTTTAGAAATTAATTTTCAATTTATAACCCACCCGAAGCGAGTCTTTCTTAGAGAGCTTGAACCCACAGTCAAACGAGGTAAGTAGTTCGACCTCTCCCAACTTATGTGATTGTTTTCCTCAACTCCTCCAGTTTTCCCCTCACGCTTCCATCTATCACCTCATCTCCAATTTTAATAATAACTCCTCCTTTTATGCTTTCGTCAACCACATTTTTCAAGATTACTTCCTTTGCCTTGCATTTTTCCTTGAGGTATTGCTTAATTTTCTCTTCAAGTGCTTTATTTAACTTGTTTCTTGTTACAATCTCGGATTCAATAATCCTTTTTTCCTGATTATAAATCTTCCTGAATTGTTCTATTATTCCATTTACTAGCTTGCTTTTTCTATTCTTGTGCAAAAACCAGGCAAAATCAGCCACCGCCTTTTCAATTTCGGATTTGGATTTTCCTTCGGTTAGATCGTATAACGTTTTTGCATATTGCTTGGCACTGAATCGCATACAATTTTCAATTATTAATCTTTATCTTTCAGGCAGATTGATCACTAATCATCGAAAATTGCTACTCAAACTTTTCTTTATCAACTCAGCATCTTTTTCATTGTCTATTTTTTCTGCAATAATTTTTTCCGCCGCCGCTATTACTAATTCTCCAATTTCCTTTTTAACTTCAGCAACAGTTTTTTCTTTTTCTATCTTTATTTCTTCCTTGGCATCGACAACAACTTTTTCTGACTGCGCCTTTGCCTGAGACAAAATTTCTGACTTTGTTTTCTCTGCTTGCAAACGCGCCTTTTCTACAATCTCTCTGGCTTCTTCTCGAGCCTTTCGTAAAATCTCTTTTTGCTTTTCTTCGCTTTCGGAGAGCTTTTTGTGAGCTTCATCCGCATCTTTGAGTCCTTTTTCAATCTTTTTCTGGCGCTTTTCCAGCATTGCGAGAATCGGCCCGTAGGCGAATTTATATAACACAAATAACAACACAAGAAAGTTTATTATTTGCGCGATCAATAGTTTCCAATCAATACCTAGTTTAGTCAATAGTTCACTCATAGCTTTTTAGAAATTTTAGTTTCTTCTCCTTGCGGGAGATCACTCGCGAGAGCAACAATCAATGCCAAAAGTTTTGAAATTAATTCCCGTCTAATCTTCATTCCCAAAGCTAAACTTTAGGAATTTCCCTAAAGCTTAGCTTTAGAAGAACACGGGGTTCTCCTAAAAAAACTAAACAAATTTAATAATCAATGCGACCACCAGCGCGTAAATCGCAATCGCTTCCGTGAAAGCAATTGCCAGAATCATCGCCGTTTGAATTTTGGGCGCTGCTTCCGGATTGCGGCCAATAGCTTCCATAGCTTTGGAAGCGAGCTTGCCAATTCCGAGCGCCGGACCAATAGCGCCTACCCCAATGGCAATAGCCGCCGCTATAGCTTTTGCCGCCTCAAGACTTCCGAAGAAGTTTTGAACTGTTTCTTGGGTTGTATTTGGATCAACTGCCATGTTTTTTAGTTCTCACTTTATTTCGTCGTCGACGGGATATGATTTTTAACGTCGCGCGAAACAAAAGAGAATTATTTAATGAATTTCAAATTTCAAAATCCAAATGACTAAATGTTAAAAAATTTTTGGATTTTAGATTTTGAGTTTGATTTGTCATTTGAGCTTTGGATTTTGGATTTAATGCGCCGCCTCCGTCACCGCCATTTTCAAAAAAACGAGAGTGAGCATCGAAAACACCAAAGCTTGCACAAATCCTACAAACAGCTCCAGAAACAAAAAGGGGAGCGGAACAAAATAGGGAACCAAAAACAACATCACCATCAAAAGAACTTCACCGGCAAAAATATTTCCAAATAACCGAAAAGAGAAAGAAATTAACTTCGCTACTTCTGAAACAAGCTCCAAAATTCCAACAAATGTTCCGACAACATAGGGCTTACGGAAAGGACTCACAAAAAATTTTCCGGCATATTTTCCAATTCCAATTGCCGCAATGCCAAGAATTTGAGCGCTTAATACCGAAACAATTGCCAACGCCAGTGTCATATTAAGATCAGCCGACCCACTGCGAAGAAAAGGAATCAAAACATTTTCTCCGTGATGCACTTCCCGCAAGCCAATTGTCCCCAAACCAGGAAGAACTTCTACCCAATTGGAAAGGATAACAAAGATGAAAATTGTTGCCACGAGCGGAAAAAATTTCTTGGATTGTTTTCTGTCTTGCGTTACCGAGTCTATCAAATTTAAAAGGGCTTCCAGAATTGCTTCAACCACATTTTGAAAGCCCCGCGGGATCAACTTTATTCTTGATTTCATTATAACAGAGCCAAGAATGATAAGCAAGCTTAAACACAAAGTTACCAGTATCGTGTTTGTTACCGGAAAGGAAAAAATATAGAAGATGGGTTCGGCGGCAATGGAAATATTCATAATATGAATTCGCTTAATTCACCTAATTTCCAATTTACCTAATGAATTACCCAGCCGCAGCAAGCTGCGGAGTATTATTACTTCGTAATAAAATGACAAAGGCTAGAGTATCAAATTTGAAAAATTATTATTTTGCTTTTTTGAACTTCGGAATTTGATTAGGTGAATGAGGTAATTATGATGAATTAGAAACTTCAGCTGTCTTTTCAATAAAAAACTTGCTTCCAAGAAAAACAAGTCATTACTTGGCTATTATACCCCTATTTTCCGATTATGTCCAGAGTTTTTTTGTAAATCGCATACGAGCTTGCAATGATCGAAAGCAAAACTCCCCCCAACAAAAACCAAGGGCTTGTTCCCAGTTTTTTGTCAAGATACCTTCCCGCCAGCGCCAAAACAACGACCGGAATGGCAATCGTGTAACCTAGTTGCCAAGCGAGTCTCAACGCCGACCAGGTTTCATTTTTTCTGCTTGAATCTTCCTTCATGGCTAAATTTCATATTTACTAGGTTATTAGGCAAAACCAACCTTAATTTCTAGAGGCATTTTCCCCCATTTTTACTTTATTTAAAAAATAAAAATTCCTAAGTTAATTCGGCTACCGACAGGCGAGACTGCTCATACAGCTACAATGTTGCTGGTAGGCACGCAGAATGTTTCACGCAGTGGAAATAAATACGTTTTATATTTTATATAAAAGAAAAAACGACCTTTTTATATTAACGAAACTACCTACCCCGTGAGCAGACAGACCTAGCCACAGAAATATATTTTTGCCGGCAGAAGCCCCAGATATTTGGCAAAAAGAGATCCAATCCAACTCCGATCAGGGAAATCTTTCCGCTTTCCTTTTACTTCACCGCCCAGCTAAAAGTACTCTTAAATGCTCCGGCTAAAAGATCAAAGAAGGAAATCTCCGGCGCCCCGGTATAAACAGCATATTTATTTGAAGTGATTTCTCCTCCCAGTTTATCCTTGGCAGTTATAGTATAAAAGTAGGTTGTAGCGCTGTCTAATTTTTCCAAAACGAGACTGTGCTCAATGGCAAAAAAATCTTCTTGCACCGATTTCATTGCTCCCCCGCTCTTTCCGTAGGAAACAGCGCAAACTGTTGGCCGCTTTGTTTTCCACTTGATGATAATTTGTAGCTCTTTCTTGTCTTTTGTCCTCACCACTTCGCTCTGCACATTTTCAATATCCAGCGGTCCCAGCGGCTCTCCCAATCCCGGATAAAAAGCAACCAACCCGCCGCCAAAACCAAGCTGGGGAACACGATGATTTTCGCTTTTGAATTCATTGGGATAAGTCTCATTTTCTTCTCCAAGCACTTGACCTTCGGGTGTGGTAATTCTTGCCGAAACTTCTTTTCCGTCTTGTTTATTTTTGAAAAAGTAGAATTCCCAAGCAAGGAAAAAAAACAGAAGGGCAAGAAAAAAGATTAGTGATATTACAAAATATTTTTTTCGCTTCATAATTTTTCAACCTTTTCTAAGCATTTTAATTTCGTATTTTTGGAATTGACTCGTCCGCCCATTTTGAGTTGCCTCCTCTCAATGATTGCCACTCGAGCAAGCAAAATAAGTCAAGCCGATGTGTTGAAAGAGACTATTTTGCCCTCAGGGCCTCCAATGGATCAATCACGCTAGCTCGCCGCGCCGGTACCAGACCAGTGAAAAATCCAATAAGAGTAGAAAAACCAATAACAAAAGCAATAAACCAGAAAGGGAAAGAAAACAACCAAAAGGCTTGCCCACCCATTTTCCAGGCAATGGCGTTGACAATCAAGTTAACTATCAGACTAGAGATAAACCCCAAAATTACTCCACTCACTCCTCCCAAAAATCCCATTAAAGTTGATTCAATAAGAAAAATCAAAAGAATATCTTTTTCTGAAGCTCCAATAGATTTCATAATTCCAATTTCTTTTGTTCGCTCAAGCAGAGTAACTGTCATTGTATTGAACATTCCGATAGCGCTCACCAGAAGCGCCAACAATCCAAAAAGAGCTAAAACAATTTTCACAACATTAAACATTTTATTTATTTCCTTCACCGTGTCAGAAAGCGAAGAAACGATGAAATTATCCTCAACTAATTTGCTTTTCAAGCTTTCTAAAACACTATCTGAACTACTTTTCACTTTGAGACGTGAATATTCGCTCCCTGCTAAAAGCGAAGACAAATCTTCGGAAGAAACAAAAAAGGAAAGCTCTTCGTTTTCCACCACTCCCACCACTTCGTAAGTCGAATCTACTTCTTTTTCTTCGAATTTTTCCTCGCCTTTTTCTTCCGTCCCCTCTGCTCTTGGCAAAAACAGGCTGAATTTCATTGATTTTCCTACCAGGTCTTCCGGAGAAAGATTGAAAAGGTTGGAAAAAGCGGAGGAGATTACCATTCCCCGCGGTTTTTCTTCAAAATTTTCGTTCCCGGCTACCACTTTCTTCCCTTCAAGTCTCAAGAGGGATGGCTTTGTAACTACCGCTGTTCCGCCCGTTACAATATCTTGAAATCTGATTTGAGCTTGGAGATCATAAATGGGAACAACTTCGGCTGCCCCTTCCATATTTTCAATGCTTTTGACTGTTGCTTCATCAAGCTTTGATCCTTTTTCCGGATCAGCAGAAACATCCAAGGTCAAAAGCGAATCAGAGGTTGTAATCGTCTTGAGAAGAACTTTTTGAAGTCCATATCCCAACCCTACCAAAAACAAGATGGCGCCAATACCAATCCCCATTCCCAAGATTGTCAAAACCGTTCGACCCGTTCGCGCTTTGAACATCCGAGTAGAGAGCTTGAGAAGATCTTTTGTTTTCATAAAGCTAAATCTCTATATAAAAAATGAAAAATGTTCTGAACTGAATATACGCAAATAGCCCCTCCTAAATTGACAAAAACAAAGACTTCTAGGCTGAAAAACGCGCTAGCATTAAAATTTCCATTTCCCGAGCAATTTTGTTAGCCGTTCTTTTATCCAGCCCCATTCCCCGTTCCTTTATTGGTCGGTCAAGACCTCTGCGAAGTTCCGTAATAGAAAGTTGATTTTCTATCCGCAGACGCACTAGCCGCGCCAGATTTATAACTTGCTCATCAGTGAAGTGAAGTTTCAAAAGATTAATTATATATTTGGCAATGATCAGCGATGATTCTTCGGGTTTTTCCGTGTCTATTTTTTTTGCAATTTCCAAAATATCTTTCACTCGTCCCACTATCTTTCTTACAATTCTTCTATCCCAATTGAGACCACCTTTCTCTTCATCCGAATCGAGTAATTTTTCAAAGTCATTAAGAGAAATCCGCTCACTGATAACCTCCTGCAGTTTATTTCTAGCAATATTAAGCTGTTCTTCAGGAATGTTTAAAAATATATGAGACAAAAATTCCTGAGCCTTAAAAGGAATAAGCAACATTCCTAACTGAGTCGGTGAAAAATTGGCAAACGAACGCATCAAGTTTTGAACTTCCGGGGCGATCATCTCTTTTTTTACCAGCACCTCGCCTTCCCCTTTGAGTACTGCTTCTTTCCTTTCTACCACTTCTTCAATTTTTACAATTCTTCCATCGCTCATGTGAACAACCTTGTTTCCAAAAGAGAGATGGGTTGGATCATGGGTAACTAAAATTATTGTCTTTTTGTCTTTTTCATTAAGCTCGCGCAAAATTGCCATTACATTGAAAGCTGACTTTGAGTCAAGATTCCCCACCGGTTCATCAGCAATGAGAATATCGGGATCGTTTATAAGCGCTCTCGCAATAGCCACTCTCTGCCTTTGCCCGCCAGAAAGTTCTACGGGAAATTTGCCCGCTTGTTCTTTGATTCCAAAACGCTCCAATAGCTCCAGACCCTTTTTCTCTCGAGAGGCTAAGTCTTCATTCAAAAAAATCTTTGGCAGACAAACATTATCCAAAATTTTCAAAGAGGAAATCAAAAAAAACGACTGGAAAACCATTCCGATTTTGCGGCGGTGAAATTCCACTTTTTCTTTTTTTTTAAGTTGATTAATATCGTATCCATCAACAATCACTTCACCGCTGGTCGGTTTTTGAAAACCAGCCAAAGTATAAAGCAAGGTGGATTTCCCGCAACCGGAGGGACCAAAAATAATCACGTATTCATGAGGATATATTTTCAGATTTATATCCTTCAACGTTTTTACTTCGTTAGACTTCCCCTGATTGAAAATCATATTTATATTTCTTGCCTCAATCAGAGGACTTATTGATTCAACAGCCATACCTGTATTATATATTGATAAGAACTTTTTTAAAAGAAAAATGAAAAAGCGAAAAGTAATTTTACGCTCTTTTTAAAGCTTAGCGAAACTAAATTCCAAAGAATTTTCTGGCGTTTTCATCAGTTACCTTTTCCACTTCGCCTTCGTTAATCTCTTTTATCTCAGCGATTTTTTTGGCTATATATTTAATAAATATCGGCTCATTTCTCTTTCCTCGAAATTCCTGGGGAACAAGAAAAGGGCTGTCCGAATCAAGCATAATTTTGTCAAGAGGAATCATCCGTACCGCTTCGGCTAGTTTTTCCGCTTGTTCCACCGGCTTTGGATAAGTGATATTTCCAGAAAAAGAAAAATATACATTCGGAAGTTTCAAAAATTTCTCCGTGTCTTTTTTTTCTCCGGAATAGCAATGAAGAACGAAAAAGGTTCGACCTTGAGGAATTCCCGTAAAGTCCGGCTTTGAGGAATTCCCCCGATGGAATCGGGGGAAGGGAAAAGCCGGACTTTGAAAAATATCAGATTTTATATTTTTTGTATTTTTAAGGTTCGACCTTAAAAATGAAGATATTATTTCATAGAGATCTTCCCACGCCCCAAACCATTCCGGTGTCTTGCCGGAAGCTACGGGGTAAACATCCCGGCAATGCACAATCACCGGAAGATTTAATTCTCGCGCGATTTCAATCTGCGCCAAAAACCCTCTTTTCTGATTTTCTTTTATTTCCCCGGCCGAAACCGGATTTCCCCTTGAGAAATCCGGTTTCTTTATGCGATAATAATCCAACCCGCACTCCCCAATCGCCACCACTTTTTCATGCTTCGCCAATTCTTGCAACTCCTCAATTTGATCTCCCCAATTTCCCCGATTAGCCAAATCTCCCCTTGTAAAAAAATCCGGATGAAGTCCCACACTCGCAAAGATATTTTCGCGCCTCTTGGCAATCTCAACTGATTTTCGGCTTCTTTCCAAATCCACTCCCACATTGATTATTGCTCGAACGCCACTATCAAAAGACCGTGAAATTACTTCCTCACGGTCTTGGTCAAATTGCGGAAAATCTAAATGGGCATGGGTATCAATCATAGTCAGTTCAAAATATAAAAGTTAAAAATTATTTCTTGCTTTTAAAGATAATTTTCTTTTCCCCCAGTTTGGTTCCCGGAATCAGACCTCCCCATCTAATCCCTTCCTTATATCCTTTATCCTTTTCCTTATTTACATCAATCCCTAACTGCGAGAAAATGTTTTCAGAAGTTCCTGGAATAAGTGGCAGAAGCAACCAGGCTAACAATCTGAACGATTCTAAAAGAATATAAGAAAAATAGTTGTAAAGTTCAAGATTATTCTTTTTCAACTCCCATAACTTAGTCTCCTCTATTAAACCATTTAATTTCTTTGTAGCTATCATTACAAGCTCCAATATCTTATTAAGCTTCAAGTAACCACTATAGTTAATATTTTTGTAGGCATCTTCGGATATTTTAAAATAATCTTCCATGTCAACAGCTAGGCCGCTATATAAAGTTCGATTAACCCTGAAAATTTCTCCTGCCTTAACTATATTTGTTTCAGGAACTTTTTCTTCTCCATTTTTCTCAAGTATACTCAAAGTCCTGTAAATAAGGTTACTCAATCCGTTTGCCAAATCCGCGTTGTACTTTTCAACCATTCTTTCCATCGTCATATCCACATCTTCGCCAAAAGTTCCCGCTGACATCAAAAGGTATCGCGTTCCGTCCCTGCCGAATTTTTCCAGCATTTCCTCGATAGAAATAACATTTCCCAACGTCTTGCTCATTTTTCTTCCACCCGAACGAATATGCCCATGCACGTAGAGCATCTTCGGAAGTGGAATTCCAAGATGTATCAAAATCGCTGGCCAAATGGTCGCGTGCACTCGCAAAATGTCTTTTCCAATGAGCTGAACATCCGGCGGCCAGAAAAAAAAGTTCGAAAAATCTGACCTTGAGGAATTACGAGAGCTCCGCTCCGGCAAGGGAAAAGTCGGATTTTGAAAAAAATTGACATCGCCATCCCACCCAATTCCTGTAAGATAATTCAAAAAGGCATCTATCCAGACATAAGTTGTATGTTCGCTATCAAAAGGAAGAGGAATTCCCCAAGAAACATTTTTTCGCGAGATGGAAATGTCTTTCAAAGGCTGACTTTTTAAAAAGGACAAAATCTCTTTTTTATATCGCTCGGGACTTATGGCAAATTCATCGCTTTCTATTTTTTCAATCAGTTTTGACTGAACGTCGCTCAACTTCAAGAGATAGCATTCTTCTTTCACTTTCTCTAAAACAATATTGTGGTCCGGACAACGCCCGTTAATAAGTTCATTTTCCTGCCGAAATTGCTCGCAAGCCACGCAATAAAGCCCTTCGTATTCGCCTTTATATATCACACCCTTATCATATAAAGCCTGCAAAACTTTTTGCACCGCCTTTTTGTGAGAAGGATCCGTTGTTCGAATAAAATGGTCATATTGAATCCCTAGCTTTTCCCAGAGATCCCTAAATTCAGCCGAAATTTCCTCCACAAACTCCTGCGGTTTTTTTCCTTTCTTTTCAGCTTCTCGCTGAATCTTGAGCCCGTGTTCATCTGCTCCGGTTAGCAAAAAAACATCATTTCCTTGCAAACGATGAAATCGGGCGAGGATATCCGCCGCCACGGTGGTATAAGCATGACCGATATGGGGTTTTGCGTTGACGTAGTAGATAGGAGTGGTGATATAGAACTTCTTTTTCATAGAAATAAACACGAAATTTAACTAATATTTACACGAAGTTAACTAACCTTCAAAAACGGTTTTCGGTCATTTGTATAAATAATTCTCTTAATATACAGCTTTGGACTTTTGAAATTTACAAAATAACCTAATTCATATTCACTGTTCCTCAAATAACTGAAAAGTTGATCAATAAAATTTTTAGGAATCAAATCAACTGCTTTAATCTCAACAATTATTTTGCCATCAACTAAAAAGTCAACTCTGTAATGCCCAGTAACTTTTCCGGTTTTAGGTGAAAATATCCTTATACTTTTTTCTTTTTCAAAAACAATCTTTTTTGCTAAAAATTCTTCGACCAGAGCATTTTGATAAACTACTTCTTTATGGCCAGGACCAAGAATATTCCTTATCTCCATAAAAGCGCCCTGCAATTCATAACTTAATTCTTTATGCAAAATATCCGCCATAAACATTCGTTGTATTAGTGTCTATATTCGTTCTATTCGTGTTTAATAACCGTGAATTCTCCTTTTATCTCTTTTCCTGCGAAATATTTCTGAATTTCTAAAATGGAACCTCTTTTGATTTCCTCAAACATCTTCGTCAGCTCTCGCCCCACAACCAGTCTAGCATTTGGCTTTAATTTTTCCAGCAGTTCGAGATTTTTCAAAAACCGATGCGGGGATTCGAAATAGATTACCGGATATTTGCTCTGCGCTACCTCCCGAAAAAAAGTTTCTCGGCCTTTTTTGTGGGGAGAAAATCCCAGAAAAACAAACTTGTCCATGTTTATTCCGGCAATGCTGGCAATAGTCGTCATTGCAGAAGGTCCGGGTATTGGAATAATTTCAATCTTTTTCCTAAGGCTAAGCCTTAGGAATTCCGAAGGCTTAGCCTTAGGATCTATAATACTTGCGATTAACTTATTCCCCGGATCGCTGATTCCCGGCGTGCCCGCATCTGAAACCAACGCTAGTGTTTTTCCGTTCTCAAGATACTCAATAATTTTTTCAACCCTAGAAAGTTTGCTGTGATGGTGGTATGATAAAAGAGGTTTTTGAATTTTATAGTGGTCAAGAAGCCTTTTTGCCACGCGCGTGTCTTCAGCTAAAATCAAATCCGCCTCGCGCAAAACTCGAAGCGCGCGAAGAGTAATGTCTTCAAGATTTCCGATGGGAGTGGCAATGATATATAATTTTCCTAAATTATTCATCTCAAGAAATTTAAACAACTTAAGAAACTCACTCAATGATCTTAACCACCCACATTCTCTCCGGGGCCGCCCTAGGTGCCAACATTCAAAACCCTTGGTTAGTGGCAGGACTATCAACCGTCCTTCATTTTATCTTGGATCTCTTTCCCCATGGTGATTACCTTGACCAAAAATCTACCTGGCGAGATTTTTGGAAAGTAATTATTGATCTAGCGTTTGGATTAGGAATAGTTTTTATAATTATACTTTTTAGAGATCCAGCTCCTCAAACCATTCTCAATATTGCCATTGGAATATTTTTCTCTCTTCTTCCGGACGGAACAACTTTTCTTTATCTTTTTATGAAAATGAAATTTATAAAGCCTCTGAAAACTTTTCACGAAAATTTGCACTACTACAAAAACGGCGCTCCTGAGCGCGAATTCCGTCTCAAAAACAATCTTGGGGATATTTTCATCTCCCTAGTTTCCCTCATCATCTTGATTTTCTCTCGGTAAAGCCTGATCCTTCATTAAATCATTCACTACCTCTTCTATCATCGTCGCTACGGGAACTGCAACAATAACTCCCATCACTCCACCCAGCTTGGCGCCAATCATCAGCGCTAAAATAACAATTACCGGATTAAGTCCCACCGCTTTTTTCATAACAAGCGGCGTCAAGACATAACCTTCCAGCTGTTGAACGATTGTAAACCAGGCTAAAACCAAAAGGCCGGTGATTGTTCCGTGTAAAAGGCTAACGGCTGTCGCCACAATAGCTGAAATTACTGGCCCAATATAGGGAACAATTTCCAAAATCCCAGCCAGAAGCGCCAAAGTCAGAGCATAGGGCGCTTTTATAAAAAGCAAACCTAAGTAGTCCAAAACAAAAACCAAGAACATCAAAAGCAATTGCCCTTGGAGCCAACGACCCATTTTGAATTGGACTCGGTCAACCAGCCCCGAAATATATTCTCGGTGTTCCTCGGGCATAAGAGAGGAGAAGAATTTCTTGATTCCCTTTTCCTGAACCGACATATAGAAAGCAATGGAAAGAATAACGATAAATTCAAATATTCCGCCAATAAAAGATATCGTCCCGCTGAAAATACTTTGCCCAGTCTCAGAAATTTTGGCAGCCATATTAGACATGAAATTGGCGACATCTTGCTGAAAGTTGTGAGCCGCCGCGTAATCTCGAACTATTCGGAAATATCCTGAGAGAGTTTCCATAAGCTTGGGAAAATTTTCTCCCAGAGCGCGAATTTCAGAAACGAGCGGTGGAATAAAAAAAGAAAAAGCAACTGCAAATATTGAGATAGCTAAAATATAGATAACGGTGACAGTCAATGAGCGAGGAATTTTCTTTTTTTGAAACCAATCCACAATTGGATCAATGGCAGAAACAATTATCACAGAAATAAAAACCAAAAAGATAACATCCCGAACAAGAAAAAGAAACCAAAGAAGGAGTAGGATAAAAATCGTTCGCAGAATTGTTCCAAGTGATATTTCAATGGTTTTCATTTTATTCACGTAATTGGTAATTCGTAGCTAATTCGGATATCTTAATTGTCAATTACAAATCACAAGTTTAAAATTCTCTCGAGGAATTTTGAATTTTCCACCGGCCCTATCATCGCCAAGTTTAGCTTATTTTCGACAAAAATATCCCTTGCCACTCTCAAAATATCATCCGCCGAAACTTCATTAATTTGCCGCATAATTTCTTCCGGAGTTTCAATTTTTCGTTTTAGGAGCTCTTGTCTTGCTAAAAATCCGGCAATATCATCAGAAGCTTCAAGCGAGAGAGCCAGCTTGCCGCGAAAATTATCTTTGGCTTTTTGAAGCTCTCTTGAGCTGATTCCTTTTTCGCGAATTTTTTTGATTTCTCTGACAATTGTCTTTATCGCTTTTGTAATTTTAGGTTGGCTTATGTCCACCCCGGCCCGGACCGCTAAATAACCAGAGTCACTATAGCCTTCATAGGAAGCGCTAATATAATAAGCAAGGCCTAGGCGCTCTCGCACTGAAAGAAACAGCCGACTGCTCATTGTCCCGCCTAAAATATTGGCAAGAACCGAGAGAGCGAAGCGATCGGGATGAAATATATCATAGGCCCGCACTCCTAAAACCAAGTGACATTGATCAGTTTTTTTCTTTTTTATTTTTACTTGAGGGAAAGCTTGTTTTTCAATAACTTTCTTTTTTCCTCCCTTGAGACCTTTAGACATCCTTCCGAACGCCTTTTCAACTTTTCTAACTACTTCCCGTTCATCAATATTGCCAGCCACGCATACCACTGTGTTGAGAGCCGTGTAATTTTTGCGAAAATACTGCAAGAAATCCTCTCGCTTCAGGCTCTTTATATTTTCTTTTGTTCCAATAATCTCCCATCCGGCCGGCTGGTCGCCATAAAGCAGTTCTTCAAAAACATCGCTCACCTGAATCATCGGTGTGTCCTCATACATATTGATTTCCTGCAAGATTACCCCCCGCTCCTTTTCTATCTCTTTTTCTTCAAGCTTAGAGTTAAGATAGATATCGGAAATAACGTCAAGCGCCAAGTCAAAATGTCTGGCTTCTACTTTGGCAAAGTAAGCCGTCTGTTCTTTTCCTGTAAAAGCATTATATTCCCCTCCCACTGCGTCCAGCGCCTCTGAAATATCTTTTGTCTTTGGTCTTTTTTTCGTCCCCTTAAAGAGCATATGCTCCAGAAAATGAGAGAGGCCGTTTGTCTTCTTAGTTTCATATTTTGACCCAGCCGCCACTGTCACAATAACCGTCACTGTATTCGTGTCACTCATTGACGCTGTTACTAACCGCAAACCGTTTTCAAAAATTGTTTTTTGAAATTTCATAAAAAATCTTCTGACAAGAGCCGGGCTCTTGTCGAAAATATTCATTCTTATTCCAAAAGCATTTTCTCATCTTCTTTTCTCTGCTTAGCGTGAAGAATATTTTCCTTTACAAATTCCCAATAATCTTTTGCTCCTCCAAAATGACTTAATATAACTTTTTTACTGCACAAAGAATTTTTGCTTTTCCCAATATACTCCGGAAAACTACACCAGCGATAACTTGATGCTTTGGCAATTCCGTGAACCTCGCTGTTGCAACTCACATAGGCAGATAGATAAAGAAGTTTTGAAGTGCTTTTTATATGAACAGACTTAAATCTTCCCTGAAATAAGGTGCCGGAACGATCGTATTTTACATTGAAGTAGTTTGCATAACTTGTCCCTATTTTATGCATAAATCTCTTTATTCCGTTTTTTTGTAACTGCTTTAAAATAAAATGAAAATGGTTTGGATTCAAGCAATAAGCAATAATTTCCACCAAAGGCTTCTGACAAGAGCCCGACTCTTGTCGAAATGTTTTCAAATCCGCAGCCGGCTTGTCTCTTTTATAATTTCTCCAATTTAGCATCAAACCATCCTCTTGGTCATTAAGAAGATTCATCGACGACCAAAATCTCCAGAAATCGCCGCTATCTTGAAATATTTTTCTTTTGTCGACACCGCGATTGAAGATATGATAATATTCTCCGTTCGCAAGCTCTGTCTTTCTCATTACCTCCCCATTTTCTGACAAGAGTCGGGCTCTTGTCAAAGTTTTTCGATTATTTTTAACAAAAGTCTCGTTCCGGCTCCCGAAGCTCCTTTTGCCAAAAGCTCATCGGGATTCAAAATTTCTCGGGATCCAATATCCAGATGCACCCAGTGGGGAAATTTCTCCGCAAATTCCGCCAAAAATATCGCTCCATGAATTGCCCCGCCATATCTCGGATTCCCTGACGATCGAAGATTTGAAACATCTCCGAAATTTCCTTTGATGTCGTTTTTATACTCCTCCCAAAGAGGCATTGGCCAGACAGGATCTCCCGCCTCTTCGGCCAGCTCAAAAATTTTATCAGCCAACTTTTCACCCTTTGCAAATAAAGCTGTTGCTCTTTCTCCCAAAGCCACCCCGGCCGCTCCGGTAAGCGTAGCAATATTCACCACTAAGCGCGGGTTATATTTCTGGGCATACCCATGGGCATCGGCTAAAATTATTCTTCCTTCGGCATCGGTGTTTGCCACTTCAATGGTTTTTCCGGAAATGGTTCTCAAAATGTCCCCCGGCCGATAGCTTTGACCAGAAGGCATATTTTCCACGGCCGGAATAAGCCCAACAACTTTTTTCTTTATTCCCAGTTTTGCCGCCGCCGTCATAGCATGAGCCACTGCCGCCCCTCCTGTCATATCAAGATGCATATCGTTCATAAAGTCCTCCGGCTTTATGTTGAGACCGCCCGTATCAAAAGTGATTCCCTTTCCGATCAATACAATTGGCTTTTCTTTTCGGGACGCGAGATATTCGAGAATAATGAATTTCGGTTTTTCAACTGATCCGCGCGAAACTCCCAAAATTCCGCCCATCCCCAGTTCTTTCATCTCTGCCTCTTCCAAAACTTTGATTTTTATCGGCAAATTCTTGATTGCTCTTTTTATTTCATTCACAAGGACTTGAGGCGTCATATCCCCCCCGGGAATATTGGCTAATTCTCGACAAGCATTGGTTTCTTTGCCAATAATTTGCCCTTTGCGGATTCCTTTCTTTATTTTCCTCACCGCGTTTCTTTCTCCAACTATTCTGATTTCATCGACAAAATTCCATCCTTCTTTTGGCTTAGTTTTATACTTCATAAACTCATAATTTGCCATCTCAAAATTTTCCGCCGCCATCTCCGCAATTTCCTCCAAATTCTTACTGACCGAATCGAACTGAAGGTCTGAAAAATAAATGACTAACTTCTTTATTCGCTGTTTTTTAGTCTCTTGGATAATTCGACGACAAAGCAAAAGAAACTTTCGGCGGTTTATATCCTTTTTTTCTGGCGATTTAATAACCAAAGTTTTTTTCTTGCCTTCTTCAATCACAAAACGGCTCTCAGGAATCTTCGGATCAAAAGCAATTTTCACAAAATCACTTGGCAATTCTTTTTTTTCGCTGACTTCTATTCTGAGAAGGGATTGCATAAGCATTTTATGAGACTGTTGCCAATTTACTTTTTTCTTTTTATTTAAGCCAAAATTTCTTAGAAAAAGTATCAATACTCCTTGGCAACAAGCTCTTTATCTTTATGTTAAATACTACAAGACTTTCACTCCAACTAGCTGGAGGAGAAAGAGAAAATGTTTTTCAATTCTTTCTATTCTTCTAACTTTTCTTTTAAATATTCTACTAGCTTGTTGATTTTTATTCGCTCTTGCTTCATTGTGTCCCGATCCCGCACTGTTACTGCTTTGTCATTCAAAGTTTCAAAATCCACCGTTACACAAAAAGGTGTTCCAATTTCGTCTTGCCGTCGGTATCTTCGGCCAATAGACTGCGTTTCATCATATTCGCTTCTCCAATATTTTCTGATTTCATCCCAGATTTCGTGCGATTTTTTGACTAAATCCTCTTTTTTGGAAAGCGGCAAAATGGCCACTTTCACCGGCGCCAAGCGTTTCGGGAGTTTGAGAACTACGCGTGTTTCCATTTTTCCGTCCGCTGTCGGCACTTCTTCTTCGGTATAAGCGCCGCAGATCACCGCGAAAATCGTGCGGTCGATTCCAAAGGTTGGCTCGATACAATGGGGAATATATTTTTCGCCTGTCTCCGGATCAGTATAGCGCATATCTTTTCCGCTAGCCTTTTGATGCGCCGAAAGATCGTAATCCGTGCGATAAGCGATCGCATGCAGTTCTTTTGTTCCGAAAGGGAACTTGTATTCAATATCAATCGTGCGTTTTGAATAGTGTGCTCGCTCCTCAGCTGGAATTTCGCGCCAGAAAAAATCTTCAGCGCGAAGTCCTAGTTCGGCGTGATATTTCCTGATTTCCTCAAGCCACATCTCGAAAATCTTCTCCCAACCCTCGGGTTTAATAAAGTATTCAAATTCCATTAAATTGAATTCGCGCAAGCGGAAAATGAAATTTCCCGGCGTGATCTCGTTGCGGAAACATTTGCCGTACTGCGCAATCCCGAAAGGAATCCGCTTTCTTGAGGTCTGCTGGCACTGGTGAAAATCCACAAACATTCCCTGCGCCGTTTCCGGCCGCAGATAGACAACCGAAGAATGATCCTCTGTTGGGCCAATATGAGTTTTAAACATCAGATTGAATTGTTTGGGCTTGGAGAGCTCATTTCCGTCCGGACTCTTGATTTTATTTTTCTGAATTTCTTCCCACATCTGGTCAAGACTCATTCCTTCCGGTTTGATGCCGCGATCCTCAAGCAAATGATCAACACGATATCTCTTGTGCGTCACTTTATCCTCGACAAGCGGGTCATGAAAGCCCTCCACGTGTCCAGAAGCTTCCCAAACTTTGGGATGCATAATGATCGTTGAGTCAAGCCCTATCATATCGGGACGACGCGTGACAAAAAAGTCCCACCAATGGTTGCGAACATTATTCAAGAGTTCCGACCCATAGGGACCATAGTCCCAGCTGTTAGCCAATCCCCCGTATATTTCTGAACCATGGAAGATAATCCCCCGGCGCTTACAAAGAGACACGATCTTTTCCATAAGATTTTCTTTCTTCATAAGTATATTTTAAGAATTACAAATCCACTTCGCCCCGCACCAATTAACAGAAAGCTTCCCGATTATACAAGAGATACTCGTCTCTTTTTTTAGAAGAGTAGAACCCACGAAGCAGAAAAGGGAATTTCTCATTTTACGGGTGATCACTTGCAGAGTGGTATCTGACGAGCTTACTTGTCATCGGTGGGCACTTGGGGTACTCCGGGTACGGGCAGGAGAATAAATTTATCTCTGGACCAGATATCAGATAGAATATATCCTTGCCCTAACTGGCTGACAATGGGTGCGGAACTTCGCTCTATAAATATACGAATTACTAAATCCTTTACGTTGTTCGTCGCATCAGATTCGTAATTAGTAAAGAAATATCGCAATACTAAAAAGTAGCAGAAAATACTCTCTTAGTCAATAATACCATAAAAAAAGCCAGCAAACCACCGCTGACAAAAAAACAATGGAAAAAAATTCACAAATTATTTCTTTCCATGACCCAAAACAAATAAAGTGTGGATGATTTCGCACTGGTTAACAGCCGCTTTCAAAAAATCAAGAATTTCGCGATCAACATTGCTATCTTCGTGAAAAACTAAAAAGGCTTTTTCCTCATAAGGCTTCGCACCAACCGAAGACAAAACGCAAAGTCTCTTTTTATTGCAGAGATTTTTGTTCTGAGACATTTCCATTATTTCCCAATTACCAATATTTATTATTTCCTCTTCAGCCCTACTCTTGGGCAAAGCTAATCGCTGTTCAGCAACAGTTTGCATGGTCTGAGTGTTGATTATTCGCACCATCATCCATTTTTTACGGCTAATAGAAAGAGCCATGTGTAATATATCGTTCAAATATTCCTTAACCTCTTTTT
>Ga0078972_1002480_pt1 | contig 60801 bp, 55 predicted proteins | sample YelNatPaOPGAMG01_FD_67568 | JGI IMG/M metagenome (GOLD analysis project Ga0078972, IMG submission 67568) | Hot spring thermophilic microbial communities from Obsidian Pool, Yellowstone National Park, USA - OP-RAMG-01 (SPADES assembly) (version 2) | ecosystem: Environmental > Aquatic > Thermal... | reverse complement strand
CCAGAAGCTGGATGCCCGCCGAGCCCGCGCCATAGATCAACGCCGTCTTGCCCGTGCTCTGCCCCTGGCCCTCCGCAGCCTCCGCCAGCATCCGCACCAGGACCCGCACTCCGGCCGTCCCCAGGAAGCACAGCACCAGATCCAGCAAGTAGATCGAGCGCGGGAAGCCCGCCGGCCCGGCCGCCATGATCACCGCCGCGCTCAGCAGCGACGAGCCGAGGTTCGCCAGTCCGATGCGCGCCACATCCGCGATCGAAACATAGCGCCACCAGCCGCGGTCCAGTTCCGCCAGGCGGAAGGCCAAGCTTTTCACTGCGAGCCACACCGGCAGCCCCCAGGCTAGGTGCTTCCAGTGGGCCCCGGGAATGGTGAAGTCGAAGCGGAGCAGGAATGCGGCGACGCCGGCAGCGGCAAAGATGGCGAGTTGCACCACCCACACGATGACCCGGTGGGCCGGGCTCATCCGCTCGAGAGCACGGGCACAGTGGGCAACCCATGCCTCCAGGCGATGATTCACCACAGAGCTGCGAGTCATGAGCGTAACCGACTGCGGGTCAGGGGCCGAGAGGGGATCGCGCCCCCGGCGGCGGACGGCCTAGGATGCGCCGGGACGCCCAGCCCTACCACGGCCGTGAAGGTTCGGACCAGGATCTTGAGATCCAGCCACAAGGAGCGCCGCCCCACATATTCTTCGGCCAGGGCAAGCTTAGCGGGCAAGATTTCTTCCTCGTAGGCCGCCAAAGCATCCGCCCTCCGGGCCAGCTCCTGTTCCTCGTGCCGAAACCGGATGGATGCGAGGTCCGTTATGCCCGGCCGCACCGTGAGGATTCGCTGGTAGCTTTCCCGGAAGCGTTCCACGTACTCGGGAATCTCGGGCCGCGGCCCCACCAAGCTCATGTCTCCCTTGAGCACGTTCCACAGCTGCGGAAGCTCGTCCAGCTTCGTCGCGCGCAGGAATCGTCCGACCCGGGTGATCCGGCCGTCATGGGCCGCCGTAATCGGCTGGCCGCGCGCGCCGTTCCTCATGCTGCGGAACTTGTAAAGCCGGAACCTGCGGAATCCTCTGCCGACGCGTGTCTGAGCAAACAGAACGGGGCGACCGGACTCCGCCACCACCGCCAGCGCGATGATGGCCATCAGCGGGGCAAGTAACGCCAGCCCTGCCGCGCTCAACAGGATGTCAAACAACCTCTTGGCCCCATCCGGCCAAGCGTCGCCCGTGGATTTCACCTGCTCCCCGGCTTTGGGTTCCTTATGGTAGCTTGGGGTCATGAGCATCACCTTGACCGCCTCGGAGGAGGCGACCGGTGGAGCAACGCCGCCCGGGGGCGTCCGGCATCACAGTTTTGCCGCCACGGCCTTCCTTCGGCCGGCCTCCACCACCCCGCGTACGGCGGCAATGACCCTCTCCACATCTTCGTTGGTCATCTTCGAATAGATGGGCAGCGACACCAGCCGCGGGTACTCCGCCAGTGCGCGTTCACAGGGATCCCGCAACTCAAGCGTTCGCCGGTAATAGGGATGGAGCGGAATGGGGATGAAATGCACGCTGCATCCGATCCCGCGCGCCTTCATCTCGTCGATAAACTCTGCGCGGCCGATCTCCAATTTGTCCAGGTTCAACCTGAGAACATACAAGTGCCAGGCGTGTTTGGAATCTGCGCGGTTCGGCGGCAGCTCAACCTCGTCCAGCTTGCCGAAGGCCTCGTTGTATTGCCTCGCAATTTCCGCCCGCCGCGCATTCATCCGGTCGAGCTTGCGAAGTTGGACCAAGCCGATGGCCGTGAGGATGTCGCTCAGGTTGTACTTGAAGCCGCACTCGACGACCTCATAGTACCAGCTCCCATTCTTGCCGTAGCGGTTCCAGGCATCCCGGCTCATGCCGTGCAAAGCGAGGACACGCATCTTCTCAGCGAGCTCCGCTGAAGGGGTCGTGACCATGCCGCCCTCGCCCGTCGTCATGTTCTTGTTGGCGTAAAAGCTGAAGCAAACGGCGTCGCTGGGTCCCGCGCCGACCTTGCGCCCGCAAAATTCTGCCCCCGCCGCATGGGCTGCGTCCTCAATGACCTTCAGCCCATGCTTCTCCGCCAGCGCCCAGATCTCCTGCATCCGGCACGGCAGCCCGGCATAGTGGACCGGCAGAATGGCCTTGGTCCGCGGCGTGATCATCGCCTCGACTCGTGCAGGATCGAGATTAAGGTCGTCGCCGATATCGGCGAGCACCGCGGTGGCGCCGGTTTGCAGGATCACGTTGACGGTGGCGCAGAAGGTGAGTGGCGTGGTGATCACCTCGTCGCCCGGCCCGATGCGCAACGCGGCCAGCGCCAGATGCATGGCGGCCGTACACGAGTTCACCGCCAGCGCGTGCTCCGCGCCCGTAGACGCGCGGAAAGCCGCCTCGAGCTCCGCGCACTTCGGCCCGGTGGTCACCCACCCCGAGGCCAGCGCCTCGGCCACCGCCGCCGCCTCCTCCGCGCCCAGATCCGCAGAGGCAAAGGGGATGAACGGGGGCATGTCAACCTCGGGCTGTCAACTGCCGAGGAACTCCAGTACGTGCGTCAGCGTGACCGCGGCGCGCTTCACGCTGCGGGGGCAAGAAGGATCCTCCAGCACGCGATCAAGCGGTGCGCTGAGATATTCGCTGAGATCGGCCGAGGTGCCCTCCACTTCCGTGCGCCAGTGAGACCCTGATGGACCTCGGGCCATTTTCTGGTCGGCGAGGTGCACCTTAAGCCGGTGAAAGAATTCGTAGTAGAGGCCCTCCAGCCACAGGCGGACGCCGGAGGGCGGGTCCACGGGGAGCCCATCCGAGTAAGGCACGTCAACCCCGGGGAGCAGCTCCCGGTTCAGCCTCCTGGCGCGGGCTTTCTGAAAGTTCGCAACAACGGGACTAGCGATGCCGAGCTTCAAAGCTTCGAGGTCGGATAGCAGGAAGACCACATGACAGAAGAACTGTAGATCCAGCGTCGTCGCATAAGACCAGCGCACTCCGCGGCTGTGAAAGTACATCCAGTTGGCCGCCGCTTTTCGCGGCCAGTGGCGGAGAAAAGGAATCCACAGCCCATAATCGCTGGTTATTAGCTCCTGGACCTCAACTCGGTTTCGAGCTCCGCGGAGCCACGGAATCTTGGGAGGCACGAGGTTGAGCAGTCCATATCGAAAAAGCCTCGAAGGCATTTCAGATCGGGCGCATGGAACCTTCCAGGCCGTCTTGAATGCGTTCTTGAGCAGGGAGTCGGCGAACAGCCCACAGTGGTACACAACGTTGGGTGAACTGTGCTCGCGCAGGCGACTGTAGCTACCACCGCGAAAGTAAATCTGCCCGTCGGTAAGTATGCTATAAAGCCGGCCGGGCAACGCCGGATCTCCACGAGTGATGACCGTTTCCAGACCCAGCTTCCTGCCCAATTCGGCTACGTAGGGCGCTTCGTTCGACTCGAGGTGCAGCAAGCGCGGCCGCACCCCTGCCCGCAGCAGGATCCCCAAGACGAAACGGCTGTCCGCACCGCCGGAGATCCCCAGCGCCGTGTGGGGAACCACCGGCACCAAGGAGGTCAGCCGCTCCACCATCGCACGATCGTCCGGCTCCGCGGGCTGAAAGTGCCCGTTTTCCACCACACGCCGCCGGCCCAAATCATAGGTCTGGAATAAATCCAATTTCCGTACACCGTCGAAAAGCGTCAACGTCCCGGGAAGATAGCCGACGGTTGCCAGCACGGCAAAGCGCTTCGGGCAAGGTCGCAGGCCCGCCGCCGCAGCGATGGCGAGCTGGGTATCGGCTGCCATGCCATCCCGGTAAAACACGTGCGCGATTCCCTGGGGCTCGACGATCACCGAATCCTGCACGTAGCGGATCCGGACCGCGTTCAGCAAGGGGTGGAGTTCGCTCGGCAGGCGTTCGGCGTGCCTGATAGGTGAGTCTTGGGCTGGCTCATCAAAGGCGAGCTTGCCCAGCACGCAACCGTCCTCGAAGCAGTGAAAATTGTCGCTGGGTTTGGCGCGGAACCAACCAATATGGCAGCCAGGCAGGGCCATGACCGTGATCGGCCCCGGCGAGATGGGCGCCAGCGCCTTGTGCAGCTTTTCGAGTGCTGCTCTGCATTGCTCGGGCGTGCTAGCCAACAACCACATTGCCAAGGACTCCTCGGGAACCTCGCCCGATGTCAAACGGGCTCATGTCAGCTTCCAATGCCCTCGAACCACTCCAAGAACCGGCGGATGCCCTCGGCGAAGGGCGTGCGCGGCGCGTAGCCCAGCAGCCGCTGAGCCTTGCTGATATCCGCCCAGGTCTGGGGGACGTCGCCCGGCTGCTCGGCCAGCCGTTCGATCCGCGCCCGCTGCCCCATGGCGCCTTCGAGCGCCTCCACCATCTCCTGCAAGCGCACGGGGCGCCCGCTGCCCAGGTTGATCACCTCATAGCGCGACCCATCGAAGTCCATGGCCGCCCGGATGCCCTCGATGATGTCGCCGACGTAAGTGTAGTCCCGCCGCGTGCTGCCATCGCCGTAAAGCGTTACCGCGCCCCCGTTTCGCATGGCCCGCGCGAACTTATGGATGGCCAGGTCGGGACGCTGCCGCGGGCCGTACACGGTGAACAGCCGCAGCGCGATGAAGCGAATTCCGTAAAGGTGGCTGTAGACGTGCCCCAGCAACTCGCCGCTGACCTTAGTGCTCGCGTAAGGGCTGATGGGCAGCAGCACCGGGTCGTCTTCGCGCCACGGCACGTTGGGATTGACGCCGTAAACGCTGCTCGACGAGGCAAACACGAACCGTTCTATGCCGCGTTCGCGCGCCAGCTCGAGCAGGTTCTGCGTACCGCGCACGTTGACTTCCTGGTAGCCGATGGGGTCCTGGATCGAGGGCCGCACGCCGGCCTTCGCCGCCAGATGCACGATAACGTCGTAGCTCTCGCGCAGGCCGGCCCGTAACGCATCGAAATCGCGGATGTCGGCCTCCAGGAGCCGGAACTCCGGCCGCGCGACATGCGCGGCGATGTTCTGGCGCTTGCGCTGCGGCTCGTAAAACGGGTCGAAGTTATCTACCACCGTGACGCGCCAGCCCTCAGCCAGCAGCCTGTCCACGAGATGGCTTCCGATGAACCCGGCGCCGCCGGTGATCAAGGCGTGGGGCATTAGCTCAGCAAACGACGCGAACCGGCTTCGCCAGCTTTACCGAGTCGATGTACTATTTTCGAGTCAAGGAAAACTATGGACCGAAAAACATGACGCTGGGAACAATCCTGTCACCGGCGTTCGATTCCATACACATCCCACACGTAACCTTGTAACCCGGGACCGCGCTCAGGACAACCTGCCGAATTATTTCCGGGTCGTCCCTGAGATGGTATGCTGAAATTGCCAACCGGGGCCTCCAACGCTGCATTGTTCTGATCGCTCCTGCGAGAGCGCGTCGTTCTGCCCCTTCGATGTCCATTTTGATGAAATCAACCCTCTCAAGTCCCAGCTCCGCAACCAGAGTATCTATTCGCACGAGCTGTACTTCAGGACCGGGCCGACGGCGCTCGGTGCCCACGACCGAATCTCTGAGCTGGTAATCGTCATCGACAAAAAGGGTCATCCTCTCTTCGCGATCCCACACCCCCTTCGGGTAAACCACCACACGGCCTGCGGCGATTTCGTTCGCAAAGTTCCGTTGCAGACACTGAATTGCTCTGGGGGAAATCTCGATGGCAATCACTTTTGCGGCGCCCCTGCGCAAAGCGACACGTGTGTACGCACCGAAGCTAGCCCCGCAATCGAGGACGACATCGCCTGCGCGAACGCCGATCTCCCAGTTGCCGTAAACTTCTTGCTCCTGCTCGCTTATGACCGCGGCGAGGCCCGAAACCGGAACCGACTCGACCCAAAAAGGACCTAGTGGCGTAGCCCACAGCTCCAACGGTCCCTCCCGACGGACGAGTCGGAACTGCTTGGTCCGGCGGCTAAACCGGTGCCGGACCCAAGTATCCCGGGCGGAGCTCAACAATGAACACTCGGGCGCTCGACGGAACGTCAGTAACCACACCTTTTTGCCTATCCGAGTCCCCAGATCTGTCCGCGCCGCGAGAGCAACAAGCACAACGAGGACAAGGCACGCCGCCCCCAAAACGATCGGCTGTCTCAAAGCTTTCGAACACATCTGTCCCGCTCCAAAATGCACTCCCTTGCCGCTTGGCCTCTTCAAGCGGAGAGAACCGGTGAGGCCCTGCTTCGTCAGTTCAGTGGACGTGCCGCAAATTTCGTTGCCAGGGGAAGCCGCCCGCGCCCAACCCTGCCAGCGCGAAACCCAGTCCCATCGCGGGAAGCATGTACCTGAGGATGGAGAGCGTCAGGACGGTCATTACCCAGAAGTACGCTATGAGAGCGGCGAGTACGAGCGCCAGCCCCCGCGTGTCCGGGTTCCGAAAGGCAATGACAGCCCCTGCGGCCATCACCAAGAGATAGATCAACTGGATGGGCAGTATGGGCCACTCCCAGCGTCCAGTGTCGGTGCCGTACCAGGCGCGCGCCGCCTTCCAGACTACGAACTTGAACAACGCGAGCGGCCTCTGACGCGCCTGCTCGAAGATGACTTCCGCTATCGCACCCACGCCGTTCAGCCTGGAGTAACGCTCCAACACCGCCATCTGGACCGCCCGAATGTCCGCGGGGATTTCGCGCGGCCTCCGGTATGCCTTGCCCGGGTGGACCGCGAAGGTGAGGCCATCCCTGATGCTTGGCGGCCCGCCGGTACTCAGCGGTATTAGCTGGCCCGTCCGGCGCAGAACCAAGATCTCCCAAGGCAACACCGCAAGCAAGGCCCCGCAAAGCAGGGCAGCCCCAAGAGCGACGCGGCGCCGCCATGCGCCATGCCCGGAAGCCAAGATGATGCAGGCGAGAACGAGCGGAGCGCCGATGGCTATCGGGCGCACGAGCATCGCCGCACCCAAGAGCGCCCCGCCTGCCAGCGCAACGAGCGCACCTCGCCCCGACCTACGCAAGGACCGTGCCCAAAGTAGGAGTCCCGCGTAAAACAATGCACAGAACGGCAGCTCCGTTAAAGGAGCCCTACTCAAGACGAGCATGAATGGGTAAGTCATCCACAAGGCCGCGGCCATGAGACCGGCGACGGGCGTCGTAACGAGGGACGCGATCTCGCACAAAAATACTGCGCTCAAGCCGACTGACACGAGATTCAACGTCAACACGCCAGCCGCCGGAGTCAGCCCGACGGGCGCCGTCGCGGCCCACACGCCGGCCAGCAACAAGGCATAGCCAGGCGGATACCTGGTGGCCAGCGTCTCCCCGTCCGCGGTAAGTCCCCTTCCGCGAAGGAGGGACTCGGCCACGGGGCGATGAAAGCCGTCGAAGTCCGAAGGAGTGCCGAGCTGCAGCCTCGGCGCAGTCGCCCAAAACACCAGCGCGACCGCGAGAGCGCCGCAGAAAACGAAGGCTCGGCGTGCCCGGACCGAGCTGTCGAGCCGGACGAACACTCGTCGGTATCCCGATATGCCGCCGGTGATCAAGGCGTGGGGCATGCTCGTTTGGGGCCTCTATCGCGAAAGCGCCGTAAAAAGCTTGCCCGGCTGGCGCGGCTGCGGACGAAGAATGAAATGGCCAACACCCGCCAGAAATCCCAAGCCGTAGCTGACGTGGTACGTCGCGAACACCACGGGCAGCAGCGGCAGCAGACGCCACTGTTTTCGCGCCGCCAGGATGGAAGCCGCCGCGCAGGCGACCCCGTACGCGGCCGCTTGCGCGAGCCAGAGAGCCCGCGCCGGCTCTGCGAGCCACGCGGCGCCGGCAAGCCGGCCAACGGCCCACAACCCGGGCAGCGCGACGTTCGCCAGCACGAACAACCCCGGGACGAGGTGCCGCCACGAGGCTGGTAACTTGTGTTTGCGGATCACCGCCACCTTCCAAAAGCCGTACTGGAAGTATTGCCGGAACAGCGCTCTCAGCGAACCCCGCGGCCTGTACCAGGAGCGGATGCGCGGCGATTGCCACACCACGCCGCCGGCCCGCACGATCCGCAGGTTCAGCTCGTCGTCCTGGTTGCGGACCAGCGTCTCATCGAACAAGCCGACGCGTTCGAAAGTGCTTTTACGCCAACAACCCAGATAGACCGTGTCAACGGGACCCTCGTAGGAGACCCGGCGCGAGCGAGCTGTTCCCGCACCGAAAGGACACTGAAAGGCGACTGCGATAGCGCGGGCGAGGCAGCCGTCTGCCTGCGCCGTCCATGGTCCGCCAACGCTGTCCGCTCCGATTTCCTCCAGCACCTCCACGCAGCGCCGCACGTAATCCCGGGCGTATTCCGTGTGCACGTCCATGCGCACGATGATCTCGCCGCGCGCCGCCCGGATTGCTTCATTGAGTCCGGTGGACACGATCCGGCCGCGGTTCTCGATGACACGGATGCGCGGCTCTTTCTTGGCGTACTCCTCGAGGATCTCGCGCGTGCCGTCGTCGCTCATGCCGTCGGCGACGATGGCTTCCCATTCGAAGCCATCGAGATCCTGCGCGAGCAAGCCCTCCAGGAAATGGCGGATGTGCGCAGCCTCATTGCGGCAAGGCACGATGACAGTGATCTTGGGCCGCGGCTCGCTCATCGGCCGTGGGCCGCCTCCTGTGCGATTTTCGAAATGACTGCCCGGAACTTCCCGTTGGGGCCGCGGGGGATCTGTTCGACTGGCTCCAAAATCACTTCCACGGGACCCAAGCGCTCACGGAGCCGAGAAGCAAGGACCTCGCCAGCCGCTTCGACTGCGTCGTTCGCGGGGACATATCTAACGCGGACGGAGTGCAAGTTCTCCTGAATGAGTTGGACTTCCCGTACCGCCCCGATGGCTATCTGGTTGAGGCTCTGCCAGATTGGGTGCCCATCATGGGGACACACCAAGTAATCGAACGCCCTACCCTCGATGGGGCCCAATGCAGGTAACGCTCTGCCGCACGGACACCCGCTGCTCCCCCCCACCAACCTCCCCCGGTCCCCCACGCGGTACCGGATCAACGGCATGTCGGCATTGAGCAAGCCCGTGCAAATCAGCTCGCCCACGCCATCGGAGTCCGGGTCGAGCACCTCCACCAGCCCCACCTCGGGCCACAGGTGCAAACGCCCGTGCTCGCATTCGCCTGCGGCGGCCACGATCTCCGCCATCCCGTAGGTCTCGCGCACGGGGCAGCCGAACGCCTCCCCGATCGCGCGCCGCTGGTATTCGAACAGCGGCTCGGCATTCGTCACGACCACCGCGAGACCGCTCGCCCGCCACCCCCTGCGCAGGGCTTCCTGCGCCAGCGCGTTCAGCGACGAGCTGTACCCGTATAGGTAGCGGACCCGATACCGCTCGAGCGCCTCCAGGTAATACGGGATCAGGTCGGGCGCCAGGTGGTAGCTGGAAAGGTAAAGCTGATTCAGCGCCGCGTTCCACACCCAGAAAGGCGGTCGCCTCTGGCTGACCGGCGTGACGAGCTGTCCGCCCAGGATCCCCCAGCGGTCGCGCCGCGAGACGCCGTACCAGCGCCGCCACCGCGCCTCGAACAGCGCGTACCATGCGCGGACGGTCTGGCGGCTCCACCATAGCCTGAGCGGCGTGCCCGTGGTGCCGCTGGTGTGTTCCTCGTACATGCGCCGCGGATCGCAGTCCTCGGCCAGAAACGCCTCGGGCTGCCTGCGGACTTCTTCCTTTTCAAGGATGGGCCAGTTTTCGAGCAGCTCCCAGGACGAACGGTCGCCGCGCCGCCTGCGCTCTTCCCACATTCGCCGGTAATAAGGGACCCGGGTGGCCGCGCGGTGGAGCACGTAGGCGAGCCGCTTCTGTTGCCAGTTGCGCCAGCGCTCCGCGCTCCAGCGTTCGCGCTCCAGCGCCTCTTCGACCAGCCGCTCGGTTTCGGAACCATAGCGCCAGCGCCGCAGCCGCCATCCGTGCCAGCTTGCGGCGACCGATCGCAACGCGGGCGGCAGACGATGATAAAGACGCAAGAGTCGTTCGTTCAAGACCTTTCTCGCTCAGCTACCTCGAGCAGGAGTTGCTCCCACTGCGGCAGCACGATGGACCAATCGAACTGCTCGGCCTTCCGCCGCGCGTTCTCGGAAAGGCGGGCGGCCAGTCCCGGCTCCGTCAGGATACGCCGTACCGCGGCGGCCATGGCCTCGGCATCGTCCGGCGGCACGAGCAGCGCATCTCGCTCGTGGTCGAGCAGGTAGGGAATGCCGCCCACGTTGGTGCTTACGATGCAGAGGCCGCACGCCATCGCCTCGATGACGCTCACCGGCGTGTTGTCCACGTTCGTGGTATTGAGGAAAAGGTCAGCCTCGTCCAGCACGGAGGGGACGGAATCTTTCGGGACGCCGTCCAGCAACTGCACGCGATCCCCGACGCCCAGGCGTGCTGCGACATCAGCAGTGCGCTTCCGGCTGCCGTCGCCTTTGTCGGGTCCGACCATCGCAAGCTTCGCCTCCGGAAATTCGGCTAGCAGGAACCGCAGGACGCTCGGCGCAAGCTCGGGGTTGTAGATACGATGGAACGCGCGGAGCCAGGTGAGTCGCGGCTCTGGTGCGGAACGCAACCGGAACCGGTACCGGCTCACCTCGATCGCGTTGGGGATCAGCCGGATGTCCGCCCGATACGGGGCCATGCGTTCCAGCAAGTAGCGCGACGGCGCGGTCACTGCCGGCGCCGGCCGGAGCAGGCGCCGCACGCGCCGGGGCCACCGGCGGGTGAACTCGGGCAAGCCGCCGCCGTGCAAGGTCAGCACATACGGCTTGCGGAGCCGCCGGAGCAACAACGTAACCGCCTCGGCCCACAAAAACGCGCGACCGCTGAAAACATCCACGTGCGCAAGCTCATACCGATCCCGTAGTCGCCAGGCCGTGGAAAGCATGTCCAGCAGGCGTACCGGCCTCGGTCGCCAGCCGGATGTCGCAAACACCCGCCATCCCCGCTGCGCGAGCCTCGCCGCCAGCTCGCCGGCGGCCTGAGTTCCGCCTCGCCCAGGACCCAACAGGTTCCCGACAACGAGGAGGGATCCCGCTCCGGTATCCAACGAAACGCCGCTCACGCTACCTTCCGAAAAAGTGCAACATAGTCGGCGAGCTCAGTGGTCACCGGTCCCAACCGCTCCGGGAAAGCTGTCCTCTTGGCGTTGAGCAGCAGGGGTCCGATGACCGGGACGTCTTTCACGAATTCCTTGAGCCTCTTCACTGCGGTCCGGCGCCTGATTCCCTCGCGTGTAGCCCGCGGGCCCCATGAGCCTTCGACTACCAGCGCGAGGCCACGGGCGTTACACGCCCGCACCAGCACGTCGCGGCTGAAGTAGCAAAGGTGCTCAAAGTCACCCCACCAGTGGACCCAATTGCGATCGTGGTCCTTCGCGCAGTCCCAATTCGGGCTCGACAACATCAGCAGCCCCCCTGGCCTCAGTGCCTGCGCCGCCGTATCGAGGAAAACACCGGGGTGCCGACTGTGTTCCAAGACCGCGTTCGCCACCACGATGTCGAAACCTTGAGGCCGGCACTGCTCCAATGGCTCCCCGAAGACGGGTACCCCCAAACGCCTCCTCGTCTCGTCTGCCGCTGCCGGGTTCAGCTCGACCCCTGCGCACTCACAACCGGCACGCTGAAAAACTTCCAGCAGATCACCGAGCCCGCAGCCGACTTCCAAGACTCTCTTGCCCGCCAGGTCGCCCACGTTCTCGGCGATCAGGCGAAAATCAAGGCGACGAGGATCCGCCGAGTGCCGGTGAGATCTCGCGTAGTTGCGATAGGTGCCTGTGGAGGAGCAGCCCTCCAAACCAAAGTAGTCGGTCGAATACAACCTTCGCACAGAAGCCTCATCGGGCATCGGATCCAGGTACGCCAAGCCGCACCGCGTGCACTCGACCAGCAGGAGTCCGTCAGCTCGCCGGCCCTTCGGAACGGGCGCGTCCGCACCGCACAGCCCGCAGGGCAAGTGCTCGAAGCGCGCGCCCGCGCAGACGTGGTGCAAACCTGCCGGAGTCGCTCGAAGATTCTCGCCTGTCCCCATCGTTCATGCTCCCAACCCGCGTCGTTGCGGTCTCAAGATCCGGTCCACCGGAGTGACGGGTAAGCCGCCGAAAGGATCCGCATGATACGTTCCACATACACTTCGTAGGTGAAGGCCGCGGCCGCCTCCTGCCCGCGCTCGGCCAGCCGTCGCCACTCATCGGGGTTTTGCACCAAGCGTTCGATGGCGCTGGCGTATGCCTCGATGTCCAACGTAGGAAGGGCGATGCCCGCTTGGGTCTCGGCGAGCACCTGCCCGATCGAGGACACCGCCGAGGCCACCGGAACCGCGCCGTGCGCCATGCCCTCGCTGAGCACCTTCGGCCACCCCTCGGACAGCGAAGGCAAGACAACGAAATGGCAGGCCCGGTAAAGATCCGCCAGCGCCTCCCTGGACAGCCAGCCGTGGAGGCGGATGGCGTCACAGAGCCCTTTGCGTTCCACTAGCGAGACCACTCGATCGCAGTCAGGCCCGTCGCCGGCGAGATCCACAATCACATCGAGGCCCCGCCCAATAAGTTCCGCCGCAATTTCCACCACGCGCAGGACACCCTTGGTTTCTTCCAGCCTGCCGGCAAACAGCAGGCGGACGGGGCGGGACAATCGCTTACTCGCCACCGAGGCTATGGCTTGCTCCAGCTCCTTCTGGCTGAAGGATGGATTTACGAGCGAGTGCACGTGCTCAGGCTGGTTGGGCCATCGTCCGTTCACCGTGACTGGTCCCCCAAAGGCACCCGACTCCAGCCAGAAACGCTGCAATTTGTAGGAAAGCGGTTCCGGGCCGCCAGGCCGCCAGTTGCCCGCATATTTGGCCCAGCGGGGCTTTTGCCGGTCCATCAAAGCCCACAGGCACGCCACGAGTCCTATGTTGCATGGGCAGCGAACGTGGACCACGTCGGCATCCCGGGCCGCCGTCGTGATGGCGCGCAGGTAGGCTGGCGCCGCTCGGAGTGATTCGATCTTGCCCGCAAAAGAATCGCCGCCGGCCGGCTTGACGGGGATCAGGTGGACATTCGGCGCAGCGTAAGGCGTGAAGCTGGGCGGGGCGGGGCTTGTGGCGACAGGAGCAAGCACGATGAGACGGTCAAATCGGGTTGCCAAATAGTCCAGCTCGCGGACAAGCGGACCCCATCCTGCCTGCTGAGTTCCCCAAACCCGATGCACGGCGCCCGAAACCACCAAGAGACCCGCCACAGGGTTATCCCGGTATGCCTGACGTCACCCGGCGAGCACGCTCTCGTACGCCTTCAGGACCTTCTCCAGGATAGCTTCAGGACTGTACACCGTTCTGACGCGTTCCTGAAGCCGCCGCGCCAGTTCATCCCGGTACCCCGGCGAGCGCAGCAATGCGAGGATCGCTTGCGCCAACTGCCCGGGATCGCCCGCCCTGACCAAAAGGCCGGCACGACCTTCGTCCAAGATCTCCGGACATTGCCCTACGCGAGTCGCAACGGCCGCAAGGCCAGCGGCTCCGTACTCCAAAAGCACCAGAGGGAAACCCTCGCTCGCCGAGCTCAGGAGGCCGACATCGGAGTTCCGCACGATTCGGAATACATCGGGGCGTGGCCCCAAGTGCGTAACATGTCGCTCCAAGCCCAGCCGATGGATTTCCGCAAAGAGCTGAGCGGTCCATTGTGGATCGGGAGCCGCCCCGACCAGCAAGAGGTGCGCCTCCGGAACTTCTTTTACAACTAATGCCAGAGCGCGGATCGAAGTCAGGTGGTCCTTCTGGGGTCGCAAGTTGGCGACTTGTACCAGGCGAGAACCGCGAATCCCCGGGAGGTCGATCTCGCCCGGCAGGACCTCTTCATCTTGGATGCGCACGAAGTTCGGCACGTACCAAATCCGGTCGCGCCGGACTTTCAGGTGTCGCGCCGACCAATTCGCCAGCTCGTCGCTGACCGCGAGGACGCCTGCCAACTTGTAGCTGATCACACGATACGGTAAGACTGACCTCCCGTGGGAGCGCAAGCCCCCGTATTGGTCATGCCATAAGACCTTTCCTCGCCGGGCTACTCCGGAAGCGAGCCCAGCAATAAATACTGAAGTTGACTGCGCGTGAATCAGCTCGATGCGGTGGTCAGCAATGTATCGGGCCAGCCGCCGGATGGCGTTGAAGTCAAACCGCGAACGACGCCCCAGACAAAACCACCGTACGTGCGGAGCGATTTCGCTTTCCAGCGGTCCCCCGCGCCGAGTACAACACAAATGGGCCCGGAAGCGGTCTCGCGGCATGGCATTGGCAAGATTCACCGCCATGCGCTCCGCGCCCCCGAGGGCCAGAGTATCAACCACGTGCAAGACGCCTATCATATAATTCCTGGAGCTTAGGTGCCGCCTGCCGCGCGAGTCTCCTGCCCTCGGGCCTCCTGGCGCTGGAAATGACCCCCGCCAACAGACCGTAGATGAACCATGGGGCGGTGCCCGTCAGCCCGGTCAGCACCCACAGGTGAATGCTCATGCCCACGAAACTGGCGTAGGCGGCCACGGACCAGAGGTCGCCCCGTCGCGCCGCGCGCATCGCCGCCGCCAGTCCCTTCAGCGCCAGCGCCGCCAGCAACAATGCCAGCGGCACGCTGCCCGCCAGTCCGGTTTCCGCCAGCACCGCAATGTAGGAGTTGTGCGAGGACTTCACGTTGAAGTGCTCCTGGCCGGCGTAGCGCAAAATCGGCGGACGCTCCAGCGGCACGGAGGTGCTCTTGAAGCGATCCAGACCAGCGCCGAAAAGCGGGTTTTCCCAAAACATTTTCAGGCCTTTCTGGATCATCAGCTTGCGTATGTTGTACGAAGTATCGCGCTCCAGCGTCTGGAAGCTGCGCACCCGCTCGCCCACCGGCTCGCTCAGCCGCTCCCGCGCAAGCCAGAACACGAGTCCCGCCAGCGCCAGCCCGCCCGCCAAAGCGCCCAGATAACGGGGCAACGCGCGCGGGCTGGCCAAACAGAGAGCCAGAAGAACGCACAGTCCCGCCGAGAGGGCTACCCACGATCCCCGCGAGCCGCTCAGCACCCAGGCCAGCAGCACCATCCCCAGCGCCGCGAGCGCCCAGCGCCTCCGCCCGCCTCGCAACGCCGCGGGGAGCGCCACCGCAAACGGGGCGAAGGTCGTGAACTCCCAGCCATACGCGTTCGGGCTCATGAAATACGACTTTTCGTGTCCCCAAAAGCCGAACGCGACCGCTTCCACAACCCGCAGCCCCGCCAGCAAAGTGACTCCCGCGGCCAGCGCCTTGCAAACCCGGCCACGAAACTCGGGGTTGGCGCAGAAAACCATGCTCAGGGCAAAGGCCGTCATCCAGTAAGCCCAGCGGACCAGCTCGTAGGCTTCGCCGGGCGTAATCCGTCGCCCGCCCCAGACCTGATTCGCCACGAGCGACATGGCGCAGCCCAGCCAGTACCACACCGCCAGAGCCAGCCAGCCCTCGTATCGCGCCCAGTGCACGCGCGCCTGGCCGGTGGCGACCTCCAGCGCCACCAGCATGAGAATGGGCGCCGAAAGCGAGATGCCCCAGAACGGCACGTCGAGCAGCGGGACGGCCATGTAGAACGCGAAGGCGAGAAAGAGAATCTGGGCGCGCGTCAATCGCGCCCGCCGCAGGGCGTGCCCGGCAAACCACCTGCTCCGGGAGGCTGATACCAACGCCGAGGCGTTCGTCACGGGATCCTCCCGGGCGCGAGCGTCACGGCAGCGGCCAGTGCCCGCTCGGCATCCCCCCACCAGTCAATGTGCGGCGCCAGGTTCCGGGCCGTTGGCTTGCGGAGGAGTCCCAGCGCCACGCCCGCCGTATACCCCAATGCGTACCGGCAATGGTCGCGGCGGAGACTCGTCACCGCGCGCAGCCAGGCCAGTGCAAGGTTGCCGGCGTAACTTTTGACCAGAGCCACGCGATCGCTCAGCCGCGGCGGATCGAAACCGCGGTAATAGTCGTTGAGCAGCCGGCGACTGTAAGCGAGCGCGCGGCCAAAGCCGTAAGGATCGCTCGGGTAAGCTTTGGGGGTATCCGAGTTAGGGTGCTCGATGCCCGTCTCGAAGGCGAGCAGGATACGCCCCTTCGCGCTGAGCCGGCGCCCGAGAAAGGTGTCTTCGCCCAAGCCACACCCAACCTCGGTGAGTGCGAACAGGGCGTCGGAGAAACATTCCGGCCCGAGGGCGTCCATGCGGATGGCCATCACTCCGCCGCGCAACCACGCCACTTCCTCGTATTCCCGTCCGCGGAAAACGGGGACCTGGCGGTGGCCGCTCGGTGTCAAGTCCCCGGGCCGGACGCCCCTCCCGCTACCGAAAAGTTCGACAAGGCGCGCCGCCGGCCCGGAGGGACGCAGGGACCGCTCGCCGTTGCTTCCGGAGATCGTGATAGCAGCCGTCACCGCGACCACTTCGCGCTCCCCGCGCACCAGCGGCGCCAGGACTTTTGCGAGAGCGGCCGGATTGCGCAGCATCAAGTCATCGTCCAGATAGAGGAGCCAGTCGGCGCCAGCCGCCGCGCGCCAGCCCAGGTACCGCTGGTAGGCGAGATTGGCATGGTTCGAGGGCACGTAGACCAGCCTCCAGCTCGCAGGCAGAGCCGCGTCCCGGAGCGCCCGCAGCACTTCTCCCGACCGCGGCTCTCCGTCTACCACGATGACGGTCTGCGGCTGAAGCGTCTGCCCGGCCAGATCCCCCAGCAACCGGCAGAGCAGCCGGCTCCTTCGGTACGTGGGAATGCAAACGGCCAGGCGCGATGAAACCTGCCCGGACACCGGCTAACCTCCGCGATGCGCTTCCAGTACAGCCCGGTAGAAGCGCAGGTTCTCTTGAGTCAGTAAGGCAGCGTCAAACTTTTCCAGAACGCGGCGACGCGCGGCCTCGCTGCACTGCTTTCTGAGGGCGGGATCCCCGAGCAAGCGCAAAATGGCGCCCGCCAGCTCCTCCGGCTTTCTGGGGTCGGCAAGCAACCCCGAGCTCCCGTCTTCGACGAGCTCCGGACCGCTGCCCAGCGAGGTCATCACTATGGCGGCGCCACAGGCCATGGCTTCCGCGCATGTCAGCCCGAAGGCTTCCGCCCGCGAAGGAAAAACAGCCACGGCTGCGCGCGAGTAATAAGCAGGCAATTCGGCGTGAGGCTTCGGACCGGTAAAGACCACGCGGGACCGTACAGACTCGGGCAAGCCGCGCAGCCATGACTCGACGGGGTTAGCACCGTTTGCGGGCGCCGGAAGCCGGCCGACGATCGTCAAATGCGCTTGGGGCGCCTCCCTGGCCACCAAGGCAAACGCAGCGAGGAGGTCGGGCACGCCTTTGCGCCGCGTCACGCTCCCTACATAGAGGACTTCCCACGGATCGCGTTCCACCGGCGCCGGCCGGAACAACTCGGTTTCCACGCCGTTGTAAATCACGCGGAACGGTGTCCCGTTCAAACCCAAAGCGCGCAGCGTGATTTCCCCGATGCTGCGGGAGACGGCAGCGAGGGCGTCGGCCATAGCCACGTTGCGCCTTTCGAAGAACCGGAGAAGCCGGCTCGCACGGCGGCCCTCGTAAAATTCATGAGCCGTGTGCGCCCCATGCATGCGGACCACCAGCGGGCGCATCGGCGCCCGCCACAGCGGGCCGCTCCAGTCGTAGCTCTCCACGATTTGAGCGCCGAAGTCCCGGGCAATCGTCGCTGCGCGGCGCGACAGGAGCACCCTCTCGGCCAGCAGGGCCGGGGTGATCTCGTACCGGCCGAGCCTCAAGGTCAGCGCTGGGTACCGCGGGGGCTTCAGCCGCCAGACCTCGACGCCATCCTCGCATGCGTGTTCCGGCAAATCAGCGCCCGCGCTCCAGCCGACCACGGCGACGGCATGTCCCAACCGCGCCAGCCTGCGCGCCAGTCCCTGGACGAACGTGCCCACGCCGCCATGCGGGGCCGGTGGATACTCGTTGCAGATGAAACAGATTCTCATGCGGCGAAATGCTCTAGGCGCAAACCCGCTCGTACATCGCGAGAAACAGGGGCACGAGGTCCTTGAGGCTGAATTGCTCCTTGACCCTTCGGCGGGCCGCAACCCCCATTTCGCGCCTCCGCTCCGGATCATCCAGCAGGCAGCGGATCTTGGCGGCCACATCCCATGGATCGCGGCGGCGAGCTACCAGACCGGTGACGCCGTCTTGCACGTTCTCCGGCAAACCGCCCGCGTCCGTGCACACTACCGGGACACCGCAAGCCTGGGCCTGGAGCACACTGTTGTTGAAGGCTTCTCCCACGCTGGCCAGCACGTATACGTGCGCTTCCCAGAGCTGCTGCCTCACCTGCTCCGGCGAGAGCCAACCCAACAGGTGAACCCGTCCTTCCAGGCCTAGCTGCCGGATGGCGTACGCCACGGCCGGACGCATCTCGCCATCGCCCGCGATGTGGTAGCGAATGTCGTACCCTTGTTCCACCAGCATGGCGACGGCCTGCAGGGCGAACTCCCAGCCTTTGGTCCAGGTTAGCCGGGCAGCAGTAAACAGGCGATACGGACCCCTGCTGCCCTCGGGACCCTGGGGAACCGGCGCCGGGCGATAAAAATCTGTGTCTATCGCGGGCGGGATCAAGCTGTGCCGGCCCCCGAGGTAGCCCCTTTTCCGCGCTTCCTCGAGCAGGTGGCGGGATATGAAATGCAGGTGGTCCGCTTCGCGGAGGAGGCGGTCGTAGCGGTCCGGATGAAAGGTGAAGTCCTGCCCGCGGAAGCTAACAATCACCTTGCCGCCCAGGATCCGCCCGAATTCGAATCTCCGGATGGCGATCTGCGCCGCATTGAAGTGCACCACATCGAAGCCTCGATGCAGACACGGCCAGTACTCGAAAGCCTTGCGCAGTGCGGTCTTTGGCTTGTCGGAGACCGCCAGGACCCGGAGCGCGTGCAGCGGTCGCAGAGGCCGAAACGCGTAACGCAAGCTGGCCACACCACAGCGCACGAGCGAGCGACCCGGCTCTGCAAGGTTGGCGAACTCAACAACCCGGGGCCGGGACACACCGTCACCAGGCATCGCGTCCGGGCCCACTTGTTCGCAGAAGACCGTCAAGTCCACACCGCTGCGCACCAATGCTCGGGTCCAATCGTAAATGTATGGGTGTTCGACGCTCGGGTAACAATGGGTGACGAGCGCAACCCTCATCGGCGCCCTTGGAAGCAACCCTGGTAAAGCTCGAAGAACTCCCTCGAATGACGGCTCGCGCTGAAGCGTTCGCGAACCTTGGCCGAGGCAGCGCGACCGAGGCGCGTACGCCGTTCGGGATCGCGAGCCAATTCCTCGAGCGCCCGAGCCATCGCACGCCAGTCTCGAGTGGGAACCAGCAGCCCGTCCTCGTCGTGGCTGATCGCCTCGTCCATCCCCCCGGCGCGGGTGGCGACCACGGGCAGTCCGGCCGCCATCGCCTCGATCACGGCGTTACTGATGCCCTCGGCCACGGCCGGGTGAAAGTACACGTCGGCTTCAGCTAAAGTGTCCCGAATCCACGATTGCGGGCGCACACCCACCAGTTCGATCGCATCCTCGACGCCCTCGTCCCGGGCCGCATACTCGATTTGCACCCGGCATGGACCCTCGCCGACCACTCGCCACCGGCAAGAGATTCCCCGCCGCCTCAGCTCTGCGATGGCCACCACGCCGTACTCGAGCCCTTTGCGCCAGTGCAATCGTCCCACGGTGACCAACAAAAGGGGCCGGCGGCCGATCCCACGTGCCAGGGGCCGCTCGGAGCTATGTTCCGGCGCGATCGTGTAAATGACCTTGGCGTGGGGTAATGCCTGCTCAATCACCTCCTCTGCCGTCCTCCGGATGTCCTCCGAGACGCAGTGGATCCCGCGCGCCCCGCAGAGCGCGTCCTTGAGACCTTGCCGGTAGCCTTCATTGACGACCGGTTCGACCTGGATGTCCGATCCTCGCAGGCTGACGGTGTAAGGGATGCCCAGCGCTTCCGGGATCCAACGCATCAGGATTGCGAGCCCGGCCATGTGGAAGTGGATCAGGTCCGGTTGCAGGCGATCGAAAAAGCCCAGAACGGCGCGGTCGCGCAAAGGCCGCCGAAGGCGCCATGAGTTTCCAACCAGCGCGTAGCGGAGATTCCACACTTTGGCGGGCAACGAAAGGTGATCGTAGTTGGGCATGAGCAGCTCGCCCGCGACCGGCTTGTCCGCCAGGCTGGCCTGCGGTTGGGTGGCAGGGCTGCGCCCGACCAGGACGATATCCACCGCCGAATATCTCCGCATCGCTTCCACGTGCCGCCGGATAAAGACCTCCGGGGGCACCGTGTGGCTGATCTCGCAGACTCTCATGTACCAGCCGTGCGGCCCTCGATCAGGCCACGGTAGATCTCGGCGAAACGTTCCGCGCAACGCTCGATCGAAAAACGCTGGGCGGCCACCGCCGCGCGGGCCCCCATGGAGCGGCGACGCCCCTCGTCCAGCATGGCCTCCATGGCGTTTGCCAGATCGGAGGGCGATTCGGGAGGAACCAGCAGGCCGCAATCGTCTTCCAAAACTTCGGGCACCCCGCCCACGCGCGTCGCCACGCAGGGCAGTCCGGCTGCCATGGCCTCGACCAAAGCCAAGCCCAACCCCTCTGAGCGGGAAGGCAGAACGAAAACGTCAAGGCCGCCGAGGAAGTCTTCGATATCGGCTTGATAACCCACGAAAAGAATTCGCCGGCTCAAGCCCAGTGCGCCCACCTTTGCCACGAGTCGCTGGTGCAGGGGGCCGTCGCCCGCGAGCACAAAATAAGCTCGTGGTTCACGGTCGGCAAGCAGCGCGCAAGCCTCGACGAACACCTCGTGACCTTTCACCGGATGCATCCGTCCCGCCGTTCCGAATACCACGGCGTCATCGGGAATCCTGAGGGCCTGCCGCCAGGGCGCCGGTCGGCGCCGCGCCGCTGAGTTCAAGCCCAGTCGGATCCCGCCGGGGACCACTTGCGGCGCCGGGAGGTCGCCAAGTCCGAGTTCGCGCCAATGATCGGCGATGGCCCGAGAGACCGCCGTGACGCAGGACTTGCGCGAAGCCGCCAATGCAGCAGCCCGTCGCCAGCGTGCCAGCTCCTGGCCCTCGGGCGAATAAACTCCGTGCAGCGTCCAAACCCAAGGAAGCCGCGCGTATTCGAGCGCCGCTTTGGCTTGCAAGTCAATCCATGCGGTCACGTGGGTATGGACCAAGTCCGCGCGGATCTGGCGAAGCAACCGGGCCAGTCGCCACGCGAAAGTGTGAACCATGCGCTCCCGGAACCAGCGCCAGAACCGGTAAGGGCGCTGCGGCGGGTGCTCGGGCCAGCGGAAGGGGCAAGCGCACACAGGCACGCCGGCCTCCTGGAAGGCACGAGCCAGCTCGCCGCTGGCGGCGTAGGTGCAAACCACGAAATGCCGGGATGATCCCAGCGCGCGGCTTCCAGCCAGGCCAAAAATCAGCCGCTGGACCCCATAGCCGCCGAGAGTGCCGATGATGTGAGCGATCCTCATGCTTTCGCCGCTCGCGTGATCCGCCGCCCCGCTGCCGCGTGGGATAGCTTCCGTCCGATCGCCGCCGCCCCTTGGGTTGCCGCTGGGCGGTGGGCAGTGCCCGCGCGAAGGTCACCCCTCCCGTAAGACTCTTGCAAGCTCACTCAAAGTCAAAGGTTGTGCAGCATGGCGGCGCATAGCATGGAGCGCGACACTCTCCAGACCTCGAAGCAGTTCGTCGACCTCCGTCTCGGTTTGAGCGTAAGGACTCGCCCCGGGAATGAGCTCCACACTGTGGAACATCACGTTGAGGACAGTCGCGGAACCGCGACCAGAAGCCACGATGGCATCAGCGGCCAATTTCATCTCCTCAGGGGTGCTCCGTAACGGTCGCAACCAAACGGGTTTTGGCGACAGGCCTAACCTCGGGAGCCATCGCTTGAGCCATGGGCTGCGGTCATGGAACCGCCTCAAGAGGAACCTCGGCCAGTTCACCATTGTCCGGTCAACGATGCTCACCGGCACCTCCCAGATCGGCAACGAGCCCTCGCGCCGGCAGTCCCGATGGCTGGGACGGTACGGCTCCCAGGGCGCGCCCCAGTAATTGACGAGCAGGCCGTCACCAAAATGCCAGGACCTGAACGGTGTAACGCTACTGTCAACCTTGTAACCGAGTTCGGCCAGCCAAGCCAGTGTTCGCGGCGAAAGGGCGAACCGGCCCGCGCGGAAACTCGCCGGTTTGCGACCCAAGCGCCGCTGGAACAGCTCGGTCAGATCCTTTAATTTCGCCAGCTCCAAAGCCGGATCGAGACCGCACAGCACGCCGTCCGTGCGGCTGGCCTCCAGGTTCGCACCGGGTTCCAGAAACTCGACGTGACAGTGAGCGCCCAGCTCGCAGTGCTCCAGCTTCTCCAGAACCTGCACTGATTTGTCGTCCCGGAGCACTTCCGGGCTGAGCAGTAAGGTGGGCTTCAAGCCCAACGTCTGGCACAACGGCATGAGCTTAGACGGAATGCCCTCGACAACGGAACGGAAGGACAGCGGCTTCCGCACGCTCCAGTCGGGGCTTTTGTCGCACTCAACATCTATAGAGAGTATGAAATAGACTCGCCCCACGGAACCTTCCTCAGCGCAGGATTGCGTCCCGCACCGCCACCAACCGGGTCGCCGCCCGAGTCAGCTTGAGGCGCACCGACCAGGGATTCTCGACTCTCACCGTATGGTATAGCTGCTTGCCGGTGGCGAACTGGGCTTTGTACGGCGCTTCCCCGCGCATGAAGTTGAATTCGCGGATCTGCGGGTCCTCGCAACACCGCTTGACGAGTTCGTAGACCAACATATTACCTGGGGCATACGCACCAAACTCGCTATCCATCACCAGAAGGTACAAATACCATGCGCCACCTAATAGCCAGCCTATGGCCCCAGCCCAAAGCCTGCCATCCGGCCCCTCCAGCACCGCGGCTTCCGCCCAGCCACGTTCCTCGTACGCCGCAATCACTCGCTCGAAGAATCGGCGGTGGGCTGGATGACCAAAATAGTCGTTCTGGCCTTTCTCCTGCCTGCGCTTGGCGTACAAGCACAGCAGGGAAGGCAACAAGACGATGATTTCACGGGTGACTATGGCGAGTCTGGGCGTAACGTACTGCTCCCCCATGCGTTTCAAACGTCGGCGCAAATCCTTAAGCGACTTCCGGTAGCAATTCTGTTCCAGCGTTGAGAAGTCAGCGCCGGTATCCACGACGTAGAAGCTCTGTGTGGACGCCACCCGTACACGAAAGCCTCGTCGGGCGAGCGCTTCCCGGAAGTATATCCAGCGACTGGAGTTAGCCGGGAGCCAGTCCAGATCAAGGAGGTCCCAGCCTGCGCGCTCCTGGTGGAGCCAGTCCGCGAATGCCTCGCAGACGCGCTCCTCCCAGCCCGGCGCCGCCAGCACGTCGAAGAAATCAGATGGACCGCGTGCCAAAGGGACCAGCCGGCGGTGAGTCCAGAAACGGGTGCCACGGACGTGCTCGATGCGAAGCGGCAAGGCCCCGACCACCGCTCCCGAAAACTCGTCCCGCGCCAGCAGGAGTAACGGCTCCGCGTTCGGCGGCATGCATTCTTCGGCGAACGTCCTCAGCCATGCACCCGTGAGGTGCACCCCGTGCGGAATACCTGCCGCAAGAGAGTCCATCGTGATAACCGTCCGTTCATCGAACCCGGTCCCCACTACCGTGGCTAACGGTGCCTGCGGCACCTTCCCGAAACTCGGCGCTGCTAGCATATCCGCCCTTATAGGAATCACTCCAAGTGACTCTGGACCTAACGGGTAACCTCTCCGTGCCGGGAACGCCATGCAAGGGCGAGGTCACTTGAGGCTGACTCCCGCCAGGGGACACACGCACCTATGCCGCTGTTGTCGGGGCGTACCCGCACAGCCTTGAGGATGCCCAGTAGGTAACCCCAACAATACCAAAGCCGATAGCGGGATGGTGCCTTGGCCGTCTCAGTTAACCGACAAAGCAACGTTACTCCGTAATCCAAGAGCAAGCGGAACCGATCCGACCTCGGAGGCCAATCACTCCCACGGTAGTAATCGTTGAAATACCGTTGCCCGAATGCCTCCGCGTAACCGCGGCACCTCGCGGCCCTCGCGTCTCCAAGTTTCTCGGTCTGTGTGTGCCTGACCGGGCAAGCCTTAACTAACACCATTTCACCCCCGCGTAGCTGGAGCCGTCGGCCCAGAAAGGCCTCCTCGAGCTCGACCGCGCCCATCGCACCAAAAGCAAACATCACCTCGGTAAAGCAGCTCTCTGTGAGCGATCTGGTGCGACACGCCATCGCTCTCATATCCACCCAGCCGACCCGAGTGTACTCGGCAAGGTCATCCGGAAGGGTGCGACGACCAGCCGGGGTCAAATCGCCGGGCAGGGTACCCGGCACCCGGAAGCGCCGCGTCAACCGGCCAAAGCCGGCGGGTCTCCCCCGGACGCGGCCGAAAACCTCGGTCCTTCCAGCCTCCCGAACCATGGCTGTGGACGCGGTGATGTAACGGTGGTCCCATCCTATAGGCTCCACAAGCGTTTGCAAAGCGTTCACCTCCGGCAGCGAGATCCCAGCCTCCAAGTAGACGACCACGTCAAAATCGCGCACGGCCCGCCAGCCAAGAAACCAGATATAAGAGGCCGACCGATAGGAGGCCCGGATCTCGGTCAACATCCACCTGGTCCCCAGATCGCCCCTTTTCTCAGCCAGACGCAGGCTGTCCCGAGGGCTGACGAGCACGACTGCGTCCGGTTGGAGGGTCTGATGCCGAAGTTCGCACAGTAAATTGTCACTGTCTGCATATTGGTCCGCGGTCCAAATCACCACGGCAATCCTAGACTCCTTCAATGCAGCCGCCATACGGTTTACAGCGCTCTCGGGAGTCAAGCGCAGGAGACGAGGTGCGCTCGTTCAGTATCGCGCGCAGCTGACGCTTCCAGATATTGATAGCATCCTGATCCAACTGCACCATGGTGGGCCACGCCTCGCGTACGAGCGCCTCAAGCCGAGCACACAGCTCGGCCCTCGGGACAACGGGCAGTCCAAAGTCCTTCGCCATCTCCACTGCTCGGTTGTCGACGCCAACAATAATCGCGCGACGCCGCCACTGCAAAGCCCGAATACCGGCGTGTAATCTCGTTCCCACATAATCGACCTTGCTCGAGCGCAAAAGCTCGTCCAGACCGGCCAGGCTGGGAGGCAGTTCGATGCAACTTAATCCACCCAACTCCCGCAGATATTCTCCGTCCTCCCACTGTGCTCGCCAGAAATAAATCCGCCGATAATAGGTGGACACGACACGCAGGAGAACCCGATCCTGCACCGGATCCCGGCGGAACTTTGTCAGCGTTACTACCGCAGCCTCGCTCGGTTCCCGGGGAATTTCCGCGCAGTGGGCCGGCGTTAAACACCAAATAGATGGGCAGCCCGTGTTGAGGACACGAACTCCATACGCGGCAAGCTTTGCAGCGGTATAGCTGTCGCGAACAGAGTGGAACCAGCCATTCCTCAGAACGCGGTTGTAAAATTGCAACGTGAACGAGGTGGGAGGTCGCCGTTCGTAGTTACCCCACCCGACTCCACAGAGTAGTAAATTATTCGATAATCTTAAGGTAGCCTCGGGCTTCGGGGTCGTCGTTTCCAACCGCGAGACCATGCAATTCGTCCCCACGTGGAGGCAAACCGTTGCCCTCCGAGCTATCTCAATAAGTTCTTCCAAGGCCGGGAAGGGGGCAAAGTGGCAGACGAAGTGTCCCTCTAAGATCCCGGCGGTTTCCTTCAAGAAGGACTCAAGTATGACTTGATCCCCGTGATTCGTGCTGTTGATTGACTCGTTGAAAAGCACAACGAAAGCGGGAGCGTGGCCTCTGCGCAGGCTCGGGCTTGAGGTCATCGCGTCTCCAGGCCCATTCATATGAGTGGCCTTTGGCACGTTGTGGACGTTCAGCAGGTCGGCAAGCGCCACACGTGAGGCATAAATACGGCGCCGTATTTGCCACCCAAGGGCACCACTCGGCCAGCGACGTGGGCGCCCTGTACAATGAACGAGGCGGCCCCTTCGATGTGATCCTCTAACATGCCGTGGCGCACGAGGGCCACGTTGACCGTGTAGCGACCGGGGACAAGTAAGAGCTGTCCGATCTCGCACCGAAATGTCGACCCGCCGATGACGTCGGAAACCGAACGGTTATCGCTGTGGAAGGTGGCTACCGGCAGGCCCCGTTCAGTGTAAATAGTGAACGCACAACAGAGGTCGGTCCCGGGTCCGGAAAATGCGAACTGGAACGCGGCTGGACGCCCAGACCTGAGTGTTCCGGCGCACCCGGTATCGAGGTCGATAATGTCGACCCGCTGGAGTCGAGCAGGCCCGGTCCCCCGACGGTCTACCCGGGACGCCAAGTCACACGCAAGGCTCCGTTGCGAGCCGGCCAAATAGAAACTCACAACCGCTGGCGTGGGGCCTGACTTCGCGACTCTGCCGGCCTGCAGACAGATGGCGGACGAACAAAGCTCGTCAATCGCCGCCATGTTATGACTCACAAACAGCACCGTCCTGCCCTCGCCGGCCACTTCGCCCATTTTGCCCAGGCATTTCTTCTGGAAAGCGGCGTCGCCGACGGCCAGGACCTCATCCACCAGCAAGATCTCGGGCTCCAGGTGAGCGGCCACCGCGAAGGCCAGCCGCAGGTACATGCCGCTCGAGTAGTGCTTGACGGGCGTGTCAATGAACTTCTCCACCTCGGCGAAGGCCACGATCTCGTCGAACTTGCGCGCGATTTCGGCGCGCTTCATGCCCAGAATCGCGCCGTTCAGGTAAATGTTCTCGCGTCCGGTCAGCTCGGGGTGGAAGCCGGTGCCCACCTCGAGCAGCGAGCCGACCCGCCCGCGCACCTCGGCCCACCCCTCGGTCGGCTCAGTCACGCGCGAGAGAATCTTCAGCAGCGTGCTCTTGCCCGCGCCGTTGCGCCCGATGATGCCGAGAACCTCGCCCCGCTTGACCTCGAACGACACGTCCTTGAGCGCCCAGATGGTCTGCTCATCCGACTCGCGGCGGCCATCGCGGCTCAGCCAGCCGCGGATCGTCCGGACCGTGCGCTGGGCGCCCTCGACCAGCGTGTCGCGCAAGGTGCGGTAACGCTCCTGCCGCCCGATGCGGTACCGCTTGCCCAGTCCTTCGACCCGAATCGCGATGTCGCTCATCGGCCCGCTCGCACTTTGTTGGCGCGAGGCACAAACGCGTAGATCTGGGTTCTGCCCCGGATGATCTCGTATTCGGGATTGAGTTGCTTTACCAAGCGAGGGATGACGGCGCGGTCATCCGGCAAGTGGTACACGCACACGGCGAGCTTCGGTGCAAACATACGCAGTGTCTGCTCAGCGCCCGCCAGCGCGTGCCGCTCGGGTCCCTCGATGTCCATCTTGATGAAATCCACTCGTTGCAAACCCAGTTCCCGCACGACCGCGTCAATTGTGGTCGCGCGGACCGAAAGTGCTCCCGCGCCTGATACGTGCCCCGCCGCAGTGTTATTAAGCCGGGGCTGTTGGAACTTGAGCGTGCCTTGGGTGGACCACGCCGCCGCCTCCACGACCTTCACACTTCCGCGCCGGATTTGCTCAGCGAAAGTTTTCCGCAGGCACTGGGCATTGACGGGCTCAGGCTCGAAACCCACGACCAGCCCGGCGCCGCGCTGCAGAGCCAGGCGCGTGAAAAGACCCAAATGAGCGCCGACGTCCAAAACCACGTCACCGGGCGCGACGGTCACGTCGGCGTATTCATAAACCCCGTCATGGGCGATTTCGTGGGCAATCACTTCGATGGTCGGGGCGTCTTCAAAGCGCCCCCAAATAGCCCCCAACGGCGTTTCCCAAAACACGGAACACGCCGTAGGGAGATCCCGTTGGCGCATGTGAACCGGGCCATCGCCCAGAACAAACCCCACGTTGGCGGCAAGCCTGCGCTGGTAAGTGAGGAGCCGGTCAGGATACAGAGCCATGAAGATGTCCATCCAGCCCAGTTCTGGGAGCTGCCCCCGAGCCTTCAACCCGATCAGGGAAGCGCGCCAAGCCAGCTTGCTGGTGTCGAAACCGGCCAAGGCAGCGAGCGCCACTGCGGCGAGCAACACAAAAGCCGGCACCCAAAACTTACGCGAAATACGGACCGACATTCACCACCTGCCTTCGTGCATCTTTACGGACGAGAAACTTCAGCGCGTGGCTCCCCCACTCGGCGAGTGGGCGCTCGGTAAAAGGCGCCGTCACCGAGATCCTCGATCAGCTCGAGTCCGAGTTGGCCGGCGAGCTCCTGTTCGCTCGGCAGGTACCACCTCTGTGTTCCACGCAGGTAGACCAAGAGCGCGCCTTCGGCCTCCATCCGCTCCAGCAGCCGCGCGGACTCGGCCTCGAAGCTCTCGTTGACCCGCCAGCTCATAGGGTTGGCCTTCCGCGGGATGGGATATGCGGTCCCGCCGGCCAGAAACCAAATCGCGCCCGGATCGTTACTGTAGTAACCTGCGGCGTTTCCCAGTTCCCGGACCCGCCTGATGGCGGCCGACTCCCTCCAGGCCTTCCCGCTGTATCCCTCACCGACCGCGAGATACTGCTTGCTCCACGCCACGGTCCGCCGAACGTGCATGGCGAGCAAGAGGCTAAAGGCCGCTGCGGCCGTCACCGTCAAGATCCGCCTGCGACCGAGGAGCAAACGCCAAGCTACGGTCACGGCCACGATAAGGCCGGAAGGATAAAGTACGAACCGCAGCAGACGCCAGCCCAGGTCCAACGATGCGTCGTAGACCGAAATTGAAGTTGCAAGAAAGAGCGGGTAGATGGCGAGGAAGAGGGCGTAAAACCCGAGAATCCGCCGGCGGTCGTCCCCGATCGCGTCGCGCAACCGAGTTGGCCTGCCGAACAGCAACCCTACCAGCAACGCGCAAGCCAGCGCAAGAACCAGTGCAAAAGTGGCAGCCGATGCGAACCGCTCCGGCAGTACGAGTTCTACCAGCTCGAACGCCTGGGAGAGCTGTTCGCGCGTGATGGGGTGCCACACCAAGCCTCGTCCGGCAAACAGCGCGTCACCGCTGGACGAACCGCGGGGCAAGCCCCAGAGCACGGCTGGCGCGACGCCGAGCGCTAGCAGGCCAGCGCAGCGCAAGAATCTCCACCGGCTCGGAGCCCACAACCAGAGTCCTAACGCGCCAGCCAGCAGCAGGGCGATCCCGGCATAACGCGTGAGGCAAGCCAAGGTGAGCGAAACCAGGCCTACCCAGTACCGCCACTCAGCGCCGCGAACCGCGTAGGCGCCAAGCTGATAAAGACCGAGCAATCCAAAAAACATGAAGAGCGGTTCGGTCCACGCATGGGCGTGAACGCCAAGCACGACTTGAGCCGTGGCCGTGAGCGTAGCACCCAGCGCCGCCGCAACCGCGGAGCAAGTAAGTCGCGCCAGGATGAATCCTACCAGCGCCACGTTGGCCGGAAACAGCACGAGGTTTAGCAAGCGAGCAGCATCCGTCGCATCGAAGCCTAGGGCAATCGGACCCGCAAGGACCGCCGGGTAGAGCGGAGCGTGCCAGTTGGCCAGACGCACCGAGGCGGCGGTTTCCGAGGCCGTCAACTTGAGTGCGTTCTGGAAATAGCCGATCGAGTCTGGCGTCACCGCCACTCCCCAACGCGACGTCACCACCGCCAGCCATACATCCGCCGCCGAGGCTATCGCGCCCACGAGAATAACCGCCACCCACTTGCTCTGGTCCAGCGATCGCCAGGATTTCATCGCGTGCCTCCGCTACACCACATCCGCAAATGTTTTTTCCATGCGGCGGAAGTAGAAGGCGCCGGTGATGAGCACGATGAGCGAGGCCAGGGCCGAGGCGGCGATCAGCGGCCCGGGCCGCGTCCGCGCGCCCAGCAAAGCCCAGCGGAAGCCTTCCACCACGCCGGCCATCGGGTTCAATCCGTAAAGCGTCCGCCACGGCTCAGGCAGCAGGCTGCTCGGATAGGCGATCGGCGTCGCGTACATCCAGAACTGGACCAAAAACGGCACCAGGTAGCGCACGTCGCGATACTCGACGTTCAGCGCCGAAAGCCACAAGCCCACGCCCAGCGCCGTCACGAAAGCGAGCAGGAAAAACGCCGGCAGCCACAGCGCCTGCCAGCCGGGCCGCACGCCGTAGAAAAGCATCATCGCGACCAGCAGCGCAAAGGCCAGCGCGAAATCCACAGCGCCCGCCAGCACGGAGGAAAGCGGAATCGTCAGCCGCGGGAAGTAAACCTTCTTGATGAGATTGGCGCTGCCCACCAAGCTGTTGGAGGACTGGTTCAGCCCGTAGGCGAAGAACTGCCAGGGCACCAGGCCCGCCAGCGAAAAGATCGGGTAGGGCAGCCCGTCGGAAGGGATGCGAGCCAGCCGGCCGAAAAACAGGCTGAAGACCACCATGGTCATGAACGGCTGGAGGATGGCCCAGGCCGCGCCGAGCACGGTCTGCTTGTAGCGGACCTTGATGTCGCGCCAGGTCAGGAAATAAAGCAGCTCGCGGTACTCCCACAGCTCGCGCAGCTTGAGGGACACCCAGCCGCGCGAAGGCTCGATGCGGATGACGGGCGTCGCCTCTGCGGGCGCGCGAGTTTCAGCGACTACGGCCACGGCTTGCTCCTCGCAGGTTCGAAAGCATCAGGTGCGGCTTCTTCTTCGATCAGGATGTTGCGGATGCGTCGCAGCGACGTGGTTCCGTAAAGATACAAATCGCGGCCCACGAAAAGCAGGTTCTGCGCGGGCCGGGCCTCCAGGACGCGCTCCACGTACCCCGTCCGCGGCTCAATGCGGCTGATGAAATTGTCCACGTAGAGCCAGACCCAACCGTCCGGCCCCAGGATCGGACGGCGGTTGTAAGAACTCATGCCGCTGAAAGCCTGGCCGCCCAGATCTTGCACCCACAAAACCTCGCCCGTACGCACGTCGGCCTTGAAGAAACGCGTGCCCAGCAGACCGAGAACGATGCCCGGCTCCACTTCCACGAGCTTGTCCAGCGCGGAAAGGCCGGGCACGGGAACGATCTCGCGCTCGATGGCACGGGAGGCCACGTCGTAGACGAACAAGCGGGCCTCGAGGCCGGGCTCGATCGCGATGCTGCTGTAAACGATCTTGCGGCCATGGTCGGCAGCGATCAGATCGCGCACGTCGTACTTTTCAAAGGGCGCCCGCAGGCTGCCGCGAGCGCCGGTGACCGGGTCGTACCAGCCGAGTTCGCCGCCCACGCTGTCGCGCTCGTGATGCACGCCGACGTAAACCAGGCCGTCGGCCCCGCGCGCCAGGTAGTAGTGATACTTGTGGAAGCCGGGCAGCATGTAAGGGTTCACGCCGGGATCATAAGGATTCGCCGTGGAATAAACCAGCGTCCAGGGCCTGGCGGGATTCCAGCGCAGGGTGGCCGCAGGGTAGCCTGCGAAGAACCACTCGCCGTTGACCGGCAGGGCCGCGTACAGGCTGCGCTGGGTGCGACCGAGAGGTTTGACGGCGCCGCTGACCGTGTCGTAGATGACCAGCGGGCCGTAACCGAACGGGAAGACCAGCAACTCCGAACCGGAGAAGCGATAGAGCCGATGGACCGTTTCCGCGGCCATGCGGATGGCCGCCGATGCCGAGCGCCACTCCTGTTCGCCTGCGCGGCGCCAGCGGATGGTGGCGAGGCCGCCAGTGGCGGTGTCCGGCGTCGCTTCGGCCAGATCGAGCTGAACGCCGAACTCTTTCATGGCCACGGCCTCGGTCACGTCAGGGACCAGCCCGCGCGGCCAACTGGCCAGAGCCGGCCTTTGCCCCGGAGGCAGCGGCGCCAGCTCGCCATTTTCCAGCCGGAACCACGCGCCTCCCGGACCCTGCGTGTACCAGCCTCCGTTCGCGCCGCGCGAGACGCCCACGTAACTGAGGCGAGCGTCCTTCCAGTACACCTTCTGCTGTTTGGTCTCGCGATCGTAGATCACCAGATACCAGGGCATCTGGCCGATGGCGACGTAGACGTAGCGACGGTCGGCGCCCAGCGTGTAGGCGTAGCGATAGTAGGGCGGGCCGGGATCGTCCATGATTCCGAAGTTTTCCAGCACGCCGGTTTCGGGATCGTAGCGCTCGACGTAGCCCTTCGTGGTTTCGCCCAGGTAGACGGCGCCGTCGTCGCCCTCGATGGCGTACTGGGTGGATTCGGCCAGTTTGCCCAGCAGGCGCGTCTGGCCGGTCTCGGGATCGTACTCGGTAAGGTGACCCGAGCCGATGTAAATCTTGCCGTTCGAATGGAGGATGGTCCCGTTGGGTCCCGGACCGCCCGGCGCGATGTCCACCACACGCACCGCGCCCGTGTCCAGGTTCAGATCGAGAGCCTGAAACTGGGCGGTCCCCGTGTACATGAGCAGCAAATGGACCTCGCCCGTGCGAGGCGACCAGAACATCAGCCGTTGCGAAAGAGTCGCAGCCTCGATGACAGGTCCCAGATTTTCGACCACGTAGGGACCCGGAGCGAGGGTCATGCGACGCTGAGTCGGGCGGTCGGACGCCACCACAGCGAGAGCGACCGCACAAAGCGCGGCGGCTTTGCGCGGCGAGGCGGCTTCACTCGCCAGATGATTCCGCATGGTAATACCCGCCCGGATAATAATAGCGCCGGTAGTAGGAGTAGTAGCCGGGGCCGGAGGTTTGCGGGTTCCAGTCGTTCAGGATGACGCCCAGCACCGGGATACCGTCTTCGGCCAGGCGCTGGCGCACGGCCTGGGCGGCGTCGCGCGTGGTTTTGCCGGCGCGCAGGACGAGGACGACGGCGTCCGCCACGCGTCCGAGCACGCGGGCGTCCGGGATCTGGAGCACGGGCGGGCTGTCAATCAGAACCATATCGAAGTTCTCTCGCAGCCGCTGGATGAGAGCCGGCAGTTGCGGCGAGTACAGCAGGTTGGTGGCCGCGGCGGTGCTGGGTCCCGCGGTCAGCAGGAACAGGCCGCTGACGCCGGTCTCGCGCACCAGACCGGGCAAGGCGGCCGCCGGATCCGCGTTGCGGTCGCGCAGGAAGTCGCTCAGGCCGAAGCTGTTGGGCACCGCGAAGATTTCGTGCAGGTGGGGCTTGCGCATATCGCCATCCACCAGCACCACTTTCTGGCCGGCCTCGGCCAGCGCCGCCGCAAGGTTGCTGGCCACCGTCGTCTTCCCTTCGCCGGCAGCGGGGCTGGTCAGGACGAGAACTTTGGGCCGGCCGCCGTTGTGCGTGGAGAACAGGATGGAAGTGAGGGTGGCGCGGAAGGATTCGGCCAGCGCGGAGCTGCGATGCTTCAGGGTGATCAGCTCGAGGCGGTCGCCGTCGGAATTTTCCGCAGGCCCACTTTCCGGTTCGGGCAAGGCGCGGCGCCGGGACTTGCGCAGGTAATAGAGGCGCTTGCGCCCCGCATCCGCCGAGGGGATCACGCCCAGCTCGGACAGGCCCAGATAGAAGCTGGCATCATCGGGGTTGCGAATGGCGCGATCGTAGCGGTGTCGCAGGATCACGAAGCCGATCCCGCCGATCAATCCGACGACCAGGCCGAGGCCGCCGCTGCGAGGCAGGTCCGGCTTGTAGGGCGCCGCAGGCGGCTTGGCTGGATCCACCACGCGCACGTTGCTGGCGCGAATCGCCGAGGCCACGCTGGCCTCCTTGACGCGCTGGAGCATGGCTTCGTAAAGCTGGCGGTTGGTCTCGACTTCGCGCTTGAGGATGTTGTACTGGATGGCCTTTTCGGCCTCTTCGCGCACCCGGGCCGCCTGCCGCTCGTAATCGGCCAAGAGCAGCTTCTCGCGACGCACTGCTTCTTCATAATCGTTGCGGATGCGGTTCAAAACCGCGTCGCGTTCCTTGTTGAAGGCGGCCTCGACGGCGGCGATCTGGGCTTGCACGCGCTTCACGCGCGAGTGGGCGGGCGTGAAAGTGGTGGAGAGTTCGGCCAGCTCGCGTTGCAGGTCGGCGATGCGGGACTGATAGGCGCGCAAGGAAGCGTCGTTCACCACGTCGGGCAGCGCCTCGGGCGGGCTGGTGCGAGCCGTCTCGTAGCGCGACTGTTTGGCGATGCGATCGGCCTGGGCGCGGCTGAGTTCCTCCTGGATCTGGCGCAGCTTTTCCTCGGAGACGTTGCGGTCGGCCGTCATCATGAGGCCGGCGTTGCGCGCGTAGGTTTGCAGGGCGTCCTCAGAGCGCTCGAGCTTGATGCGCATGTCTTCGAGCTGGCGCGCGAGCCACTCGCTGGTGCGCTGCGCCATGTTCCAGCGGGACTCCAGATTCTCCCGGATGTACTCGTCGGCCAGGGTATTGGCGAAGGCGGCGGCGACTTTGGGATCGGTGGAATCGCACAGGATTTCGACGATGCGAGTTTCCTCGTCCGAGCGCACCTTGACGGCGCCGGCCGCCATCGCCACCGCTTGCTCGTACGCCGTGGCCGGGGGCGGCTCGGGGAGGTTCAGGGCGCGCCGCCAGGCGGAGATGCGGCTGGTCTCAAGGCCCAGGTCGGCGGGCTTGGCGGCCTTGAGCTTTTGCACGACGCGCTCGATCAGGGTTGCGCTTTGGATGAGCTTGACCTGCGTGGGGATGTCGCTCAGCCCGTACGCGCGCCCGCCCGACTGATCCACCGGGCTGACCTGCCGCATGTTGAGGAACTCTTCGTTGAGGGCCTGGATTTCGAGCGTGGTGCGCGCCTGGTAGACCGGGGTTTGGGGGATCGTCACGAGCACGCCCGCCAGCGCGCCCAGGAAGGCAAACAGGACCAGGGTGCCCTTTCGCCGTCGCAGCAGGTACCAGTATTCGAGCAGGCCGCTGCGCCCGGTCTCTTCGTGATAGGCGCCGTAGCCGTAGCCATAGGGCGGCACGTCAATGTACTGCGCGGGCGCCGGCTCCCGAGGAGACCGGGGTGCGACAGGACCCGGACCGGGTAGCTGGGCAGGTTGTTCAGGCATGGCAGGACCGTCCTTGCATCGCGTTCATCGTGCTCCGCGATAAATGGCGAAGCCGGTGCCGATCGCGAACATGGCCTCTACGCTGCGGTAGGCAAGGTTCTTGCTCGTGCTGCCAGGCACAAAGAGAATGTCGTCAGGGCCCAGAGGCACGTCGCTGGCCTTCCCTTGCAGAATGCGCTTCAGATCAATGGGGATTTCGGTGCGAGTGGTCGAGCCCTGCGAGGCCCGAAGAATCTTGGCGTTCTGCGGCGCCGCACCGCGATCGAGACCTTCGGCCAGCGAAAGCGCCTGGAGCACCGTAAGAATTTCCTTGTCGCCGAGCACGAACCCACCCGGCTTGCGGACGGAACCGATCACGTAGACCATTTGCGCGCGCGGCACCGTGATGACGTCAAACGGGCAAACGAGAATGTTTTGCTCGGGGTTTTGCGCTTCCATCACCGACTTGACCGAGACTTCGGCGATCCAGAACTGGCCGGTGGGATCCTCGGTGGTCCCCGGCAAAGGAATGCGGCCCCATTGCTTGCGGCGCGTAATGCGAATCGTGTCGCCGGCGTCGGGTCGCAAACCGCCGGCCAGCGAGAGGACTTCGAAGAGGGTCTTGCGGCCCTCCAGTTGCAACACGCCGGGGCTGGCCACGGCGCCGAGGACGGACACCGGCTGGCTGCGATACTGGTTCACCGAGACTGCGACCTGCGGTTCGACCAGGTAGGTTTTCAGCCGCCGCGTCAACTCGGCTTCCAACTGCTCGATGGTGAGGCCGCCCGCTTGCACGCGTCCCACCAAAGGCAGATTGATCAAACCCTGCATGTCAATGCGCACGGGGCGATCGGCGATTTCGGGGGCGTCCGGCGCGCGGATGACGATCTCGTCGCCGGGACCTAGCACGTAAGTGTTAGGCGGGCCGGGCGACGGTTCCTGCAAGGCAGCCAGAGCCGAGCAGGAGAGCAAAGCGGCCCAGCTTATCAGACGCCTCATATCAAGTCTCCTGGGCTTTCCTATGCAGACTGCCGTGGCGGCTGGCTTTCACCGGCCGCCGTCTTGGATTCCACCAGTTGGGCGAGTCGTTCGACGGCGCGGTCCAGAACGCTGAGGCGACCCGCAAGCCACTCGATTTTGCTTTCTAGGTCACTGGGCCGCATGGCATTGCTGGACAGATAATCCTCGATCGCGCGCCGAGCCAACTCGGATATGCTTTGTATGCCCTTATTGGCCGAGAACACCCTGAGCGCCTCGTACTCTTCGGGAGAGAGGCGGAAGCTCACGATACGACACCGGCGATTGGAAGCGATCATGCTGCCTCCGTCGGCCAGACGCTTGCGGAGCCTTGGTTAGGAGATGTTTGGCAGGAGGCTCTGTCCGTTCTTGGGAAAAACTTACCCCGGGAACTGGCCTTCCGCGCAGGGATCTGACTGCCAGCCCGCAGCAACCCCTGCCGTGGATCGTAGGACGCTAGCAATTCAGTGTCCTACGCAATCGAGGAAACGCACAGCTCACGCTCTGTGAGCCCCAGCGGGCTTCACCGCGTACACACCCGCACCCGCGTGGTACCACTGGTACCCCTCTCGGGAGGGTTAACCAAGGCGCCAAGCGAGGCTGAGACTTTGTATTTACCATGGAGTGCACCTGTCTGACAAGACCTTAGGCGATAAAAAGTTTTTATACGAGGTGAGCATCAGTTGAATCACCTATCTCCCGAAGCAGCGCGTTACGCGAACCACACAAACAAAGCGCGTCGAAGTTGTGGGCAAGCGAAAGATCCTGCCGCTGTCAAGCTCGGGCGGCGCGGCGGCTTGAAGCGCACGGCCATGCTGACCCCGCAAGAGCGATCCGACCTCGCCCACCGGGCCGCGCTGGCGCGCTGGCGACGTGTTAAAGCGGAGAAGTAAGCCGCGAGCGTCTTCCGTCCGACCTACAAGGATCCCAAGACAGGCGAGCGCCGGCACTCTCGCATCGGGTGGTACGAATTCTGGATCGCTCGCCGGCGCATCCGCGAATCGGCGCGCACGACGCGCAAGACCGTAGCGATTGAGGCCGAGAACCGCCGGCAGCTGGCGCTGGGGCTTCACGCATCGAGGTATGCGCGCTGGTTCGGGCCGATCAAGCCCGACTGGTACGTCTTTCCGGCATCGAACCGGCGCAGGCCGGTTGATCCTGGCCGCCCTGTGGGAAGTCTGAGGCGGGCCTGGGAAGCCGTGCGCCGTGCGGCTGGGGTCAACTGCCGGTTGCACGATCTGCGCCACACGTTCTGCACGAAGCTGGCTGAGGCCGGCATCCCCGAACAGGTGATGTTTGATATCATGGGTCACGTGAGCCAGGCGATGCTGAAGCGGTACTCCCATATTCGGCTTGAGGCGCGTCGGCGCGCGATTGAGGCGCTGGAGCGCGCGGGGGCCGGAGTTTGGGTTGGGGCTCCCAAAGAAATCCCCAAAGTGAGCGAGACCGCCGCGAAGGCAAAGCATGTAACTCACTGAAAACAAAGCCTTGGGCGCGTAGCTCAGTTGGTCAGAGCGCCTGCTTCACACGCAGGAGGTCTCAGGTTCGAGTCCTGACGCGCCCACCACTCCTCAGCACGAACGCCCGCTGAATCGGAAATCCGTGGACCCGTTTAGCCGAGAGCAGGCTATCGCTGCGCAAGTCCGCCATCGCCGAAACGCGCCGCAAGCGTCACTGGGAGCGTAGCGGTTCCTCGAGCCGGCGCATAGACTACGAGTCTGGGGACTGCCGACGGCCCGCGGTCATCACCCTGCCCGATTCCAAACGCCTCCCCAACGTGGCCCTCTCGGATTCTCCGGCCCGCGTGTACACTCGTAATGATCCTATGACGCGCAGACAAATGTTTCCCGCCCTCGCCGCGGGCCTCCGCCTTGCCCGGGCCGCCACAGGGGCGCCCAATTTCGTCTTCATCCTCACCGACGACCACCGCTACGACTTTGCCGGAGCTCTCGGTCACCCATGGCTGAAAACGCCGGGCATTGATCGCCTGGTGCGGGAAGGCGTCCTGTTCCGCAACGCCTTCGTAACCACATCACTCTGCTCGCCCAGCCGCGCCAGCATTTTGACCGGCCTCTACATGCACGCTCATCGCGTCGTGGATAACTTCACCCCGTTCGATCCGAAGCTGCCCACCTTCCCCGCCCTGCTGCGCGAAGCCGGTTACCGCACCGCTTTCATCGGCAAGTGGCACATGGGAGGAGAGAGCGATGAGCCTCGCCCGGGCTTTGACCATTGGGTATCTTTCCGCGGCCAAGGCGAGTATTTCGACCCCGAATTGAACCGCAACGGCACACGCACGCGCGTTCGGGGCTATATCACGGACGTGCTTACCGCCGAGGCAGAGCAGTTCCTCTCCCAAACTGCTGGCCGTCCTTTCCTGCTCTATCTCTCCCACAAGGCCGTGCACTATGACTTCCAGCCGGCGCCGCGTCACCGGCATCTGTATGCCTGCGATCCGATCCCTCTGCCTTCCACCATGCCGTTTCGCGAAGAGGATTACCGTCAGAAGCCGGAGTGGATCCTGCGGCGACGCTATTCGCGCCAAGGGGTGGACGGGTTGTTCGGTCACCAAATGACCTTCGAGGCGGCCTATCGCAACTACTGTCGGAGCCTGATGGCGGTGGACGAAAGCGTAAGTGCGCTCCTGGCGGCGCTCGAGAAAAACAAGCTTGCAGACAACACGATCGTGATTTATATGGGCGACAACGGCTATATGTGGGGCGAGCACGGTCTGCTGGACAAACGGTCCATGCACGAACCCTCGATCCGCGTTCCGCTGATCGTCTGGGCGCCGGCTCTGTTCCGCCCCGCGGTGCGCGAGGAAATGGTGCTCAATCTCGATCTGGCGCCTACCTTTCTTGAGGCCGCCGGAATCACACCCCGCTCTCCGATGCATGGGCGCTCGCTGCTTCCTCTGCTGCGTGGCGAGCATCCGCCATGGCGCACCGATTTTCTCTACGAGTACGAGTGGGAGTTCGATTTTCCCTACACGCCGACACTCGTCGGTCTGCGCACCGCTCGCTACAGTTACTGCCAAAGTCTGGGGGTGTGGGACAAAGACGAGCTTTACGATCTCACCGCCGATCCTGAACAGCGCCATAACTTGCTGGGCGACGTCAAAGTAGGCCTGCGACGGGGAAGGCTGGTGGAGCAAATCCCGGATCCTGCCCTCAAAGAGCTGGTGCGCGACCTCCAGCGCCGTATCTATGAGATCCTGCGCACGACGGGCGGCGACCCGCGTCGCTCCGGCCTGACGCCCGAAGGTCACGCGTATGCTCTCTGACGGCCGCGCTCCGGAGGATTTGCCTGAGCCGCGGCGCCTGGCGATCGCAATCAAACCTGGAGGAGCGTGAAACCCTATGTCGGAAAGAGTCGAATCCTGGACCCGCAGGGAATGGCTGCAAGGCGTGACTTGCGGCCTGGCCTCGGCGGCCGGGCAGGCTAGCCAGGCCGTTACCGAGTCACCCTACCGAACTTACTGGGGGGATTTGCACAACCACAATCTGATCGGCTACGCGCAGGGCTCCCTGCGACGGACCTTCGAGATCGCCCGCGAGCACCTGGATTTCTTTGCCTTCACGCCTCACGCCCACTGGCACGACATCGGCCATTACGAGAACGCCATTGAAAACAAGTGGATCAACGGCTTTGCCGTCACGCGAGCGCGCTGGCCCGAGGTCGTGCGAATGGCGCGCGAGTTCGATTCGCCGGGGCGCTTCGTCCCCATTCTGGGCTACGAGTGTCACTCGGCCAGTTTGGGCGACTACCACATTCTCTTCCCCGACCTCGATGCCGAGCTCGAGCTGTTTGACGATTTGCGCCGCTGGCAGGAGTTCGCCCGCCGGCGAGGATGTTTGCTGATCCCTCACCACCCTGCTTGCCGGCAAGGCCACCGGGGCGCCAACATCGCTTTTCTGGATCCCTCAGTTTCGCCTGTGCTTGAGGTCTACTCGGAATGGGGCAACGCCGAGCACGACCGCGCGCCCTTCCCTTACGTCCGCCATACTGAACCCGGTCGCTGGACTCGCAACACCTGGCAATACTTTCTCTCCCAAGGCCACCGGCTCGGCGTCATTGCTTCCACCGACGATCACCTGGGCTACCCTGGCGCCTATCGCGAAGGACTGGCGGCAGTGAAGGCGCGGGAGCTGAGCCGGCCCGCCATTTTCGAGGCCCTGCGCGCGCGTCGCTGCTACGCCGTCACCGGGGACCGGATCGCGCTCGAGTTCACACTCAATGGCCACAGGATGGGCGAGGAGCTGCCTTATGCGAGGCGACGGGAAATCCAGGTGCAAGTGAGCGGCTGGGATCAGGTGGATCGCGTGGAAGTTCTCAAGAACAACCGCGTGCTCCATCGCGATTTCCCCTGCGATCGCATCCCGTCAGCTCGAAGCTGGGAGCGACCCGTGCTAGTGCGTTTCGAATTCGGTTGGGGACCCTGGCCGGCGCTTGGCATCACGCGCGTCTGCGACTGGGAAATGCGGATCAGCGTGGAGGGAGGTCAGATCGCAGCCTTCCAGACCTGCTTCCAGTCGGGGCCGCTGGACGAGAGTCGGCGTGACCGCGTGCTGGAGGCCGGCCCCCAGCAGATTCGTGTCCGTTCATTCACTGCGCTGCGCGAGCGCATTGATGATATCTCGACCAAGGCCGTGGTGCTGAAGATCCAGGGCCGCCCCGACACCCGCCTCACCGTCGCCCTCGAGCAGCCCGTGCGCACGAGCCTGACGCAAACGCTGGCCCAGTTGAGCGAGAGTTCGGAGATGCTGTTCACCGGCGACTTTCCCAAGGAGTCGGCCATGCTGCATCGGCTGGTGTTCGCGGACCACTACGATACGCAGTTCACTCTGCGCGACGAGGATCCCGGCGGCGAGCTCACCTGGTACTACGTTCGCGTGGTGCAGGCCAACGGCCAGCTCGCCTGGTCCAGCCCCATCTGGGTCGCGTCGGCGTAAGTGAGCCTGCACGCTACCTCGCGGGCAGCGAAGCCACGTGCGCAGAAGAAGGCATCCACCCAGGGCCCAACAATCTCCAGGGTTCGGGCGCGCAACCGCGCCAGCCGCTGGCAGCCGGCCTACCCAGAAAAATGCATAGAGTAAAATACGCCGAGGGATGAGACTATGAAGCTCACACGTCGCAGCCTGTTATCCGGCGTTGCCGCGCCCGCGATCCTTCAACAGCCCAAAAACAAACCCAACATCCTTTTCCTGTTGTCCGACGATCACAGTTATCCCTACCTCGGCGTTTACGGCGCCAGGTGGATGTCCACGCCCACCCTGGATCGCCTGGCCGCCGAGGGCCTGCGCTTTGACAGGATGTTCACCTCTTCCCCGCAATGCGTTCCCTCGCGTGCGGCGTTCATGACCGGCCAGTCGCCGGTCGCGGTTCGCGTAGGGCGTTTCAACACTCCGCTGCCGCCCGACGTGAAAAGCCTTCCGGAATATCTGCGCGAACTCGGTTACTACACCGGGGTTTGCGGCCGGTATTTCCACCTGGACGGCGTGATCAAAGCCGGCCCCATTACCCAGCGCGTCTACGAGAAATACGGATTGAAGACCTGGAACAAACGGGTGGATTACCTCGACGTGAGCCCGCAAGGACAGACGCCCGCCAGGTTCCGCGAATTTCTCTCACGCGTGCCCAGGAACACGCCGTGGTTCCTCTGGATCAACTTCAGCGATCCCCATCACGTGTGGGACAAAGACGCCGGTCACGTAAATCCTGCGGCGATCGAATTGCCGCCGCATCTGCCGGACCTTCCGGGGGTACGAGAAGACCTGGCCCGATACTGCGGAGAGATCGAGCGTCTGGATTCCCTGGTGGCTGAAAACCTGGAAGTCCTGCGGAAAAGCGGTCAGGAGGAAAACACTCTGGTGTTATTCGCAGGGGACAACGGCATGGCGTTCCCCCACGGCAAAGGATCCTTGTACGATCCGGGGTTGCACGTGCCGCTCATCGTCCGATGGCCGGGTCGGGGACGGACCGGCGTAACCGACGCGCTGATCTCGGGCGAGGACCTCGCGCCGACTTTCATCGAGGCAGCAGGCGGGAAACCTCCGGAACGGATGACCGGCCGCAGCTTCCTGGGATTGATTACGGGCGGTTCTTACCAGCCGCGCAAATATATCTTTGCCCAGCGCCTGCACCACGGTAACCAGCCTTTCACGGCGAATACAAAATCCGCAGGCTTCGACCTGGGCCGCTGCGTCCGCAGCGATCGGTGGAAGCTGATCTATAACTGCACGCCGTACATGGAATACCAGCCCACCGACAGCGCCCGGGATCCGAGCTGGCAACAAATCGTCCAAGCCCACGCCGAGGGTAAACTCCCGCCCGCCATCGAGCGCGCTTACTTCCAGCGACCCCGGCCTGTAATCGAGCTCTATGATCTGGCAAAGGATCCCGGCGAACTCAACAACCTGGCCGGCGATCCGAACTACAAAGCGGTTCAGGAAGAACTGATCGCTGCTCTCACCGAAAAGATGATCATTGACTTCGACTTCCTGCCGCCACCTACGGCGGACTGAAAGATGCGAACAGCGCGACGCGGGACCTTCCCACGGGCCGGTCTTGCTCTGACCCGACGCGATCGAGCCCTGCGCATCAGTCACTTGCCTGGCCGCTGACCGAAAGCGACCTGCCGCCGGCGGCTTTCTTCGTTCCGTCACCGCGCCGGCGCCAACAGCTCAGAAGGACAGCGATTCGGCCAGCAGCTCGGTCACATCGCGAACCACCATGCGCCCGTCGTAGCCAGTCACCTTCAGCGCGTCCTCGAAACGCGAAAGCTCATATGGACAGGAAATCGCCAGCACGTCGGCGCCGGTCGCCACCGCTTCCTTGATGCGGCGCTCCGAAAGCCTCTCGTAACCTTTCGCCTTGAAGTAAGTGTCCAGCCACATCCCGCCGCCACCGCCACCGCAGCAAATCGCGTTCACGCGATTGTGCACCATTTCCACGAGGCGGATGCCAGGGATCGCCCGTAACAGCGCGCGGGGCTCTTCGTAAAAGCCGTTGTGCCGGCCCAGGCAGCAGGAATCGTGGTACGTCACGACGTACGGCAGCCTGCGCGTGAGCATGGGCCGCAACTGATCCAGGCGCCGCGCCAGAAAAGGAGTCGTCTGCTCGACGGGGTAACGGAAGCCGCGCTCGGGGTATTCGTAAACAAAAGCGTCGTAGGCGTGTACCCCTGAAGTTACGATCCGGTTGAACCGGTAGCGCGAAAAAACCACCATGTTGTAGTCCATCAGGGTGTCGAACAGCCCCCGTTCGCCGAGCAAGCGCGCGCACTCCCCGGCGCACTTTTCCTCGTTGCCCAGAATGGCAAAATCAATACCGAGCGCATGAAACAGCCGCGCCGTGGCTCGGCTCACATCCTGGCCGCGGGGATGGTACGAGTTATGACACTCCACGATCCACAATACATCCACCGGTCCCGGGTTCTCGGAAAGGATTCTTACCGGTACGCCCGCCGTCTTTACCCACGCCGCGCGCTTCCGGGAGGGCTCGCCGAACGGGTTGCCGTAGCGGAGGGTATTCTCCAGCGCGCGGTGGAGCTCGGCCGGCACCTCGGAAAGATTCAGGAAAACCTGCTCCTTGATCAAGGGCAGCAGAATTTCAGTAAGTCGGATGCCCCGCGGGCATTTGGCCATGCAACTGTAACAGGCGACGCAACCGAGCAAAGCTTCGCTTCGAATTACTTTCTCGATTTGTCCCGCCCGCAACATTGCTATCAGTCGTCGCGGCGGGTACTCCATCACGTCCCCGTAAGGGCAGCTCGCCGTGCACATACCGCACTGCATACAGGCGAGGATGCGTCGCCCTTCGGGAAAATCGAATAAGTTGTCCAAACTCAGCTCCGCGCCCGCGGCCAGCGGGAGCTGGCTTGTTGCCCCCCTATCGAACACGGCTGACTGCGTCACGCTCCACCTCCTCCCGGCCCAGGCTCAGACTTCAGGGCTGCGCAGATAAGGGACTCGTGGATACGAAGGTCATAGAATCCCGCTAGCTGAAACCTGCGTCCCGCCCACTCAATCCAGCGGCTGTCGCACATCCCAGACTTCCTCCCCGGGCAGCGAGCCAGTTCCTTCCTTGGCTCCGTTCCCTCGCTCCTCTGTCCCTACCGCAATTCCAGCCGCGCCCGCAGCTCCGGCAGCCCGGACGGCCCCCAAATCATAACGCTCTTTTTGCGACCACGCCTCAGCCACCTGGGCGAGCGTTGTCTCCCGGAGGTACCGCAAGATTTCGGACCTCACTTTCTCCCAGGAAGCGTGCATCGGACAAGGCGACGCTTCATTGCACTCTGCAATCCCCGTAAAGCATTGCCGGAACTGGGCAAGCCCGTCCACCGCCTCCACGACGTCAATCAAAGCAACCTTGGACGCAGGCACCCGGAGCCGGAAACCTCCCGTTAGCCCAGGGCTGGAACTTACAATGCCGGCACGAACCAACTGGTGGAGAACCTTGGCCAGGAAAGCGTACGGGATGTTTTCCTTGGCGGCAATCTCACGGGCCTTCAGCGGCGCGCCCGGCCCCTCGCGCGCCAGGCGAACCAAGGCCTTCACGGCGTAAGCGCAGGCTCGCGAGCAAACGAGCATCTGTCCCCCCCTTGCGCCGCTTGATACGAGCTTCCAAGCTCCCGGCGCCCGCCAGCTGCGCGCGGCTGCCCGGAATCGGGCTTTGGCCGTCTCGCAAGAACCTCGCTGCTCGACTTACCAGTCACTAAGTCCGGCCTTCGCGACAGGAGTTTAGGACTCTAAGATCTGTTAACTCCCGCGCCTCACTTTTTTCGTAAAAATGACCTTAATACCCTTGATTCCTTTTGCTGCCCCGATTATTATACTGTCTGGAAGTTCCGGCCGCCAAGAAAAAAATTTCGGCGGTCCGAGGAGGGCACATGATCAGGCAATCCCACCGCCTGCCCGGCGCGCTACCCCCTCGCGAGCGGGAACTCCGGGAAACCTTCCTCAAGCAGGTCGAACTGGTCCCGGGAGGAGACCGCCTGTCCCGTTGCTTGCAGTGCGGTACGTGCACGGGGAGTTGTCCGGTCAGTTACGCCATGGATCTTTCGCCGCGCATGATGATCGCCCTTTTCCGGGCGGGCATGATCGAAGAGATCTTGCACAGCCGCTCGATCTGGATTTGTGCTTCCTGCTACATGTGCACCACCCGGTGCCCCCAGCAAATCAAGATCACCGACCTGCTGTACGCGCTCAAACGCGTCGCCATGGAAAAGAAACTCTACCCGGATCGCTTCCCGGTCTATCTGCTTTCCAACAGCTTTGTGAGGCTGCTTTATCGCTATGGCCGCAACCATGAGCTGCTTCTGCTCCTGCGTTTCCAGCTTCGCCGGGATCCGCTCCAACTGTTGCGCATGCTGCCACTGGGATGGGCCATGTACCGCCGGGGAAGGCTCGCCCTCTGGCCGAAACGCATTCACGGCGTTTCCGCAATCCGCCAGATGATTGACGCGGCGAAAACGCTGGAGCTGCCGCGCGAAGCCGCGCCGCTGGAGTTCGTGCCGGGCGCCATCGGCTACCGGGCCGTCGGTCAACTGCCCGAAAAGGCGGTTTGAGGAGGTGGGCATGGAATACCTGTACTATCCGGGATGCAGTCTGGAAGGCGCTGCCCGCCAGTATGACGAAAGCCTTCGTGCGGTATTCCAGGCCCTCGGGGTGGGTCTCCGCCCGCTCGAGGACTGGAACTGCTGTGGCGCAACCATTTACATGAGCGTGGACGAGACCACTTCGCTGGCGGTCAGCGCGCGCAACCTGGCCCTGGCCGGACGTGATGGGCAGCGCGATCTCATCGCGCCTTGCAGCGCCTGCTACACCGTCCTTCTGAAGACCAATCGCTACCTTACCGAAAGTCCTGAACTGCGCCAGAAGGTAGACGCCCTACTCGCCAAGGCCGGTCTCAGCTATCGGCTCAATGTCACGGTCCGTCATCCTCTGGACGTGCTGGTCAACGACGTCGGCATCGAGCGGATCGCGGCGGCCGCCTCCCGCCGCCTCGATGGGCTGCGCGTGGCCCCATACTATGGCTGCCAGATCGTCCGGCCCGAGCGGGGCTTCGATCACTCCGAGTTCCCGGAAACCATGGATCGCCTCTTCCGCGCGCTGGGCGCCGAACCCGTCTACTACCCGGTCAAGACGCGCTGCTGCGGCGGCATGCTCATGACCACCTTCCGGGATGTGGCGCTGGATCTGGTGCGCGAACTGCTCTCCTGCGCCGTCGAAAACGGGGCCGAGTGCATCGTCACCACCTGCCCCATGTGTCAGGTGAATCTGGAACTCTACCAGGACCAGGTCAACCAAGCGTTCAAGACCTCGTATCGCGTGCCGGTTCTCTTCTTCACGCAACTGCTGGGACTGGCGCTGGGATGCGAGGAGAAATCTTTGGGCCTGCAAAGGAATCTGATCCCCTTCCAGCTGGGCGTGGCAACCGCCTAGGAGGTGCCTGCGATGCAGCAAAACGGCAACGTCCGCATCGGGGTTTACATCTGCCATTGCGGCGCCAACATCGCCTCCACCGTCAAGGTGGACGAAGTGCGCCAGTTCATCAGCTCGGCGCCGGGCGTGGTCGTCGCCCGCGATTACAAATTCATGTGCTCGGATCCGGGCCAGGACCTGATCCGCAACGACATCGCGCAACTGGGCCTGAACCGCGTCGTGGTGGCCGCCTGCTCTCCGCTCATGCACGAGCTGACCTTCCGCAACGCCGCCGCCAAGGCAGGCCTCAACCGCTATCTGGTCCAGATCGCGAACATTCGCGAGCACTGCTCGTGGATTCACGACGACGCGCGCATGGCCACGCAGAAAGCCAAGGCCCTGGTTCTGGCCGCGGTGCGGCGGGTGGCGCTCCATCAGCCGCTGGAGCCGCTGCGCGCGCCGGTGAATCCCAACGTCTTGGTGGTGGGCGGCGGCATCGCAGGCATCCAGGCCGCGCTCGAGCTGGCCGAGGCCGGACACACCGTCTATTTGGTCGAGCGTGAGCCTTCCATCGGCGGGCGCATGGGCGTCTTCGACAAAACGTTTCCGACCCTGGACTGCGCCGCCTGCATTCTCACGCCCAAGATGGTTTCCGTCGGGCACCGGCCCAACATCAAACTGCTCACGCTGAGCGAGGTCACCGGGGTCTCCGGCTACATCGGCAACTTCAAGGTCCGCGTGCGGCGCTATGCGCGCTATGTGGACGAAACCAAGTGCACCGGCTGCGGCCAGTGCTGGAACGTGTGCCCGGCCACGCGCGTGCCGCGCAACCGCACCATCTGGCTGGGCAAGCAAGTGGTCAAGCGGGTGACGTCATGAGGCTGGAGGAAATTCGCCGGATCCTGAACTGTGAGGTTCTGAGCGGCGATGAGGACCTCGAGCAGGAGGTCGTCGCCGGCTGCGGCGCCGATCTGATGAGCGACGTGCTGGCTTTCGCCACGCCCGGGTCGGTTCTGCTCACCGGCCTCACCAACGTTCAGGCCGTGCGCACCGCAGACGTGGCCGACATCAAAGCCATCGTTTTTGTCCGTGGCAAGCTTCCCGACAGGGAAACGATCGAACTAGCCAGGATTAAGGGAATCCCGCTGCTGGCCACGCGGTTGACCATGTTCGAAGCCTGCGGCCGGCTTTGGGCCGCGGGCCTGCGCGGGCAACCGGAGCAGGAACAGCCCCAGAATGCCGGGAGCGTCCGTCTTCACACAACAGTTTGAGGTCCGGGGGAGGGATTTTGCCAATGCCGGGAGAGCTTCCACCGCGATCAAAGAGATTCTCAAGGAGATCGGGATTCCCCCGGCGACTGTGCGCCGTGCGGCCATTGCCGCTTACGAAGCGGAGATGAACGTCGTGCTCTACGCGCGCAAAGGCACCGTGGAGTTGCAGGTCAGCCCCCGGGAGATTCGCCTGCTCGTGCGCGACGAAGGCGACGGCATCCCCGATATCGAGCTGGCCATGCAGGAAGGCTACTCCACGGCATCGGAGGAAATTCGCGAAATGGGCTTCGGCGCCGGGATGGGGCTGCCGAACATTCGCAAGAATGCGGACGAGTTCCGCATCGAATCGGTGGTCGGACAGGGTACGGAACTGGATATCAGGATACGGCTTTGAGCCATGGGCGATGATCTTCGCTCGGTGCGCGTGAACCCGGAACGCTGCCGGGGGCGCATGTCCTGCATGCGCGCATGCCCCACCGAGGCGATTCGTATCCGCCAGGGGCGCGCCGTCATCCTCGAGGATCGCTGCATTGACTGCGGGGAGTGCGTGCGCGCCTGCCCCAACAGCGCCATCCAGCCCCTGACCGGTTCCTTCACCGACTTCGCCCGATTCAAGTACACCATCGCCCTGCCCTCGCCGGCCATCTACGGCCAGTTCCGCCGCGACATCCTGCCCGGCACCATCCTGCGCGCGCTCACCAGAATCGGCTTTGATGAAGCCTGCGATCTGACTTGGGCCACGGAAGCCGTCAGCGTCGCCATTGACGAGTTCCTGGCCGACTATCGCGGCCCGCTGCCGCTGATCTCGCCCTTCTGCCCTGCTGTGGTCCGGCTCGTGCAGGCCCGCTTCCCCGCTCTGGTGGACCAGCTCGTGCCCATTGACTCGCCCATGGAGATCGCTGCCCGCGAGATCAAGAATCGCAAGGCGCGGGAGCTGGGCTTGCCCATGGACGAGATCGGCGTGATCTATCTCACTCCCTGCCCCGCCAAGATCGTAGCCGTGGAATACCCGCCGCGCAAGCGCGCCTCCTATCTGGACGGGGCCATCGCGATCTCCGATATCTATCAGCCGCTGTTGGCCGCGGTGTCGCGCGAGGCCGAGCAACCCGCAGATGCCGAGGCCGTCAAGGGACTGGGTCTGGGCTGGCCCGTGCTGGGCGGTCAGGCGGCTTGTCTGCGAACCGAAGACACCCTGGCCGTGGGCGGGCTGCGCGACGTGGCGCGCATCCTCGAGGACGTGGAGAACGGCAAGCTGGGCGAACTCCAGTATCTGGAGTGTCACGCCTGCCCGCAGGGCTGCTGCTCCGGCCCGCTGACCGTCGAGAATCCTTACTTCGCGCGCAGCAAGATCCTGCACCTGGTGGATCGCTACGGGCGCCAGCCCGGCTGCTCCCGCGAGGAGATCCAGCGGCTCTATCGGCTGGGCTACTTCTCCCTGCCCGGGCGCTTCTCGCCGCAACCGTTCCCGCCGCTGGACGCCGAAATCTCGCGGGCCATCGAGAAACGCGCCCGCATGAAAGAGATCCTGGAGACGCTGCCGCACATTGACTGCGGCGCCTGCGGCGCGCCCACCTGCCACAGTTTCGCCGAAGACGTTGTGCAGGGACGCGCCGTGATCGAGGACTGCGTCGTGCTGGCCGCCGAACACGCTCGACGGAACCGGCACACCGCCCTGGCTTGAGGAGGCATGCCGATGACGGTACGCAGCATCGTCGAGGCGTTGGGGCTGGAGGTCCTCAACCAGGCGGATCCGGATCGCGAGGTCACCAGCGCCTACGCCTCGGACCTGCTGAGCGACGTCATGGCTCATGCCTCGCCGGGTGCCCTGTGGTTGACGCTGCAAACCCATTCCAACGTCGCCGCCGTGGCGGCACTCAAAGAACTGATCGTGCTGCTGGTCAACGGGCGCAATCCCGATTCCGACATGCTGGAACGCGCCCGCGAACACAAGGTCACCGTCCTGCGCACGTCGCTGCCCGCTTTTGAAGCGGCGGGACGGCTGTACGCGCTCGGTCTTCGTGGGGGGGCATGATGCGAGTCTGGCGCGCCGACCTGCACGTGCACACCTGCCTGTCGCCCTGCGCCGATCTCAGCATGGCGCCACGCACGATCGTCGCCGCGGCGCTCGAGCGAGGCCTGGATGCCATCGGCGTGGCTGACCACAACTCCGCAGGCAACATCCCGGCCGTCGTGGGCGCAGCGCGCCAGACTCGCCTTGCGGTTCTGCCCGCCATGGAGATCACTTCGCGCGAGGAGGTTCACATCCTCGCCATCTTCGGCGACCTGGAGGCGGCACGGGCCATGCAGGAGGTCGTCTATCAGCGCCTGCCGGGCGAGAACCAGCCCGAGATCTTCGGGCTTCAAGTTCTGGTAAACGAAGACCACGACGTGCTCGGGTTCGAGCCGCGCCTGCTGGCGGGCGCCACCGAGATGAGCGTCAGCGAAATCGTCCGGCGCGTGCATGCACTGGGCGGGCTGGCCATCGCTGCCCATGCCGATCGCGAGGCGTTCGGCCTTCTCGGCCACTTGGGGTTCGTTCCGCCGGACCTGGCGCTCGACGCGGTGGAGCTTTCCCCGCACATGCCCGCGGCCGAATTCCGCAAGCGTTGGCCCGAATGCGCCGCCCTTGCCGTGGTGCGTTCTTCGGACGCCCACTGGCCCGAGCAGATCGGCGCCTGCACAACGAGCTTCCGCTTGCAGCGGATTACAGTGGACGAACTGCGACAGGCCTTCGCCCGCCGCGAGGGCCGCTGCGTGGTGAACGAGGGCAACGAAGGGGCGAGCGAGCCATGGAGGAACTAGCCTTGCACATGCTCGATTTGGCTGAAAACTCCATCGCCGCGGGCGCCCGGCGCGTGGACATCCGCGTGACGGAAGATCCCGCGAGCGACCGGCTCGTCCTGGAAGTTCGCGACGACGGCTCGGGGATGCCGGAGGAAGTCGCCCGGCGCGCTGCCGACCCCTTCTTCACCACGCGCCAGACGCGGCCCGTGGGCCTGGGACTGGCGCTCCTGGACCAGGCCGCTCGCATGGCTGGCGGAGGCCTGCGCATCGAGTCCGAGCCCGGCGTCGGAACCACGGTCACGGCGGAGTTTCAACTGAGTCACCCGGACCGCCAGCCGCTGGGCGATGTGGCGGCCACTTTGCTCGCCTTGGCGGCCGGACATCCCGAGATCGAGTTCTCCTACGAACATCGCGGCGCAGATTTCTCGACCCGCTTCGATACGGCGGAATTCCGGCGCAGCCTCGGGGACGTGGCGCCCCACAGCCCTGCCGCCATCTCGGCTCTGCGCCGGGCGCTGGCGGAAGCGCTGCGCGCCTTGCACCGCGATAGCAGGCAGGAGGTCAGTCATGGATCTGGCAACCATTGAGAGCATCATCCGGCAGCATGGGGGCCAGAAAAGCGCCCTGATCGCCATGCTCCAGGACGTCCAGCAACAGTACACGTACTTGCCCAAGGACGTCCTCCAGTACCTTTCACGCACGCTCAACGTGCCTCTCAGCCGGGCTTACAGCCTGGCCACCTTCTACCGCGCTTTCAGCCTGAAACCGAAAGGCCGGCACCCCATCTCGGTCTGCCTCGGTACGGCCTGTCACGTCAAGGGCGCGGTGAAGATCCTGGAGAAGTTCGAGCGTGAGCTGGGCATCAAAACCGGGCAGACGACGCCGGACCTCATGTTCGGCCTGGAACAGGTGCGCTGCCTGGGGTGCTGCGGGCTGGCGCCCGTGGTCACCGTGGGACAGGATCTCTACGGCAAGGTCACCGTGTCCAAGGTGGATCAGATCATCAAGCGTTACCAGAAGCAGGAGGCGGCACATGCCAAAGCTTAAGATCGAGGACCTGGCGCGCATCCGCGAGCAAGCCCGCCGCGCCACCCTGCTGCGCGAAGGAGCCGGACGCGTCAAGATCACCGTGCACCTGGGCACCTGCGGGATCGCCGCCGGCGGGCGCAACATCATGACCGCCGTGCTGCGCGAGATCGAGGAACGCAACCTGCACGACGTGCTGGTCACGACCTCCGGCTGCGCCGGCCTGTGCAGTCGCGAACCCATGATGACGGTCGAGGTGCTCGGCCAGGCCCCCGTCAAGTACGTGGACCTGACCGAGGGCAAGGTCAAGGAAATCTTCGCCGAGCACATCGTGGGAGGGAAGATCGCCGACCGCTATGCCCTGGCTGTGGGCAGCGAGCGGGTGATGTGAGGAGGAGCCATGCCGTATCGCGTCCATTGCATGGTTTGCGCCGGGACGGGATGCGTCTCCAACCGGTCCCTGGAAGTGCGGGAGGCCCTCGAAAACGAAATCCGCAAACGCGGCCTCCAGGACGAGATCCAGATCGTCACCACAGGCTGCAACGGCTTCTGCGCCGTCGGCCCCCTCATGGTCGTGCAGCCGGATGGGATCTTCTACCAGCAGGTTTCGGCCAAGGACGTCCCGCTGCTCGTGGAAGAGCACTTCATCAAAGGCCGGCCGGTACAGAAGCTGCTGTACAAGCCGCCCGAAGCCGCCGCGCCCATCCCCAAAATGTCCGACATTCCCTTCTTCAAGCACCAGCGCCTCATCGCCTTGCGCAACCGCGGGCTGATTGACCCCGAGAAGATCGAAGACTATATCGCGCGCGACGGCTACCAGGCGCTGGTCAAGGCGCTCACCGAGATGACGCCCGAGCAGATCATTGAGGTGATCACCAAGTCCGGACTGCGCGGCCGCGGCGGGGCCGGCTTCCCCACCGGGGTCAAGTGGCAGAAGGTCCGGCAGGCCAAGGGCGAGCCCAAATACATCATCTGCAACGGAGACGAGGGCGACCCGGGTGCCTTCATGGACCGCTCCATCTTCGAATCCGACCCGCACTCGGTCATCGAAGGCATGCTCATCGGAGCCCGCGCTATCGGCGCGCGTTACGGCGTGGTGTACATCCGCAACGAGTATCCGCTGGCGCTGGAGCGTATCCAGATCGCCATCCAGCAGGCGCGCGAGTACGGGCTGCTGGGCGAAAACATCCTGGATTCCGGCCTCGACTTCGACATTTCCGTCACTCGCGGCGCCGGCGCTTTCGTCTGCGGCGAGGAAACGGCCCTGATCGCTTCGGTGGAAGGGCGCCTGGGCGATCCCCGCGCACGCCCGCCTTATCCGGCCGAGTACGGGCTGTGGGGCAAGCCCACTTGCATCAACAACGTCGAAACCTGGGCCAATGTGCCGCCCATCATCCTGCACGGCTGGGAATGGTACTCGCAAATTGGCACCGAGCGGAGCAAAGGCACCAAGGTCTTCTCGCTGGTGGGCAAGGTGCGCAACACCGGGCTGGTGGAAGTCCCCATGGGAATCACGTTGCGCCAGCTCATTTACGACATCGGCGGCGGCATCCCGGGCGACAAGAAGTTCAAAGCCGTGCAGACGGGCGGCCCTTCGGGCGGCTGCATCCCGGCGGGCATGATGGACCAGCCCATCGAGTACATCGCACCCGACGGCAAGCGGGAAGCTCGCGATTACCTCGACCTGCCCATTGATTACGAGAGCCTCACGGACGTCGGCTCCATGATGGGGTCGGGCGGCCTGGTGGTCATGGACGAGGACACCTGCATGGTGGACGTGGCCCGCTACTTCCTGGCCTTCACGCAGGACGAGTCCTGCGGCGCCTGCACGCCTTGCCGCGAGGGCACCAAGCTCATGCTGGACATCCTCAACCGCATCGTGGATGGCCACGGCACCATGGACGATTTGCGGGCGCTGGAAGAGATCGCCTGGGTCGTCAAGCAGACCTCGCTCTGCGGTCTGGGCAAGACGGCGCCCAATCCTGTGCTGACCACCCTGAAGTATTTCCGGGACGAGTACCTGGCCCACATCGAAGCGCACAAGTGCCCGGCCCACGTCTGCCGCGCGCTCAATACCTATCGCATAGATCCCGTGATCTGCGTCGAGCGCGGACACGGCTGCGGCGTCTGCCGGCGCGAGTGTCCGGAAAAGGCCATCTTCGGCGAAAAGAACCAGCCGCACCGCATTGACCAGACGCTGTGCAAGAAGTGCGGCGTATGCGTGGAGGTCTGCCACTTCAACGCGGTGATCGTGGAATGAGGGGGTGAACATGATCTCACTGACGATCAACGGAACCCGAACCGAGGTCCGCGAGGGAACCACGATTCTGCAAGCGGCCAGGTTTTTGGAGATCCCGATTCCCACGCTCTGTTACCACCCGTGGCTGAAGCCCTTCGGCGCCTGCCGGATCTGCACCGTGCAGGTCCAGCGCCCGCGCGGCTACGAACTGGTCACCGCCTGCAACACCCCCTGCGAAGAGGGCATGGTTGTCCAGACCGACACGGATCATGTGCGGCAGGCGCGGCGCGTGGTGGTCGAACTGATGATGGCGCGCTGGCCCAACGTCCCCATCGTCCAGAAGCTGGCGGCCGAGGTGGGACTGGAGAAGCCGCGCTTCATCAGCGAAATGCGTGACGAGGCGCCCGACGCCTGCATCCTTTGCCTGCGCTGCGTGCGCATCTGCGAAGAAGTGGTGGGGGCGTGCGCCATCGGTTACGAAGACCGCGGCATCAAGCGCAAGGTGGTGACGCCCTTCCACGAAGAGTCGGAAGCCTGCGTGGCCTGCGGCGCCTGCGCGCACGTCTGCCCCACCGGGCACATGAAGTTCGAACCGGAGGACTACCGCGGCAAGCCGCCCGAGTTCCTGCTCGGTCCGAACACGGCCATCCACGTGACGACGCCGCAGGCCGTGCCGAAAGTCCCTCGCATTGACCGCGAAAGCTGCATCCACTTCAAGACCAACGGCTGCCAGAAGTGCGTCGAGGTCTGCGAGGCCAAAGCCGTCAACCACGAGATGACGGACCAGGAGTTGGAGATCGAAGTGGGCCAGATCCTGGTGGCCACCGGCTACGACCTGTTCGACGCCTCGGTCATGGCCCAGTACGGCTACGGCCGGCTGGACAACATTTACACCGCCCTGGACATCGAACGGATGCTCAATGCGACGGGGCCTACCGGCGGCCAGATCCGCCTGAAGAACGGCCAGCCGCCGCGCGCCGTGGGCATCATCCACTGCGTGGGTTCGCGCGACGAGAACTACCACCGCTACTGTTCGCGCGTCTGCTGCATGTACGCGCTCAAGTTCGCACATCTGATCAAGGAACGCTGCCCGGAGGCCGAAGTCTACAACTTCTACATTGACATGCGCGCCTTCGGCAAAGGCTACGAGGAGTTCTATTCCCGCGTGCTGCACGAGGGCGTCAATGTGATCCGCGGCAAGGTGGCCGAGGTGGTCCAGGCAGGCTGGTCCAAGCAAGAGGAAGGGACCCTGCTCATCCGCTGCGAGGACACGCTCATCGGGAAGTTCCGCGAGATCCCGGTGGATATGGTCATCCTGTGCAACGCGATCGAGCCTCGCCGCGACGCCGAACGGGTGGCGCGGCTCTTTGGCCTCAGCCGCAGCCCGGACGGCTTCTTCCTGGAGCGCCACCCCAAGCTGGACCCGGTGGCGACTTCCTCCGACGGCCTGTTCGTGGCCGGCTGCGCGCAGGGTCCCAAGGATATTCCCGATACGGTGGCCCAGGCCAGTGCCGCCGCCGCCCGCATGCTGGCCACCATCGCCAAAGGCGTGGTCGAAATGGATCCGGTGCGCGCCGAGATCAACGAGGAGTATTGCAGCGGATGCAGGGTCTGCAACGCCTTGTGTCCTTATGAAGCCATCGAATACCTCGAGGATAAGAACGTTTCGCGCGTGAATTCTGCCTTGTGCAAGGGCTGCGGCACCTGCGTGGCCGCATGCCCGGCGGGCGCCATCACGGGTTACGGTTTCAGCGACCTGCAATTGCACGCGGAACTGGAAGGTCTGCTGGCGGTTCGCTGACAAGGAGGAGCCATGAACCAGCAGCAACGATTTGAGCCTCGCATCGTGGGCTTCCTTTGCAACTGGTGCTCGTACACGGGCGCTGATCTGGCCGGCGTCAGCCGGATGAAATCAGCTCCCAACCTGCGCACGATCCGCGTCATGTGCAGCGGCCGCGTGGATCCCACGCTGGTGCTGCGCGCGTTCCAACTGGGCGCGGACGGCGTCCTGGTGGCAGGCTGCCATCCCGGCGACTGCCACTACCAGGAGGGCAACTACAAGGCCATGCGCCGCGTGCTGCTGCTCAAGCGCGTGCTCCGACAGTTCGGAATTGACGAGCGGCGCCTGCGCCTGGAATGGATCTCGGCCAGCGAGGGCGAAAAATTCGCGCGGGTGGCCAACGAGTTCACCGAGCAGGTCCGGGCGCTGGGACCGCTCCAGCTCGAGGAGGCGCCCGCGGCCGTCGCTGAGCCCCAGCTCGAGGAGGTGCGGGCATGAGCAAACCCAAACTGGCTCTCTACTGGGCGGCCAGCTGCGGCGGTTGCGAAATCGCCGTACTCGACGTGGAAGAAAAAATCCTCGACGTGGCCGCCTTCTTCGACATCGTCTTCTGGCCCTGCGCCATGGACTTCAAGTACAAGGACGTCCAGGCCATGGAAGACGGCAGCATTGACCTGTGCCTGTTCAACGGCGCCATCCGCACCAGCGAAAACGAAGCCATGGCGCGGTTGCTGCGGCGCAAGTCCAAGGTGCTGGTCGCTTTCGGCTCCTGCGCCACCGAGGGTTGCATTCCCGGCCTGGCCAACCTGACCACGAAAGAAGAAATCCTGGACTGGGTCTATCACCGCTCACCCAGCACGGTGAACGAAAATGGCGTGCGGCCGCAGCCGCGTTTCCACGTGCCCGAGGGCGAGCTCGAAATCCCCGAATTTTACGAGGAGGTACGCACGCTCGCCCAGGTGGTCCCCGTGGATTACTTCATCCCCGGCTGCCCGCCGCAGGCGCCCCAGATCGTCAACGTGCTCAGCGCCATCATGACCGGGGCGCCCCTGCCCCCGCCGGGATCGGTGATCGGAGCGGGCGAGAAGACCTGCTGCGACGAGTGCGGGCGCAAGCGGGAGGAGAAGCGGATCAAGCGCTTCTACCGGCCGTGGGAAATCGTCCCCGACCCCAACCAGTGCCTGCTCGACCAGGGCATCATCTGCCTGGGTCCGGCCACGCGCAGCGGCTGCGGCGCGTTGTGCGTTAAAGCGAACATGCCCTGCCGCGGCTGCTACGGACCGCCGCCCAACGTGATGGACCAGGGCGCCAAGATGATCAGCGCTCTGGCCAGCGTGATTGACTCGCAGGATCCCGAAGAAGTGCAGCGGATTCTCGATCAGATTCCGGATCCGGCCGGGACTTTGTATCGCTTCAGCGTCCCGGCTTCCTTGCTGCATCGCAAGCGAACCCAGGTCACAGCGTGAGGAGGGGCTATGCGGACCATCACGATTGATCCCATTACGCGGCTGGAAGGGCACGGCAAGATCACCATCTTCCTCAACGACGACGGCGAAGTGGCCAATTGCTACTTCCAGGTCCCCGAGCTGCGGGGCTTCGAGCAGTTCTGCGTCGGGCGTCCGGTGGAGGAAATGCCGCGCATCACCACGCGCATCTGCGGCGTCTGTCCGGAAGCTCACCACATGGCCAGCGTCAAGGCCTGCGATGCGGTCTATCACGTCGAGCCGCCGCCGGCCGCCAAAAAACTGCGCGAGCTGCTGTATTCAGCTTTCTTCGTTGGCGATCACACCCTTCACTTTTACGCTCTGGGCGGACCCGATTTCGTGGTCGGTCCGGACGCGCCTCCTGCTGAGCGGAACATCCTGGGAGTGATCCGCAAGGTCGGCCTGGAGGCAGGGGCCAAAGTGATCGAACTGCGCAAGCGCGCGCAGCGGACCGTCGCTCTGATCGGGGGCAAAGCCATCCACCCCGTCACAGCGCTGCCGGGCGGCATGGCCAAGCCCCTGACCCGCGAGGAGCGCGACGAGATCCTGGGTCACACCGATTACTTCGTTGAGTTCGCCAAGTTCACCCTCGGTGTGATCGAAAACGTGGTCCTGAAGAACCCGGCCTACGTGGACATGATCCTGAGCGACACGTTCACCCACCGCACGTACTCGATGGGCACGGTGGACGCCAACAACAGGGTCAATTTCTATGACGGCATGATCCGGGTAGTGGACCCCGACGGCAAGGAATTCGTGAAGTTCCATCCCAAGGACTACCTGGAGGTGCTGGGCGAGCACGTCGAGCCCTGGTCCTACCTGAAGTTCCCGTTCCTCAAAAAGGTGGGCTGGAAGGGGTTCGTGGACGGCAAGGACTCGGGCGTCTATCGTGCCACCCCGCTTTCCCGCCTCAACGCCGCCGACGGCATGGCTACCCCGCTGGCCCAGCAGGAGTACGAAAGGATGTATTCCACGCTGGGCGGCAAGCCCGTGCACCACACGCTGGCCACGCATTGGGCGCGCGTCATCGAGCTGGTGTACGCCGCCGAGCGGGCAGCCGAGCTGGCGCGCGATGAGGAAATCCTCAGCGACAAAATCCGGAACATGCCGACCGCCACACCGGATGAAGGCGTCGGCTGCGTCGAGGCGCCGCGCGGCACCCTGTACCATCACTACCTGACCGACGAGCGGGGGCTGCTGCGCCGGGTCAACCTGATCGTTGGCACAACCAATAACCATGCCTCCATCGCCATGTCCATTCGCAAGGCTGCCTTCGGCCTGATCAAGCGCGGCGCGGAGATCACCGACGGCGTGCTGAACCGGATCGAAATGGCTTTCCGCGCTTACGACCCGTGCTTTGCCTGCGCCACGCACAGCTTGCCGGGCGCCATGCCCTTGGAAGTCGAGGTCATTGACTCGGATGGAACCCGCATCGCGGTCCGCCGGCGAGGGTGCTGAGAAGCGGCGCAACCTGCTAGTTGGCGCCGGGAACACGCTGTGCGGTGACGACGGGGTGGGCGCCATCGTAGCCCGCCGCATTTACCAGCTCCTGGACAACCCCGAGGACTGGGATCTCGAGGAGATTTGTTCCTCCCCGATGGAAGTGGTCGAGCGCATGGCGGGCTACCGGCGCGCGGTCGTAGTGGACGCGCTCGTGGACTGGGAAGCACCGCCCGGAACCGTCGTGCGGGCCACCATGGAAGACGTGACGACGGATTCCGGGCCGCCTTCCCACGCCATCGGCTTTGGTGCGGCGCTCGGGTTGGCGCGCGCCGCGGGCCTGCCCCTCCCGGACTCCATTCATTTCTACGGAATCGTGGTCCGGGGGCCCCTGGTCTTCGGGGCCGGGCTATCGGAAGAGCTGGCCGCCCGGGTCGAGGACATCGCCCGGCAAATTGCCGACGAGATCGCGACCGGCCCGGCTGCGGAGCTGAGCTAGGGATCCCAGCGGCGCGCATCCGGCGCGGGCAATCCCAAAAGATCGAGGACCCTCTCGACGGAATAGTCCACCAGATCCATCACGTTCTGCGGGCGATGATAGAACGCGGGAATGGGCGGGGCGATGATGGCGCCCATCTCGGCCAGCGCCACCATAGTCCGCAGGTGCCCGAGATGGAGCGGACTTTCCCGGATCATGAGAATGAGCCTGCGACGCTCCTTGAGGGTAACGTCGGCGGCGCGCAGCAGCAAGTTCGAGCTCAGCCCCGCTGCGATGGCCGACATGGTGCGGATCGAGCAGGGGGCAATCACCATGCCGTGGACAGGGTAGGATCCCGAAGCGATCCTGGCGCCAACGTCATGAATGGGATAGTGTACGTCGGCCATGGCTCGCAGGTCGGGCAGGCGCAAGCCCGTTTCCATCTCCACGGTCCGGATGCCAGAGCGGCTGACCAGCAGGTGGATTTCGACGCCGGGACGACGGAGGCGTTCGAGCAGACGGATCCCGTAGATGGCGCCGCTCGCGCCCGTAATGCCGACGATGACCCGGGCGGGTTCGGCGCGATTTGGGGTTTGTTCCGAATTCGGAACAGACCGCGAGGCTTTTTCTTGCTCTTCGGAACCGGGATCGCTATAATTCAATTCCAGAACATCCTAACACTGCGGCCAGCCGCCCGGCAGCGCCGGTCCCCGGCCGGCCCACGGACTCGACATGCAGGAGGCCGGGCAGAAGCTCAAACGGGCGCGTGAACGGCTCAACCTGCGTTACCGCGACGTCGAGGAGGCCAGCCTCCGCATCGCCGAACGCCACAAGAACGACGAATTCATTATCGCTCTCAGCCGCCTCGCCGACATCGAGAACAAAGGCACCGTCCCCAGCATCTACCGCCTCTACAGCCTCTGCACCATCTACCGCCTCGACATCCACGAAGTCATGGAGTGGTACGGCGTGGACATCTCCCAGATGCCGGCCGACGCCATGAGTATCCAGATTGAGCGCACCCATACGGTTGGCTTTGACACGGACGGGCACGGAGAAGTCCAACTGCCTCTGTCCCTGGATCCGGGTCTGGACTGGCGCCGTACGACCTACCTGAGCCGCATGATCCAGCGCTGGGGCAAGCTCCCCCTGATGCTATTGAACGGTCTCGACCTCAAGAACCACCGCTACGGGTTCATCGGCACGGAGGACTGGACCATGTATCCCCTGCTTCAACCCGGCTCCTTCGTGCTCATTGACGAGACTCGCCGCAAGATCGTTAACACGGGTTGGACCAACGAGTTCGAGCGGCCCATCTACTTCCTGGAACACCGCAAAGGCTTTGCGTGCGGCTGGTGCACCCTCAACGAATCCCAGTTGATCCTCCAGCCCCACCCCGCTTCCATGTGCAATCCGGAAGTGTACTCCTACCCGGACGAGGTCGAGGTGATCGGACAGGTCACCGGGGTGGCTATGCGTCTGGATCAGGGCAAGCGACGCCGTACTCGTTCTTGAGCAACTCCAGAAGCGCCTGCAAATCTGACAGATACAGCTGACGTTCCGCCTGCGGGGCCGCGGCCGGGATGAGGTTGCGGTACGGCTCGACCCTGGACCAGGTTTCCAGAATCGCCCGCGGATCGCGGTGTAAGCCGGCCAGGTACTGATCCAGGTCCTGCTTCTGCCGCTCCAAGCCGAAGCCCAGCCATTGCTGGAAGGTCTCCAGATGGCTCTGGCGCAGGGCGCGGTCCGCCTCGTCCTCGCCGAACATCTGGGCCAGCCCGAAATGCTCGTAGCGCCCTGTATTGGGATCGCGCAGGGAAGCCAGGTAGACAAGCCGCCCGAAAACCGTCGGGATCTGGGACAGGGTGCGCCGCCATACGTTGGCCACGGCGTCCCGCTCGAACCTCCCGGGCCTTCCCGAAGTTCCCATTTTTGGACTGAACCCTCTATTGTATCGGAAGGGCCGAGGCCGGT
>Ga0078972_1002479_pt1 | contig 60826 bp, 56 predicted proteins | sample YelNatPaOPGAMG01_FD_67568 | JGI IMG/M metagenome (GOLD analysis project Ga0078972, IMG submission 67568) | Hot spring thermophilic microbial communities from Obsidian Pool, Yellowstone National Park, USA - OP-RAMG-01 (SPADES assembly) (version 2) | ecosystem: Environmental > Aquatic > Thermal... | reverse complement strand
ATGGCCACTTGCAGAAATTGCACCAAATTTTATCCATCCAGTTTTGAAAAAAACAATTAAAAAAATCAAAGATGAATTAAGAGACCCTTCTCAAAAAATATGGCTTATAAGAGAGTGAATGCGTGAATGTGTTGATGTGTTAATTAGTTCATAGTTCATAGTTGATAGTTATTAACTCTATAACTCATTAACCCATTAACCCGTTAACTCATCAACTCATCTGCCTATCTACTCATCCACCCAATTATATTTCTTTCTTTTCTATTTCTTTTACTTCAAGATAAGTTTTAAGACCATTTTTTGACAAGAGTTCTAAGAAAGGATCCGGATCTAACTCTTCCACATTTACCATTTTTCTTACATCCCAAACACCCTTTGCAACAAGTATTGCTGCCACAACTGGTGGAACTCCTGCTGTATAACATATTGCATGAGATTCTACTTCTCTCCATACTGCTTGATGATCACAAATCAAATATATCACCATCTCTCTATGCTTACCATTCTTTTTACCAATTATGAAATTACCAATCCATTCAACACCAGTATAATTTGGTCCAGCTAAAGAAGCTGGGTCAGGAAGCAATGCTTTAAGTAATCTTAACGGAATAACTTCTCTTCCATCATGTGTTTTAACAGGTAGGTGGGAAGTTAAACCTAAATTTTTTAGTACATTAAAAACATTTAAATAATGATCTGAAAAATACATCCAAAATCTTACTGTGTTTATATCCATAAGTTGAGATAAAGAATGTATCTCATCGTGTCCATTAAGATAAACAGTATATCTTCCTAATCCTGGTAAATCAAATTCGCGTTTAATCGTATGTACAGGTTCAGCAACCCATTTTCTATCAACCCAAACCCATGCTTTTATAAACTCTCTAAAGTTTATTTCTGGATCAAAATTTGTGGCAAAAAATTTACCATGATTACCAGCATTTACATCTACAATATCAACTGTATCAATTATATCAAAATAATGTTTTTTAGCATATGCAGTATAAGCATTGACGATTCCAGGATCAGCACCAACTGAAAGTATTGCAGTTATTCCTTTTTGTTCACAAAGTGGCTTTCTTTTCCATTCATAATTTGCATACCATGGCGGATTTTCACAAACTTTATCTGGTTCTTCATGAATAGCGGTATCAAAATAAGCAGCGCCTGTTTCTATACATGCATGTAAAACAGGCATGTTTAAATATGATTGGCCAAGTTGTATAACCATTTCTGATTTTGTTTCTTTAATAAGTTTTATAACATCTTCTGTTTTTGTAGCATCAATTTGTCTTGAATAAATTTTTTTTGATGTATCTTTTATATTTCCTTTTCTTTTAATACTTTCTATAATTTTATCACATTTTGATTGGGTTCTTGAAACTATACATAGGTCTCCTAAAATATCGTTGTTCATTGCAACTTTGTGTGCTGCTACATGTGCAACACCTCCTGCTCCTATTATTAAAACATTTTTTCTTGCCATATCACCACCTCCTTTTAGAGTTGATGCGTATATGCGTAGATGTGTAGATATGTAAATGTGTAAATAAAATTATTTCATTCACACATCCACACATTCAACTATGATAAACTATACAAATAATCTTCGTATGAAAATTCTCTTACTACTTCTATTTGCCCATTTAATCTCTTTACAACAATTGATGGCATTTGTAATCCGTTAAACCAATTTTTCTTAACAATTGTATAACCAGCTGCGTCTTGTATCTTTATTATATCTCCAACTTTCAATTTTTTATTAAAATTATAAACACCGAATACATCACCCGCTAAACAAGATCTACCTGCAACCATATATCTATATTTACCTTCTGGATATGACTTTATCTTAGCTGGTGTCCTATAAATTAAAAGATCCAACATATGAGCTTCAGTTGAAGCATCAACAATAGCTATGTCTATTTCATTGTGCACTATATCAACCACTCTACAGACAAGCTGTCCTGATTCTGTAATTACAGTTTCTCCCGGTTCTAAATAAACCTGAACTTTAAACTTCTTAGAAAACCACAAAAGTTTTTTAGCAAATTCCTTAAGAGGATAGCCTTTTTTTGTGAAATAAATTCCACCACCTAAACTAACCCAGTCAACTTTAGATAAAACAAAATCATAGTTTTCTGCTATGTAATCCAAATTTTTAGAAAGGTTTTCAAAATCCTCATTCTCACAATTGAAATGAAACATAACTCCATTTATCAAATTTATCACTTCTTTTATTTCATCTTTATTTATTACACCTAGTCTTGAAAATCTTCTTGCAGGATTTGCTAAATCATATTGTGAATAACTAACCTTTGGATTTACTCTTAATCCTAATTCAACTCCTTTTACTTCTTTATAAAATCTTTTTAGTTGTGAAACAGAGTTGAAAATTATTTTCGTTGCGTATTTTTTTACTTCTTTTATTTCATTCAATTTATATCCTACACAATAAGCATGTGTTTCTTTACCAAATTTTTCATACCCCAATCTCGTTTCATATAAAGAGCTACTTGTTGTTCCATCTAAATATTCACGCATTAGGCTAAAAACACTCCATGTTGAAAAACATTTCAAAGCTAAAACAACTTTAACATTAGCAGTTTTTTTTAACCAACTAATTTTTTTGAGATTCTTTAAAAGTTTTTTTTCGTCGATTAGATAATATGGTGTGTCTATAAAATCTAATTTCATAGATTTGAATAGATAAAAAATTTTTTTTTATTTTTCAACTATTGACAAAACAAAATTTAAAATATATTTTATTTTAAAATTTTTTAAAAAGATGAAAAAAAATACACAAAACGCTACACCATTATTAGATACATTACTTGCACATGCACAAAATAAAGTTATATCCTTTCATACACCAGGTCATAAAAATGGTGCAGGTATACTGTCTAAACTTAGAAATTTCACTAAAAGAAATGTTTATTATTTAGATGTCACAGTCTTTCCAGAAGTAGATTCTTTGCACGACCCTATAAGCTGTATAAAACATGCTCAAGAACTTGCTGCAAAGGCATATAATAGCAAATATGCATTCTTTTTAGTTAATGGCTCAACTGTGGGTAACATTGCAATGTTAATGTCAGCTTGTGATCCAGGTGATTCAATTATACTTTCTAGAACATGTCATAAATCTGTTTTAGCAGGTATTATTATTGCTGGTCTTTGGCCAATCTGGGCTCAACCAAAAGTTGATCAAAAGAGAGATATAATTTATGATATATCTGCTGAGGAAGTTTTGAAATATATAGAAAATTTTCCTGAAGCAAAGGCTGTTTTTATTACATCTCCAAATTATAATGGAGTATGTCCTAATTTAGCTGAAATCTCATCTGTATGTAAAAAATATAATAAAATTTTGCTAGTTGATGAAGCACATGGACCCCACTTGAGATTTCATCCAAATTTACCAACTGCAGCTTCAGAAGTTGAAACTGATATGTATGTTAATTCTGTTCATAAAGTTTTGTCTGCATTAAGCCAGGGTTCTATTTTACATTTTAATTCTAAAAAAATAGATTTAAAACGAGTAAAAAATGTTGTGTCTATGTTGCAGACAACAAGCCCAAATTACTTCATATTAGCGTCAATAGATGCAGCAAGGATGCAAGTTGTAAAATATGGACAAAAAGTTTTTGATAAAATAATGAAGTACTGTGATAAAGCAAGAGAAGAAATTAATAAACTTCCAAACATATTTGCAATTACAAGAGAAGATATCAAATCTAAACATTATGATCTTGATACAACAAAAATTACTATTAATGTAACAAAAACAGGACTTACAGGATATAAGGTTGAAGAAATTTTAGCAAAAGAATATAAAATTCAAGTAGATTGTGCTGATATGTTTAATTTAGTTGCCATAGCTGGATTTGGAACAACAAAAGAAGATATTGAAAAATTAGTTGAAGCTATTACCGATATTTCTAAAAATTATTCCGGAGAATATGAAACTTGGAAGCTTGAATTGCCTCCTCTTGCTACAGAAGTTGTTATGTTGCCAAGAGATGCATTTTTCTCAAATAACACAAAAAGAATAGAATTGTCAAATGCGGCAGGATATATTTCAGCACAAACACTCACACCATATCCTCCTGGTTTACCGATATTGACTCCTGGAGAAAGGATAACAAAGGATACAATAGACTATCTAAAAAGCTTAGCAAGCTATATGGTAAGGATTTCAGGACAGGAAACAGAAACTTTAAAAACTATAAAAGTCATAAAATAAGAAAGGTTGTTATTACTATGAAAAAAAAGAAAAAGATATTTAAAAGAGAAAAACAAAAAGAAAAAAAACTCCATCAAAAAAATTTGAGTGATGATTTCATTAAACTATGTAAAAAAAAGTTAATAGCAAAACTTAATGAATTACAGAGCTTCAGTGTTAAAAATGAAATAAATACAATGTTAGAAGTGGGAGATGAGGTAGATTTAGCGGGACATGATATTGGTAAAGAAATTTTTCATGAATTAAGTGATGCACAAAAAAATTTATTGGAACTGATAAATTCAGCATTAGAAAAAATTGAAAATAGCACATACGGAATTTGCGAAAAATGTGGTAAAACAATACCCAAAAAAAGATTAGAAGTTCTTCCCTGGGTAAGATATTGTATAAAATGTCAAACAAATGTAGATAAATTGTCAAAGTGATTCTTTCTTATCAAAAATTTTTTTAAACCTATTGACATAATTTTTAGTATTTAATATAATAAATAACAATTTGTGAAAAATTTCACAAATAAGTTAGTTTAAAATGAAAAAATTAATTTTTAAAAAGGATTTTGTTGATAGATTAAAAGAAATTATCAATAAATCTGAATATCAAATTATTTATTCTTCTGATTTAAATTTTATAACTTTAAAATCTGAAGATGAACTTAAAGATATAAATTTTTTTAGCATAAGACAAATTCAACCATTAAAACAATTCTTTTTTTACCCTAAGGAAGAATTATCAAATGTTAAACAAACTGCAAAAAAAAGGATAATTGTTGGCATTAAATCCTGCGATTTACAAGCGATAAAAGTTTTAGATAGAATGTTCATATCTGATTATATAGATGAAAACTATAAAAATTATAGAGAAAATACAGTGTTAATCTCCACAGATTGTTTGTATCCAAAAGAGACTTGTTTTTGTAGTATAGTAAATGGAAGACCATTTGTAGAAGAAGAAAATGCTGTCTCTGATATCAATATTTCATTTATTGATGAAGAAAACTTTATTTTAGAATCATTTACTTCAAAAGGCAAAGAAATTTTAGAAAATTATTTTTCAGATTTAAAAGAACCATCTGAAAAAGAAACTATTTTAAGAAATAAATTAAGAGAAAATGCTGTGAAAAATATATTTGAGTTCAATAACGAGTTTTTAAAAGAAGATAAAAAAGATAAATATTATAAAACATTGAAAAATACTTATGTTTTAGAAGATGTTTGGAAAAAAGAATCTGAAAAATGTGTACAATGTGGAGGATGCAATTTTATATGTCCAAGTTGTTATTGTTTTTTAATAAGAGAAGCTTCTAAATCACATAGTGAGCAATACAGAGATAAAGTTTGGGATGTTTGCCATTTCACAGGGTATAGTCGTGTAGCAGGTGGAGCAAATCCAAGGAAGTATAAATATCAAAGGTTTAGAAATAGATATCAGTGTAAATTTGTTTACAGATACGAGAATTTTGGCTTTTATGCTTGTACAGGTTGTGGAAGATGTATTGAGGTTTGCCCTGCAAAAATTGATATAAGAAAAGTAATAAGAAATTTGGTTTTAGCAAAAGGCGAAGAAGTCCTTGTAAAAAAGTGAAAAAGTACTGGTAGCCGCAGGTTTTAACCTGCGAAAAATTGTAGTTACTTACTCTGCTAAATTTTAAACAATGAATATATATACACCAAAAAATTTTAAAATTGTAAAAATTATTGAAGAAACACCAACTATAAAAACTTTTACTTTAAAATCACTTGATGGAGAAAAATTTAATTTTCAGACAGGACAGTTTATAGAACTTACTGTCTACGGTGTTGGTGAAGCACCATTTACGCCATCGTCATCTCCTTACAAAACAGATACTATTGATGTTACAATAATGCGTGTTGGTAGGATGACAGAAGTGTTACATTCTATGAAAAAGGGAGATATTGTAGGTATCAGAGGTCCATATGGGAAAGGTTATCCTGTAGAAGAATTTGTAGGAAAAGAAGTTTTGATAATAGGTGGTGGAGTTGGTCTTGCACCACTGCGTTCACTTTTGTTAACTTTGATTGAAAGAATAAATGATTTTAAAAAAATTATTTTATGTTATGGTGCAAGAACACCACAAGATGTAGTTTATAAGTATTTATTTCCTGAATGGAAAAAAATTAAAGGATTAGAAATTTTGCGTTCAGTAGACAAATGTCAACCAGGTGAGTGGGATGAAATAGTTGGTGTTGTAACATGTTTGTTAGACAAAGTTCAAGTTGATGTGAAAAATTCTGTAGCTGTTGTCTGTGGTCCGCCTATTATGATGAAATTTACAACTTTAAAACTTGTTGAGTTAAAGTTTAAACCACAACAGATTTATCTTTCAATGGAAAGAAATATGAGTTGTGGTTTAGGTAAATGTGGCCATTGTCAGATAGGAAGCTATTTTATTTGCAAAGATGGACCTGTATTTACTTGGGAACAATTAAAGAATATACCAGAACCGTTTGAATAATTCGTATGACAAAAAGAATTTTTATAGATATAGAAAAATGTTATAGCTGTAAAGAATGTAAAGCAAAGTGTTCTTATTATTATAAACATTCAAGAGCTTTTAAAGATTCTGAAAAAGAAGAATCACAAAATAAAGGTTTTGAAAAATTTTTTTCAAAGGTCTTACAGTATTACATTTGTCGTAGATGTGAAGATGCGTTTTGTATAAACGCTTGTCCTAACGAAGCATTGTTTAAAGATCAAAATGGAATACTTCAAAGAAGTTTGTTTAGATGTACTTCTTGTAAAAGTTGTTTAGTTGCGTGTCCTTTTGGGACAATATATAAAGATGTTTTAGAATACAAAAGTTCACAATGTGATTTTTGTTTGACACGTGCAGATGAAAAAAATCCGCCATTGTGTGTTACTACATGTCCAGAAGGCGCAATACAATATGTTGAGATTGAACCGGATGAAAAACAAGATATTTATGAAATAAACAAAAATCTTGTTGCAAAAGTTAAAAAATGGATTTTAGAACCTGTTAAATAAAACTATGAACATTATATATTATTTAATTTTCCCAGGATTTGTTTTTGTTACAATATTTTCGCTAATAGTTTCTTGGTTTGATAGAAAACTTACTGCAAGAATTCAATGGAGAGTAGGACCGCCATTTTTGCAAAACTTTTATGATTTGTTTAAACTTTTTTCAAAAGAGATTTTGATACCAGACGCTGCCAATAAAACATTGTTTATTTTATCACCAATTATTGCTTTGGCTTCAGTTGTCCTTGTTGCAACAATTGAATGGTTGGTAATTATTTTGCCACAACATAGTTTTGTAGGTGATGTGATAGTTGTGTTATATTTATTAATGATACCTTCCATAATGTTTATAATAGGAGCATCATCTTCAGGTAATCCTATAGCAGTATTAGGCGTATCAAGGGAAATAAAACTTATATTGTCTTATGAACTACCACTTATTTGTGCTGTCTTAGTACCAATAATAAAATCTTCAAGTATAAAATTTGTTGAGTTAATGAAAATTTCTGCGTTTTCAAGTGTATCTGAAATAATTGCTTTAGTTGTTGCTATAATATGTTTTCAAGCGAAATTAGGTCTTGTACCTTTTGATATTTCAGAAGCAGAGACAGAGATTGCAAGTGGTATATTTATAGAATATTCAGGACCTCTTTTAGGAATGATAAGATTAACAAGACAAATTTTGTTTTCAATAGCCCCACTTTTTATTATTACAGTATTTTTGTTCAAAGGTAGTTGGCTGCTATTTATAATAAAATACATTTTACTTATAATAATTTTTACTTTGATTAGAAATGTCAATCCAAGGCTAAGAATTGACCAAGCAGTAAAATTTTTCTGGTTTATAGTTTTTCCTTTAAGCATAATATCAACAATTTTAGCATTGTTAGGATTATAAAAAATGAATATATTAAAAAAATCTACACTTAAATCACTTTGGGTATTCCATTTTCCACTTTCGCCATGTAATAACTGTGATATAGAAATTCTTGACGCATTGACACCTAAATATGATTTAGAAAGGTTTGGGATACAACTTGTGGGTTCTATAAAACATGCTGATGTTTTACTTGTTACTGGTGTTCCTAATTACAAAAATTATCAGAAACTTATTGACTTATATGAACAAGCTCCAAAACCTTGTTATGTTGTAGCAGTGGGAACATGTGCGTGTGGAAGAGGAGTATTTAAAACTTCTTATAATAGTCCGGGTCCTGTAGATCAGTATGTCCCTGTTTCAGCATATATCCCGGGTTGTCCACCGAAACCTGAAGCAATTATAGCAGGTGTGGTAAAATTAATCAAAGCGTTGAGTAAGTAGATAAGTTAGGTGTGTGGATGAGTAGATTAGTGTATATGTATTTGTAGCTGCAGGTTTTAGCCTGCGAAAAATATTTTAAAAAATACAACCTAAAAGTTGCGACTACCAACTAAAATTATGTTATGAAAGAAGATATTATACCACAAGTAAAAGAAAAGTTAGGAAACAAAATTTTAGATTTTTTTGAAAAAAATAAAAGAAGATATTATATTGAAGTTGATAAAAAACACATTGTTGAATGTGCAAAAATTTTGTTTGACGATTTGGGTTTCAGGTTCCAAACAGCAGCAGGTGTTGATTGTGAGCAAAATTTTGAGATTTTATACCATTTTAGTTATGACAAAACAGGACAAATTGTTTCCTTGAGAGTAAAATTAAATAAAGAAAAACCTGAGATTGAAAGTTTAACAAAAGTTTTCAAAGCAGCTGAATGGATTGAAAGAGAAATGTGGGAACTTTTAGGTATAAATTTTATTGGACATCCAAATTTGAAACACTTGCTTTTATCTGATGATTGGCCAGAAGGGAATTTTCCTTTAAGGGAAAAATAATTATGAGTGAAAACAAAAGAAAAATAATTCCAATTGGTCCATATCATCCGCTACAAGAAGAACCAGAGTTTTTTAAACTGTATGTTGATGGTGAAACTGTTGTTGATATTGAAATAGAGATAGGATACAACCATCGTGGTATTGAACAAATATCAACTACAAAACATTATGATCAAATAACATTTTCAGTTGAAAGAATTTGTGGTATATGTTCAACATCACACCCTTTTGCTTATGTAAACGCAGTTGAAGATTTACTTGGAATAGATGTTCCACTTCGTGCAAAATATATAAGAAGTATAATTGGAGAACTTGAAAGGTTGCATTCACACCTACTTTGGCTTGGTCTTGCAGGACATTTTATTGGCTACAATACTGTTTGGATGTGGTCATGGAAATATAGAGAATCAGTTTGTGATATTTTAGAAGTAATATCAGGTAATCGTCAACATTATTCTATGTTTAAAATTGGTGGTGTAAGAAAAGATATACCAAAAGATTTAATACCACAAGTTGAAAAAATGTGTGATGAGTTAATCCCTGCTTTAGATATGTTTAAAGGTGCAATAATGGATGATCCTGTGATACATGCACGACTTAAAGGTGTAGGTGTTTTAACAAAAGAAGATGCGATAAGTTTTTGTGTAGTAGGACCTACTGCAAGAGCAAGTGGGATAAATATTGATGTAAGAAAAGATGACCCTTACGCTGCATATGGATTAGTTGAGTTTAATGTTCCTGTATTAGAGAATGGTGATGTGTTTGACAAAGCAGTTATTCGTGTTTTAGAAATGTATGAATCAATAAAAATTATAAAGCAATGTTTAGAAGCACTTAAAAAAGAACCTGAAGGAAATATTGAAGTAAAAGTTGATTTTATACCAAAAGGTGAAGGTATAGGAAGACACGAAGCGCCAAGAGGTGAGGTTTTCCATTATATCCGTTCTGATGGGTCAAACAGACCCGTAAGACATAAAATACGTGCGCCAAGTTATATGAATGTTGCTTCTAACAAAGTTGCAGCAGTCGGACAATCTATATCAGATGCTGCGATAACACTTGCAGCAGTTGACCCTTGTTATTGTTGTACTGAAAGGACTGTAGTTGTTGATATTGAGAACAAAAAAGTTGTATATACTTGGAACGATTTAATAAAACTTTCGCAACAAAAAACAGAAAAAATAAAGAAATCTTTATAAAAACTATGCAAAATTTATATAATTTAATCACAGTATCGTTTTTGTCAGGATTTTTATTGTTTATTTTAAGTTTTTTAAAACTTAATTTTTTTGCTGAAGTTTTATCTTTTATTTCTTCATTAATAATTTTTATTTTTGGATTTATTGTATTCTTCTCACCACAAGAAATTGGGAAATATCTTTATCTGGATGATTTATCAAAATTTATTGTTTTAGGTATAACATTTTTTGGTTTGATAATATGTCTTTATTCTATAAATTCATTAAGTTATTATCTAAAAGATAAAAGTTCAAAAACAAAATTTTATTCTTATGTTATTTTGACCTTAGGTAGTTCAGTTGTTTCAGTTTGTTCAAACAACTTTGTTTTGTTTGTAACATTTTGGGGTATCACAGGATTGTTATTATACCTGATGTTAAATTTAACTTCAGAAAGCGCTCCTTCAGCAAAAAAAAGTTTGATAATCATTGGTGCGACAGATTCTTTTCTAATTTTAGGTTTAGCAATAGTTTGGTTATTAACAAATAAAACAGAAATTTTAAATGTTAAACTTCCGTTGAACTCAAATTTAGCAGTTATTTCTTTCTTATGTTTAATTTCAGCATCGTTTGCAAAAGCTGGTGCGTTTCCATTGCATACATGGATACCTGAAATGGCAGAAGAAGCGTCACCACAAATAACTGCGTTTTTACCAGCATCCTTAGATAAACTTTTAGGTATATACTTTTTAGCAAGGATTTGTTTTAACATTTTTATTCTTGATGTTAAACTTTCTTTATTTCTTATGATTTTAGGTGCATTGACAATAATCTTTGCTGTGTTTATGGCAATGGTACAACATAATTATAAAAAACTTCTTTCATACCATGCTGTATCACAAGTTGGATATATGGTCTTAGGTATAGGTTGTGGAAATCCTATAGGTATAGCAGGCGGTATATTTCATATGCTTAACAATGCGATTTATAAATCATGCTTGTTTCTAAGTTGTTCTTCTGTTGAACAAAAAGCGGATACAGATGATCTTTCAAACCTTGGTGGGTATGCAAAAGTTATGCCTTTAACATTTTTTAGTTTTATAATCTCAGCTTTAGCAATTTCAGGTGTTCCACCACTAAACGGATTTGTATCAAAATGGATGGTTTATCAAGGAGTGATACAGAAATTACAATCGGTGGGAAACTATAATCAACAGGTTTTAATAGTTTTATGTTTGATTTTAGCAATGTTTGGTTCTGCTTTAACATTAGCAAGTTTTATAAAATTAGCAAATGCAGTGTTTTTAGGTAAACAAAAAGTTATTGGTAAAGAAACATACTTTAATTCATGGTTAGCAACAATAACTTTATCAGTTTTGTGTATTTTATTTGGTATTTTTGCATTTCAGTTACCTTTAAAATATTTTATTTCTCCTTCAGTTAAAGTTTTGTATCCTTTTGAAATAAACTTTATAGGTATGTGGCAACCTCAACTTGCTACATTTTTAATAGTTTTAGGAATAATAATGGGACTTATAATCTACTTTGTTTTAAACTTGAAAGTTAGGACTACACCTGTTTATTTATTAGGTGAATTAAAGCCAGAACAGACAGATTTTGTTAAAGAAGAGTTTTATAATACAATAAAAGAAATTTCAGGTTTCAAACTTGTTTATTATCTTGCGGAACAAAAATTTTTTGATATTTATTACTGGTTTAAAAACTTGTTTTTAGGTATAGGAAGTATTTTATCATTTTTACATACAGGAAATTTACATTTTTATTTATCTTGGATAATAATAGGATTGGTAATTCTTCTTTTGCTTGGGATTAAACTATGACAGTAGAAACTATAATTTCATTTTTAATATTTCTGATGATACTTGGTGCAGTTGTTGCAGTTGAAATAAAAGATTTGTTATCTTCAGTTGTAAGCATTGGTGCAGTAGGTGTGATTCTGTCATTAACATTTTTGTTACTTCAAGCACCTGATTTAGCAATTGTCCAACTGGTTGTTGAAATTTTAGCTTTAATTATATTAATCAGAGCAACTGTTACAAGAGATAGTGTGAATTATTCACAAAGAGAAATTTTTGTAAAAGTTGTAACTATGATAGGTGTATTAGTGTTTTTAATTTCTTTAGTTTCAGTAATTAAACTTCTACCACCGTTTGGTGAGCCAAAATTAAAAGTTGCAAGTTATTATATTAATGAAGGATTAGGTATAAAAAATAATATTTCAGAAACAGGTGCTGCAAATATTGTTTCATCAATAATTTTGGACTATCGTGCATATGACACCTTAGGTGAAGCAACAGTATTATTTTGTGCTGTCTTAGGTGTTTTAGCAGTAATGAGGAAAGTAGGTAGAAAAAATGAAAGAGAAAAATAATAATTCCGGTATGACACTTATTGTTAAAACAATTACTCGTCTTACAGTAGGGATTATTATGCTATATGGCCTTTATATAACATTTCATGGACATTTGACACCAGGAGGTGGGTTTGCAGGCGGTGTTATTTTAGCTTTGTCTTTTATACATTTAATATTAGTTTTTGGTAAAGATTTTGTTATAAAAAAATTTTCTGAAAAAATTGCTTGTGTTTTTGAAAGCATAGGTGCGGTTTTGTTCCTAACAATAGCAGTATCAGGTTTTTTAGCAGGATATTTTTTTATAAACATCTATGGTAAAGGGATACCGTTTAATCTTTTTTCAGCAGGTATTATTTTACCATGTAACTTGTCAATAATGTTGATAGTAGGATTTGGCCTTTTTTGTGCATTTTTAACACTTTTGTTGTTTATTAGTTCAAAGGAGTAATTATGAACCAATATCTACCTTATATACTCTGTTTGATTTTATTTTTGATAGGTTTGTATGCAGTATTAGTCAAGAAAAATTTGATAAAAATTATAATTGGATTAGGTATTATTGACTATTCTTTAAATTTGTTTTTAGTTTTAGTTGGTTATAAAAAACAAAGTATTTTTCCTATATTGTCAAAAGATACACAAATTCAACCTATGGTTGATCCGTTACCACAAGCGTTGGTTTTAACTGCAATTGTCATAGGATTAGCAGTTACAATGTTGATGGTAGCGATTGCAATACGACTTTATGAAAAATATGGAACTTTTGATATCACACAAATAAGAAAGCTTAAAGGATAAAAAATAATAGCGTATGAATAATATAATTCCATTATTTGTAATACTACCGTTAGCTGGAGCATTTTTAAATTCTTTATTAGGAAGATTTTCAAAATTATTTTCTGATATTTTGTCAAACATAGTTTGTATATTAACAACATTTTTTTCTTTTGTTATTCTTTTCAACTTAAATTTATCTCCGAATAACATTTTAACTTACAGAGTTGGTGGTTGGGTTGCACCAATAGGTATAATGCTTGTTGTTGACCATTTATCTGTTTTAATGTTATTAACAGTAAACCTTGTAGCATTATGTTGTTGTATTTATTCAATTTCTTATATGGAAAAATATACTGACAAATGGAAATACTATGCATTGTTTATGCTTATGCTTGCTGGAATGAATGGTGTTATAATTACAGGCGATATATTTAATATGTATGTATTCTTAGAAATAGCGGCTATAGCGTCTTATGCATTAGTAGCATTTGGATGTGAATCTGAAGAGTTAGAAGCATCTTTTAAATATCTTGTTTTAGGTTCAGTTGCATCAGCAATTATTTTGTTGTCAATAGCACTTATTTATAGTTATGTTTCAAGTTTAAATCTTGCAGATATATCATTAACATTGTCAAATATGGTTGATGTCAACAAAGTGTATTTTATAAAATTTATATCACTACTTCTAATTGTAGGTTTTGGGGTAAAATCAGCATTGGTTCCGTTTCATTCATGGCTGCCTGATGCACACCAATCTGCTCCTGCACCGATATCAGCAATGTCGTCAGGTGTTTTGATAAAAACGCTTGGTATTTATGCTATGGTAAGAATTTTATTTAATATTTTTGGTGTAGGACAAAAAATTCTTTCTATCATTGTCATATTAGGATTACTTTCAATGTTTGTAGGTGTCATTCTTGCTTTATATCAATGGGATTATAAACGACTTTTAGCATACCATTCTATAAGCCAATTTGGGTATATAATATTAGGTATAGGTTTAGCGACACCATTAGGTATTTTAGGTGGACTTTTTCATTTAATGAACCATTCTGTGTTTAAATCGCTTTTGTTTTTAACAAGCGGTGCAACTGAATATACCTTAGGAACAAGAGATTTAAGAAAAATGGGTGAACTTAATAAAAAAATGCCTTTGACAACTTTTTCAGCACTAATTGGTAGTATGTCAATTTCAGGTGTTCCACCATTTAATGGTTTCTGGTCAAAATTAATAATAATTGTAGCATGTATTCAAGCAAAACAATATTTTGCAGGTTTTATAGCGACAATAGTAAGCTTTCTTACTTTATCAAGTTTTACAAAAGTTTTAAAATACGGATTTTATGGAAAGTCAGAAGTTGATCATAAGAATATAAAAGAAGTACCAGGCGCTATGGTTGTACCAATGATAATACTTAGTTTATGTTGTATTTTTATGGGTTTACTTTTACTTCCACACATAAGACAATATTTTTTAGATAATGTAGTTAATGTTTTACAACAAGGAACAATTTATGCTACAAAAGTTTTTGAACTAAGATGAAAAATATATATAGTAGAATCATTTTGTTTATAATTTCTTTTTTAGTATGGATACTTTTTACATTCTCTTTTGATATACAACACATAATAATTGGTTTGTTATGTAGTTTAATTGTTACAATTTTAGTTGGTGATATTTATACTCAAAATCCGTATAAGTTTAAAAATCCGAGCAGATATTTATGGTTTTTATATTATCTTTTAGTTCTTTTTTGGGAGATGATAAAAGCAAATTTTGATGTTGCATATAGAGTTGTCCATCCAAAACTTCCTATAAAACCTGGTATTGTTAAAGTTAAAACAAAACTTAAGTCAGATACAGGACTTACTTTTTTAGCTAATTCTATAACTTTAACACCGGGTACAATGAGTGTTGATATTGACAAAGAGAATGGATATTTATATATCCATTGGATAAATGTTAAATCAACAGATGTAGAAAAAGCAACAGAGATTATTGTTTCACGGTTTGAAAAAATTTTAGAAAAAATTTTTGAATAAAACAATGAAAGTTGTAAAATATATAATTTTCTTCCTTATATTCGTTTTGTTGTTTATACTTAATCTTACAATAAAGATGGATTTACTTTTAAGACTACTAAATCCATTGATAATATGTATTATTTTATGTTTATACAGAATAGCAGTTGGTCCTACTGCTGCGGACCGTGCAGTAGGGGTTGATATACTTGGAATTATAGTAGTAGGAAGTTGTGCATTTTTAACATTAATAACAAAAAAAGATTTTTTCATAGACATAGCAGTTGCTTGGGCATTACAATCTTTTATAGGGACTATTGTATTATCAAAATATCTTGAAGGGAGACATTTAGATGATTAATCATATTTTGGGATATATTTTTATAATAATAGGTATATGTTTTGACTTTTTTGGTTGTTTAGGATTAGTAAGATTGCCTGATGTTTATAATCGTCTTCAAGCATCTACAAAATGTGTTACATTAGGGACTTGTGGAATTCTTTTTGGTTTGTTTTTATACTACGGATTTTCTTCTATTGGTTTTAAATGTTTGTTAACAATGTTCTTTGTTTTACTTACAGCACCTGTTTCAGCACATGCGTTATCTCGTGGAGCGTATAAGTCAGGTGTGAAGATGTGTAATAAATCTGTGTGCGATGAGTATGAAAATAGTTAATAGTCAATAGTTCATAGTTGATAGTTGAAGAGGAAGAAATGTTTAATTTTGAAAAATTAAAGGTGTATAAAAAATGAGGTATCCAAAAATAAGAGAATTAATACATGCTATAAAGGTTTTAGTAAAAGGGCCTGCTACAACAAAGTATCCTTTTGAACCACACATACCACCGGAAAGTTTTCGTGGTAAACCACAACCTTCTTCTGAAGGATGTATTGGTTGCGGTGCTTGTGCAGAAGTATGTCCAGCAGGAGCAATTCATGTCGAAGAAAGATTTTATGAATCTAATGGAAAAAAATTAGCAGAGAGAGTTTTAGTTTGGCATTATGACGAATGTGTCTTTTGTGGTCAATGTGCAAGAGAATGTACTACGAGGAACGAAAAAATACCTGGTGTTGTAATGTCTAACGAGTTTGACTTAGCTAATATAGATAGAAGTTTAATAAGATCTGATGAAATTAAACATGAATTAGTTTTATGTTCATATTGTGGCAGTGTTATTTCAACTAAAAAACATATGTTGTATATCGCAAAAAAATTGGGGCATAAATCATTTGGTAATATAAATTTAATACAGATCTTACAAGAAAAATTTTCTTTTTTACCAGAAAATGTTAAGTTTTATACGTTTAATCAACGAGAAAACATATACGAAATACTTTGTCCAAAATGTAGAAGAAGAATTTGGTTGTTTGATGAATACGGAAAAATATAAGTTTAAAAGTTTTGTATGGAAAAAGAAAATAAATTGTTCCAAAAATTAGAAAATTTAGAAAAACAAATAGAAGTGTTAGAGGGGAAAATATTAAAATATAAAGAAGTACTTGATTCTTTAAAATTGGAAAACGAAAAATTAAAACAAGATATTGAATTATTGAAAGAAGAGAACAAAAAATTGCAAGTTTATTATAAAGAATTTATAAATCTTAAATCAAAAACTGAAACTGTAAGACAGAAGTTAAGAAAACTTGTTGAAAAAATTTCAGTTGCTATTTAATTCTTATCTTTTTATTCCTATCTTGTTTTTTAAAAAAATTTTTGTTTTGTTGACAAATCATAATTTTTTTTGTATTTAAATTTAATAAAAAGAATTAGGGAAGGGAGCCAAAAATTTATTTTAAATGAAACAATTAGAAAAGAAAGAACCGTTTGTTATAAAAATAGGTTCTCAAGAAATTATTTTAGATTCTGTCCCAACTGTAGAACAACTTTTTTTGGAACTTGTTGCTACACAAATTAACGAAAGATTTAACGAGATAAAAAAAGAACAAGTTGATACATTACGTACCTATGCTTATACATTGCTGGAAATTGCAAAGGAGAAATGTAATTTAGAAAAGAAAACTGAAGAAAAAATTGATGTTTTGGAAACGAAAATAGCATCTCTTATAGAAGAAATAGATAAAAATATCGCTGAATATAAATCTAAATAAAATTTTTTCTTCCTTCCCTAATTCTAACCTAAATTTTGTCACCTTTAATTTTAAAATTTTTTACTCACATGATAGCAGAATTGTTTGAACATAAAAAAGAAATGTTATTATCCTGTAGATTTTTACCAGAAAGTTTTGACGAATTTGTTGGCCAACAACATCTTTTATCAAAAGATTCTGTATTAAGAACTTTGATAGAAGAAGACAAGCTTTTTTCATTGATCTTTTACGGACCACCAGGGACAGGGAAAACTGCGTTAGCAAAACTTATTGCTAAAAAAACTAATTCTGAAGTTATTCAAACAAACGCTACTATTTTTGGTATTCCGGAAATCAAAGAATTGATAAATACAATAAAACATTATCATGGACAAAAAAAGTTTTTATTAATTTTGGACGAAATTCATCATTTGAATAGACATCAACAAAATGTTCTTTTACCAGAAGTTGAGAAAGGGAATATCATTTTAATTGGGATTACTACAGAAAATCCGTTTTATTATTTAAACCAAGCTTTGATTTCACGTTCGTTCATTGCTGAATTTAAAAAACTTTCTGATGAAGATATTAAAACTATAATTTATCGTGCTTTAACAGATAAAAACAAAGGGTTAGGTAATCTTAATTTGACTATAGACGAAGATGCTTGTGAATATATTATACACTATGCTGATGGAGACGCAAGAAAAGCGTTGAATGTGTTAGACTTGGCATCTACATATTTAGCTAAAAAAGGACAGAAAAATATTAACATAGATATTATTAAAAAATGTGTACCACAAGTTTCATTAAAATATGACAAATCTTCAGATTATCATTATGACCATATATCTGCATTTATAAAATCAATTCGTGGGTCAGATCCTGATGCTGCGTTGTACTGGATGGAAAAGATGCTTATGGCTGGTGAAGACCCAAGATATATTGTAAGAAGATTAATAATCCTTGCTGCGGAAGATATTGGTAATGCAGATCCTTTTGCTTTGGTGTTGGCAACATCAGCACTTGAAGCTGTAGAATTTGTTGGTATGCCTGAAGCAGAGATTATTTTAGCAGAAGTTGTATGTTATCTTGCTTGTGCTGAAAAATCTAATGCAAGTTATGAAGCATTGCAGAATGTTAAAAAAGATTTGGAAAACCAACCTATACAAGAAGTGCCACAACATTTAAAAGATAGGCATCGTGATAGTGAAGTTTTTGGCCATGGTAAAGGATATTTGTATCCGCATGATTATGAAGGAAGTTTTGTAGTACAGAAATATATGGAACAAGAAAAATATTTTTATTTCCCAAAGGATATTGGTAAAGAGAGAGAAATAAAACAACGGTTAGAGAAGTGGAGACAACAAAAAAAGTAAATGTGTGGATGAGTATATGCGTAGATTTGGACTTGTAGCATCAAAGCGTAGCTTTGAATTTATTAGTTGTGAGTTTATAGGATTTGTGGGTTTATTGAGTTTTAAACTAGTAACTGTTCAGAACAAATATTTATTGTAGGGCACGGCTTTAGCCGTGCATATTAAGGGTAGATGAACAAAAAACAAAAATTAAGAAAAAAGTTTTTAGGATTAAGATTAAAGCTTAATGAAAAAATAAAAGAACAAAAAGATAAAAAAATTTTGAAGAATCTGATTTCATTAGACGAGTTTAAGAAAGCAAAAAATGTAATGATATATTATCCATTTAAAAACGAAGTGGATGTTATTGAGCTAATAAAAATATGTGATGATAAAAATTTCTTTTTTCCTGTAGTTAATTTTAAGAAAAAAGTTTTAGAAGTAAGAAAATATAGTGTCAAATTTGTTAAAAACAAATTAGGGATATTTGAACCAACGAGTAAGAGTTTGAAAACAGTAAAATTAGATTTTATTATTGTACCTGGTATTGTTTTTGATGAAAAATGTTACAGAATTGGCTTCGGTAGAGGTTACTATGATAAATTTTTAAAAAATGTTAATTGTTTTACTTGCGGAGTGTGCTATGATTTTCAAATTGTGAAATCTTTGCCTGTGGAAAAAAACGATGTTAAACTTGACTGTATTGTTTCAGAGAAAAGAATAATATTTAGTAGATAAATAGTTAGTAGGAAGATAACATTTAGAGTAAAAGAAAGGAGAGGACTGCTATGAATTGGGTGATACTACTTATAGGAATAATATTTGGTTTTTTATTTGGGTATTTAATAAGATATTTTTATGCAAAAAAAGCTTTATCTTCTGCAGAAATGCAAGCAAAAAAAATTTTAGAAGATGCAAAGAAAACAGCAGAAGAAGAAATTAGAAGAGCAAAACAAGAAGCAAAATATATTGTAGAAAAAGAAAAATCTGAATTTGAACGTTCAACACGGGAAGAAAGACAAGAACTTTTATCATGGGAAAAAAGATTAAGGCATAAAGAAGAAAGTTTGGATAAAAAATACGAAATTTTAGAAAGAAAAGAGAAAGAATTATATGAAAAAGAAAATAGAATAAAACATGAATTTATTAGAATTGAAGAAGAGAAAAAACAATTATATCAACAGCAAGAAAAACAAAGACAACTGTTAGAAAAAATTTCTGGCCTATCTCAAGAAGAAGCAAAGAAGTTGTTATTACAAAGTTTAGAAGAAGAGGTTAGAAACGATTTTGCTTTAAAATTAAAAAAATATGAGGACGAGTTTAAGGAAACTGTAGATAAAAGAGCAAAAGAAATGTTAGCTGTTGCATTACAACGTGTCGCTTCGGAAGTAGCAATGGATAATACAACAACTATTATTCAAATTCCTGATGAACTTAAAGGAAGGATCATAGGTAGGGAAGGAAGAAACATAAGGGTTTTTGAACAATTGACAGGTGTTGATGTTATAGTAGACGACACACCTGAGTGTATTGTTATTTCGTCTTTTGATCCTGTTAGGAGAGAAATAGCAAGAATTGCAATGGAAAAATTAATTCAGGATAGCAGGATACAACCAGCAAGAATTGAAGAAATAGTTAACAAAACAAAGGAAGAGTTTGAGGAACATGTTAGAAAAATTGGTGAAGAAGTTGCAATGGAAGTTGGTGTAATAGGATTACATCCAGAAATTTTAAAACTTTTAGGTAAATTAAAATTTAGGACTTCTTATGGACAAAACCAACTTCAACATACAAAAGAAGTAGCTATTATTGCTGGAGTAATTGCTGCGGAACTTGGTGCGGATGTTAATTTTTGTAAAAAAGCAGGCCTTCTACATGATATAGGAAAAGCAGTAAGTCACGAAATTGAAGGGACGCATCATCAAATTTCAGCTGATATTGCAAGAAAATATGGAGAATCAGAAAAAATGATAAATGCAATTTTATCACATCATGAAGGTATTGAAGAACCAAGAAGTATAGAAGCATTTATTTTAGCAGCAGCTGATGCTATTTCTGCGTCACGTCCTGGTGCAAGACAAGATACTGTGGAACATTATATAAAACGTATCGAGAAAATAGAAGAAATAGCAAAATCTTTCCGTGGTGTAGAAAATGTTTATGCAATATATGCTGGTAGAGAAGTTCGAGTTATGGTAAAACCAAATGAAGTTTCTGATGCTCAACTTAAATTGTTAGCATATGATATTGCTAAAAAAATTGAAAAAGAATTAGATTATCCTGGTCAAATAAAAGTGGTTGTAATAAGAGAAGTAAGAGCAGAAGATTATGCTAAATAGTTGATAGTTAATAGTTCATAGTTAAGTCAGAATTATGAAAAAATATAAGATATTGATAACAAATGACGATGGACTATTTAGTTTTGGCCTTTTTCCGTTAGTTAAAGAATTGTCAAAGATAGGAAAAGTATGTGTGATAGTTCCAGAGAAAGAAAGTTCTGCTATAAGTCATTCTTTAACTTTGTTTCATCCTGTAAGAGTTAAAGAAATTAGTTTAAATGGGTATAAAATAAAAATTGTTTCAGGTACACCGGCTGACTGTGTTAGGTTAGGAGTAATTGAATTTCAAAAAAATAAAACAGACATTGTTGTTGCTGGAATAAATCAGGGGCCTAACTTAGGATGGGATGTCAATTATTCTGGTACTGTAGCTGCTGCAAGAGAGGGAGTTTTTCTTAATAAAACAGGTGTTGCTATATCTTCTATGTCAAAAAATTATGAGTTAGTGGCTAAAATTTCTAAAGATATTATCAGACAAATTTTGAAGAAAAAATATAAGGGTTTGTTAAACATCAACTTTCCTAAAAATAAACCTAAAGGAATAAAAATTACTGTTTTAGGAGAAAGACAATATGAAAATGTTGTACATAAAAAGTTTGATCCTGTAGGTTTACCGTATTATTGGTTAAAAAGTTCACTTATCAAAAGTGAAACAAAAAAAGAAAATACAGATGTTCATGCAGTAGAGAAAGGGTTTATTTCTGTTACACCATTGACTTGTGATATCACGAACTATACAGAAGTTGAAAAAGTAAAAGGAATTTTTAATTTATAGATACCAAGTTATAGAAGTATTAAATTAACTTCTAAACTTAAAACTTAATTATTTTCTTTAATTTTTGATGAAATTCAAACTTGTTTCAAAATTTAAACCTGCAGGTGACCAGCCAAAAGCTATAAAACAACTTGTTGAAGGTATTAAGAAAGGATACAAACATCAAGTATTGCTTGGTGTTACTGGTTCAGGAAAAACATTTACTTTAGCAAATGTCATAGCTCAAGTACAAAAACCTACACTTGTTATCTCTCATAACAAAACCTTAGCTGCACAACTTTATTCTGAATTCAAAGAATTTTTTCCTGAAAATGCGGTAGAGTATTTTATATCTTACTATGACTATTACCAACCCGAAGCGTATATTCCAGAAACTGATACATATATAGAAAAAGATGCATCAATCAATGAGCAAATTGATAGGTTGAGATTAAAAGCAACAACGAGTTTGTTATCTCGTGATGATGTTATAGTGGTAGCTTCTGTCTCTTGTATTTATAACATAGGTTCGCCTGAAGATTTTAAAAATTTATGTGTTTATCTTGAAGTTGGCAAAAAAATTTCAATAGATTTTCTTACAAACGAGCTTGTCAAAATAAGGTATGAAAGAAACAATATCGATTTTAAAAGAAATACTTTTAGGTATCAAGGAAACATTATTGATATTTGGCCATCATATTTAGAAAACTATATCCGAGTAAGAATTGAAGATGACGAGATTGTTTATATAAAAGAATACAAACCTTTAACCAATCAGTTAGTATCTGAACATAAAAAATTTTATATTTATCCTGCAAGCCATTTTGTTACAACTCTGCCTAAGTTTGAAGAAGCTTTAAAAAACATAAAAGAAGAATTAAAAGAAAGAGTAGAATATTTTAAGTCTCAAGGAAAACTTTTAGAAGCAGAACGAATTTATAGACGGACTATGAATGATTTAGAACTTCTTGAAACAACAGGATTTTGTCATGGTATTGAAAATTATTCAAGACATCTCTCTGGGAGGAAACCTGGAGAACGTCCTTATTGTCTTATTGATTACTTCCCAAAAGATTTTTTGTGTATCATTGACGAATCTCATGTTACCATCCCACAGATTTATGGAATGTATGAGGGAGATAGGTCAAGAAAACAAACATTAGTTGATTATGGCTTTAGATTACCATCAGCTTTAGATAACCGACCATTAAAATTTGATGAATTTTTAAGCCTACTTAACTATGTGATTTATTCTTCAGCGACACCAGCTGAGTGGGAGATAAATATTTCTAAAAATCGTGTTGTTGAACAAATTATTCGTCCAACAGGTCTTGTTGATCCACCAGTAGAAATACGTCCAGCTAAAAATCAAGTAAATGATGTTAAAAAAGAAATAAATAAAGTAGTAAAAGAAAAAGGAAGAGTGTTAGTTAATACCTTGACAAAACGTACTGCTGAAGATTTAGCCGATTATTTATTATCAGAAGGCTATAGAGTAAAATATGTTCATTCTGATTTAGATGCACTTACTCGAATAAATATAATAAAAGATTTAAGAAAAGGAGAGTTTGATGTTTTAGTTGGTGTTAATTTATTAAGAGAAGGGTTAGACTTGCCCGAAGTTACACTTGTTGCAATTTTCGATGCTGACAAAGAAGGTTTTTTAAGAAATGAAACAACTTTGATTCAATTAGCAGGACGTGCAGCAAGAAATGTTAATAGTAAAATAATTTTATATGCTGACAAAATCACAAAGTCTATAAAAAATGCTGTGGAAGAGATGGAACGTAGAAGAAAAATACAACTTGAATATAATAAAAAACATAATATAACACCAAAAAGTATTGTCAAAGCAGTTAAAGAATATGAAGAATTTCAATATATAGCAAGTAAAAAACATTATTACGAAGTGTCTGATTTAAAGTTAGAGTATGTGTCTAAACAAAATATACCTCATTTAATTAAAATTTTTGAACAAGAAATGAAAAAATGTGCAGAACTACTTGATTTTGAAACTGCAATTATGTATAGAGAAAAAATAAAGATGTTAAAAGAGATGATGTTGACAAAAAAGTAAATTATTTATGAAATATAAATTAGACAAGGAAAAAATACATTCTATTGTAAAACTTGCGTTAGAAGAAGATATTGGTGAAGGAGACATTACTACAGAAAATATTATCCCACCTACTTTGAGAATAAAAGCAAGAATTATTGCGGAAGAAAAATGTATTATTTGTGGCTTACCTGTGGCAAAAGAAGTGTTCAAAATGTTAGACAAAAGAATTTCATGGAGAGCAAAAGTTTCTGACGGCGATGTTGTTAAACCAAAAAAAGTTGTTGTTGAAATTTTTGGTTCTGCAAGAGCGATACTTACTGGTGAACGTGTTGCATTAAACTTTTTACAACACTTAAGTGGTATAGCTACTTATACTAACAAGTTTGTAAAACTTGCAAACGGTAAGTTTGATATATACGATACAAGAAAAACACATCCTGGATTGAGATATCTTGAAAAATACGCTGTTCTTTGTGGCGGTGGAAAAAATCATAGGTTACAACTTGATGATATGGTTTTAGTAAAAGATAATCATATTAAAATTTGTGAGTTGTATAACTTACCTATAGAAGAAATTTTATATCGGATGAGACAAAGATTGGATTATACGACTGATGTTGAAATTGAATGTTGTAATTTAAGAGAAGTAAAACTTGCTTTAAAAATAAAACCTGACATTATTATGTTAGACAATATGAGTTTTGCTCAACTTAAAAAAGCAATAAAAATGATTAGAAAAAATTTACCAAAAACAAAGATTGAAATTTCTGGTAAACTTGATGAACAAAAAGTAAAAAAGTTAAGAAGATTAAATATAGATTTTGTCTCATTAGGTAGAATAACACATTCAGCAAGAGATATAAGTTTTTCATTAGAAGTAGTGTAAATGACTAATACAGGCGTGTTATATGTAGTTTCCACTCCAATTGGTAACATTGAAGATATTACATATCGTGCAGTAAAAATTTTATCAGAAGTAGATTTGATTTTGTGCGAAGATACAAGAAGAACAAAGATTTTGTTAAACTATTATAACATTGCTAAACCATTAAAAAGTTATTATAGTTATATTGAAGAAAAAAGAATAAAAGAAATCATTCCTTATCTTAAGCAAGGACATAATGTTGCGTTAGTATCAAATGCTGGTACACCTGGTATTTCTGATCCAGGATGTTTAATTATTAAAGAATGTATTGAGAACGAGATTAAAGTTATGCCGATACCAGGTGCGACGGCGTTTGTTTCAGCGGTGGTATGTTCTGGGTTACCTTTGGAAAAAATTTTTTTTATAGGTTTTTTACCGAAAAAAGTTGGCAAAATAAAAAAATTATTTGAACAAGTTAAATTGTTAAATAACACAACAGTAGTTTTTTATGAATCACCACATAGGATTAGGAGAACTTTTGAAATGCTGTTATCAAGTTTTGGTAAAGAAGTTAAATGTGTTATAGCACGAGAATTAACAAAAGTTTATGAAGAATTTATTCGTGGTACAATTGAAGAAGTTTATAAAAAAATTTCTTCAGTAGAACCCAAAGGCGAATTCACAGTGATGATTTATATAGAGTAATTTATGAAAACAATAGCTATAGTAGGAACCAGTGGAATAACAGCAACAGAACTTATAAAATTACTTGTGAAACATAAAAAAGTAAAAATAAAGTATTTGTTGACTACTTCCTCTTTAACTTCATCACAACAAGAGTTTGATACATTTAAAAAAGAATATAATCTTCAAGAAGATGTTAAATTGTTGTATACATATGATGAAGAAACATATAAGTTGTTGGCCAATGTAGATCTTGTTTTTTTATGTTTGCCGCATAAGGTTTCAATGGAGTTTGTTAAAAAACTTGTTGATGTTTTAGGAGAAAAACAATTACCAAAAATAATAGATTTAAGTGCTGATTTTCGTATAAAAAATGTTAAGTTGTATGAACAATTTTATAAAACTTCTCATATTCTACCAAAATTATTACAAAAATTTGTTTATGGTTTGCCGGAGATGAGTAAAAAAACAAAACAACAAATAAAAAAAACTAATTTTATAGCTAACCCGGGTTGTTATCCAACAACTGTTATTTTAGGTTTAGCACCAATAATAAAGTTTGTGAAAGAAGTTATTATAGACGCAAAAAGTGGATATTCAGGCGGTGGGAAAAAACTTGTTGAAGAATATGAAGGATATGGTGGAAACAACACTTATCCTTATTCAGCATCTGGTGAACATAGACACATACCTGAAATTGAAGAACAACTTTCAACTCTTGCACAAAAAAATATAAAAATTGTTTTCACGCCACATGTTGTCCCTCAATATCAGGGTATGTTGACAACAATTTATGTTAAATTAGTTAATAGTTCACAGTTCATAGTTCATAGTTTAAATAAAATATATAGCAAATATTATAAAAGCTGCCCTTTTGTAAAAATTTTACCTGTTGGGAGTTTGCCACAGACAAGGGATGTTGTGAAAACAAATTTTTGTGAAATTGGTTTTGCAGAAAATAATAAATGGATAAAAATTTTTGTTGCTATTGATAATTTAATCAAAGGAGCGGTTGGTCAAGCTGTGCAAAACATGAACTTGATGTTCGGTTTTGATGAAACAGAAGGATTGAGCTGAGTGAATGGGAGGATGAGTGGATGGGTGAATGAGTAGATGAGTAGATGAGTAGATGAGTAGATAAGATAATTAGTTCAGAGTTATTAGTTATTAAATTTAATAAACTTGGTAAACAACTAACCTTCTAATTCAATAAAACATATGAATCGCAAACTAATAAAAGGATACAAATTTAGTAGTTTTTTTACTAAAACAAAAAATAACAAAAAATTTAAGATAGGTTTAATTAGTATAGAACCATATGGAGAATGTGTCGCTGCTTTTACAAAAAATTTGTTAAAATCAAATTCTATCATTGTTTCACAAGAACATTTAAAAAAAACGGATAAAGTAAGTTATATATTGATCAACTCAGGTTGTGCTAATACTGCTTGTGGTAAAGAAGGTCTCAAAATTACAGAAGAGATTTGTAGTTATTTAGCAAAACAACTTGGTATAAAAAAAGAAGAAGTGTTAATTGCATCAACAGGTGTTATTGGTGAACCATTACCTAAAGAAGTTTTTATAAATTCTATTCCAAAATTAATCTCCTCTCTTTCAGATAATAAATTTTCTGTAGTAAGGTTCGCAAAATCAATTCTTACAACTGATACAAAACCAAAGGTTGTTTACAAACATTTTAAAAACAATAATGTTTTGTGTATAGCCAAAGGTGCTGGTATGATAGCTCCACAATTAGAGTTATATAAATCACATGCAACAATGTTAGTGTTTTTGTTGACAGATTTATGGATTGAAAAAAAGTTAATGGAAAAATTAATGAAAGAAACAGTTGTACCATTGTTTAACTCGTTTTCAATTGATGGTGATACTTCCCCAAATGATACTATATTTTTTGTTTCGTTAAGAGATAAAAATAGTTATAAATTATCAAACAATGAGTTAGAAAAATTTTCTGAAGTTTTAAAATTTGTATGTGAAGAAACTATTGCACAACTACTTTTTGATGGTGAAGGTGTAACAAAAGTTGTAAAAATAATTATAGAAAATTGTTCAAAAGAAAAATCAGAAGTTTTAGCAAGGACAATATCTAATTCTTTACTTGTGAAAACAGCAATTAATGGTGCTGACCCAAACTGGGGACGAATACTTGCAGCTATAGGTAGAAGTGGAGTAAAACTTGATATTAACAAAGTTGATATTTATATAGGTAAACATTGTGTTGTTAAAAACGGAACAAGTAATTTTGTAGATGATGAAACAGTAAGAAAAGTGATGTTAAATAAATTTTTTGAGATAAGGATAGATGTTAAAAGTAGAAAGAAAGAAAATTTTGTTTTTTATACAACGGATTTGTCCAAAAAATATGTTGATATAAATTCAAAATACAAAACATAATTATATGTATGGTGGGTTGATAATAAATGTTTTTGTTGTTGGTTTCTGTGGGATAATTGCTCAAACATTATTATTGAGAGAATTGTTAACTTTATTTGAAGGCAATGAATTTTCGTTAGGAATAATTTTTGCTAATTGGTTGTTTTCAGAAACTTTAGGGATATTATTTTTGGGTAGAAAATTAGAAAATAGAAAAGAAAAAATTTTTTTCTTTGTTCTTCTTCAATGTTTATTTGTATTTTCTTTGTTATTCTCACTAATTTTTGTTCGTTATGTTAGAATAATTTTTAATACTCCAATAGGAGTTTCATTAAACATATTCCAAATTTTTCTCTCATCAACTATAGTTTTGTTCTTTCCTGCTTTTTTCCATGGTTGTTTGTATACTTATTCAGTGAAACTTCTTGAAGATGCCCATCATCAAGTTTTGTTACCAATATCTTATGCATATATTTATGAACTTGGGGGGACAATTATTGGCGGGATTGTTTTTACTTTTATTTTGTTAAAATTTTTTAATAGTTTTGACATTGTATTTGTTATAACAGTTGTGATTATAATAGCTGGTGTTTTACTATCTTTTTATGAGATAAAAGACATAAGGACAACAATATTGCTGACGAGTCTAAGTATTATTGTGTTTTTTTCCTTATTTATAGGTTTTCCTAAAAAGTTTGAAGAAAAAGCAAATTCTATTATATGGAAAAACTATAATCTTTTGTTTGCTAAGAATTCTATGTATGGAAAAATATTTGTAACAAAACAAGAAAATCAATATACTTTTTATCTAAATTCTCTTCCTGTTTTAACAATACCTACTTCAGATACCACTTTTATTGAAGAATTAGTTCATATTCCATTTAGTTTGATAGAAAAAAATGAGAAACATGTTTTAATTTTATCAGGTGGAGCTGGTGGTTTAATATCAGAAATCAAGAAGTATAAAAATACAATCATAGATTATGTTGAACTTGACCCAGAGTTAATAAACAATGTAATGAAGTTTACACCTGAAGAACTTGAAAATGTTAATCTATATTACACAGATGCACGGTATTTTGTAAATAAAACAAAAAAAGTCTACGATATTGTTTATATTGGTACAAAAGAGCCAAAAGATCTTCAAATGAACAGATTGTTTACATTAGAATTTTTTAAAATTTTACAGAACAAAATTAATAAAGATGGAATTTTAGTTTTTACAACACCAGGATCGTTAGTGTATTTGCCAAAAGATTTGCTTGTGTTTAACAAAATTGTTTTTGAAACAATAAAAAAGTTCTTCAGTTTTGTTAATGTTATTCCCGGTGATGGATATAATATAATAATATGTTCAAATCAAGGAAAGATTTTTTCTACTCAAACTATTTTCGAAAAGATTAAAAAAAATAATATACCAACAAAAAGTTTAACAAAAAGTTATCTTGAATATAGATTACAACAAAATAAAACCCGACAGTTCTTAGAAAAATTAGATTCAATAAAAATACATTCTTTGAATCAAGATTATAATCCTCAAGGTGTAATTTATGTTTTAAGATATTGGATTGGGAAAGTTTCTGAAGGACGGGTTGAATATGAGGTATTTAAATTTATTACTGATATAAAAAAGTTGAGATTGATTATGATATTATTATTCTTGACAATCATTTCTATTTGTTTAATTTTTTTGTTTAAAAAAAACAAAAAAAATATTGTTTTGTATTCAATTTTTTCAACAGGTTATACAGCAATGGTGATGAGTTTAGTTTTGCTGTTTATATTCCAAGTTGTTTATGGTTATATTTATTATCTAATAGCGATCTTGACCTCAGTATTTATGTTAGGTTTAGCATTAGGTTGTTTTTTAGGGACAAAACTGCAGTATAAAATTTCTTTACCCATAGCTGAACTACTGATAATTGCATCAACCTTGTTCGTTGGTGTAATAATAAAGATTTTAAATGGAATACAAAACGATATTTTAGTATATATTTTATTTTTTATAATATTGATGATTTCTAGTGTATCCATAGGTTTGGAGATACCAATATTTAGTAAAATTTTGTATCAAGAAAATCAAAAATTGATTAAAACAACAAGTATAGTTTTTGCATTTGACACATTAGGTGGTTGGTTTGGCGGTGTTTTAGGAGGGATGATTATTTTTCCTGTATTAGGTCTTAATATGAGTTTGGTTATAATAATTTTGTTAAAACTTATCAGTTTAGGTTTTAATTATGCAAAAGAGTTTGTATGACAAGTTGTTTGAGTATGGATGTAAACTGTTAAAATACAAAGACAGAAGTGTTTTTGAGATTAAAGAAAAATTGAGAACTAAATCAAACTCAGAAAAATATATTGATGAAGTAATTGAAAAATTTGTTCAATTAGGTTATCTTGACGATCAGCGTTTTACAGAAAGATATATTGATAAATGGCTAACAAAAGGGAAAAGTTTAAATTTGATACTGTATGAATTAAAAGAGAAATATAAAATCAGTCGTGAAATCTTGAATAACCTGGATATAAAAAGTTTAGAACTTAAAGAGTTTGAGAGTGTTGTTCAAGTCATAAACAAAAAATTTAAAAAAGTTGACAAAGAAAAAATTTTTAAATTTTTGTTATCAAGAGGTTTTTCTGAAGAAAAAATAGAAATAATTTTAAATAAATTAAAAGAAAAATGAAAATATTAATTATAGGAGCAAACGGGTTTATAGGAAGTAGTATTGTTAACAGCTTTGTTAAAAACGCTCAGTATGAAATACATATTTTGATAAGAAAAACAAGTAATATAGAAAGATTAAAAGAAAATATTGATAAAGTAAAAATTTTTTATGGCGATGTGAGAGATAAAGATAGTTTAATAGAACCGGTTAAATCAGCTGATGTTATAATACATTCAGCAGCAGTACTAAGATGTATTGAAGATAAAACATATTATGATGTAAATTATCTTGGTACAAAAAATTTGGTTGAAACTGTTGTAAAACATAATCATAACTTAAAAAAATTTATATTTCTTTCTTCACAAGCAGCTGCGGGTCCTTGTGAATTTTTAAGTTTTAAAAGTTCAGATGAAAAATGTACCCCTGTATCACATTATGGAAAAAGTAAACTTCTTGCTGAAAAAGAATTAAAAAAATATTCTAATAAAATAAACATTATAATTTTACGTCCAGCTGCTGTATATGGACCATATGACAAAGATGTGTTTATATATTTTAAACTTGCAGAAAAAGGTATAATACCAACTTTTTCAAAAGAGTTTTATATACAATTTACATATGTTTATGACTTAATAAATGCAATAGAAAAAATTGTTGATTCAGATAATATTTATAACAAAACATTTTTTGTTGCTGAAGATAAATGTTATAGTATATATGAGATAAAAGAAACTTTTGAGAAAGTTGTAAACAAAAAAATAAAAATAGTGTATATCCCATATTTGTTTGGATATATAGCCGCTTATTTGAATGAAAAATTTTATAAAATTATCTATAAAAAACCATCTGAGTTTAACAGAGACAAACTCGCTGAATTATCAAAAAGTTATTGGCTTTGTGAAAGTTCAGAAATAAAAAAATATTTGCCTGATTTTTCTTATACCCCTCTTTGTGTCGGGTTAAAAGAAACCTATTTGTGGTACAAAAATAATAATTGGTTGTAATTTTTTTAAGTTATTGATTTTTATTTTATAATTTGTTAATTGTTTAAACAATTTAAATTTTAAAGAAAGGAGGGCACTAAGATGGTAAAAGTAGGTATAAATGGTTTCGGTAGAATAGGGAGGTTAGTTGCAAGAGCTATTTTTGAGAGGAAAGATACACCGTTGGAAGTTGTTGCTCTAAACGATCTTGCTGATGCAAAAACAAACGCTTTGTTGTTTAAATACGATTCTGTGCATGGTAAATATCCAGGTGAAGTTAAAGTAATTGATGAAGAGACAATCTCAATTGATGGCAAGACTATAAAAGTATTTAAAAAATCAGATCCAGCTGAACTGCCATGGAAAGATTTAGGTGTAGAAATAGTAATTGAAGCAACAGGTCTGTTTACAGTTAAACAAGATGGTGTTAACAAAAAAGGTAAACCTGTTAAAGGAGCAGAAAATCATATTACAAAAGGTGGAGCTAAAAAAGTTATTATCACAGCACCAGCTGAAGGAGAAGATATTACCATAGTAATGGGTGTAAACCATGATAAATATGATCCTAAGAATCATCATGTAGTCTCAAATGCTTCTTGTACAACAAACTGTTTAGCTCCTATAGTAAAAGTTCTTCATGAAACATTTGGTATTGAAAAAGGATTAATGACAACAATACATGCTTACACTAATGATCAAAGAATTTTAGACCAAGTACATTCGGATCTTCGTAGAGCAAGAGCTGCTGCTTTGTCAATGATACCAACAACAACAGGTGCTGCACGTGCTATTGGTAGAGTAATACCTGAACTTAAAGGTAAACTTGACGGGTTCGCAATACGTGTTCCAGTAGCGAATGTTTCAGTAGTTGATTTTACTTGTATTGTAAAAAAATCAACAACAAAAGAAGAAGTTAATGCGGCACTTAAAAAATATGCTGAAGGAGAACTCAAAGGTATTCTTGAATATTGTGAAGAACCTTTAGTTTCTGTTGATTTTAATCATTCATATGCAAGTTCAATTGTTGATGCTTTATCTACAAATGTGATAGATGGTAATTTAGTTAAAGTTTTATCTTGGTATGATAACGAATGGGGATATTCAAACCGTGTTGTTGATTTAGCTGAATATATGGTTAAAAAAGGTTTATAATTCATTTAATTTAACTTGTTTCTGGTTAATTTTTTGTTTAAAGGAGTTAAGTATATGAAAAAGTCAATTAAAGATATAGATTTAAAAAACAAAAAAGTTTTAGTACGTGTTGATTACAATGTACCGATTAATGACAAAGGTGAAGTTGAAGATGATACAAGAATAAGAGAATCATTACCAACTTTAAACTATTTGATAGAACAAAACTGTGCTATAATTTTAATGAGCCATCTTGGTAGACCAAAAGGTAAACCTGAAGAAAAATATTCATTAAAACCTGTTGCAAAAAGATTAGAAGAACTTTTAAACAGAAAAGTTATAATGGCAAAAGGTATTGTTGATGAAGAAACTAAGAAATTAGCAAAAGAACTTAAAAATGGTGAAATCTTGCTTTTAGAAAATGTAAGATTTGATCCAAGAGAAGAAAAAGATGATGAAAACTTTGCAAAAGAATTAGCTTCTCTTGTAGGAGAAGATGGTATATTTGTTCAAGATGCGTTTGGTTCTGTACATAGAGCACATGCTTCAACTCATGCTATCGCTAAATTTTTACCAGCAGTTTGTGGGTTCTTACTTGAGAAAGAAATAGCTTATTTTGATAAAATTTTGACTTCGCCAGAAAAACCTTTTATAGCAATTCTTGGTGGGGCTAAAGTATCTGACAAAATTGGTGTTATAGAAAACTTGCTAAATAAAGTTGATGCTATAATCATTGGTGGAGCAATGGCTTATACATTTATGTTATCTCGTGGGATATCTGTTGGGAATTCTCTTGTTGAAAAAGATAAATTAGCCCTTGCACAAGAATTGTTAAAAAAAGCTGAAAAGAAAAATGTTAACATATTATTACCAATTGATCATGTAGTGACACAAAAAATTGAGCCTACAGCAGAAGCGAAATATGTTGATACTGTAGATATACCTGAAGGATATATAGGAGTAGATATTGGTAAAAACACAATAGCAAGAATAACTAATGTTGTCCTTTCAGCAAAAACTATTGTATGGAACGGCCCAATGGGCGTATTTGAAATAGATAAATTTGCTGAAGGGACAAAACAAGTTGCTACGCTTATTACAGAGGCTACTAAGAAGGGAGCAACAACAGTAGTAGGTGGTGGCGATTCTGTTTCTGCAATTAAAAAGTTTAAATTAGAAGGTGGTTTTTCACATATCTCAACAGGTGGTGGAGCGTCGTTAGAATTGTTAGAAGGGAAAAAATTACCTGGTATAGAAGTGTTGTTAGATAAATAAGGAGATAGACTTATGTATACCTTTGTTTATATTTTACATATAATAATTTGTGTGCTTCTCATAGCTTCAATTTTGCTTCAACTTGGCCAGATGGGCGGGTTTGGCGGGATTTTTGGTGGTGGAATAGACCAGATTTTTTCAGTTTCCTCGGGTTCTATGTTTATGAAAAAAGTTACCATTGTTCTTGCTATATTATTTGTTTTGACAACAATTGGACTTACTATTTTTTCTTCCCGTACAGGAATGGAAACTATAATAAAGTAACTCTCTTCTTAAGTGCCGAAAATACGCCGCGGTGGTGGAATTGGCAGACACGTACGTTTGAGGGGCGTATGCCTTACCGGCGTGTGGGTTCGAGTCCCACCCGCGGCAGGTTGTCTATTAATCGTTTTGAAATTTATGCTATGAAAATATTCTTTCAACTTTTTTGTTAATATAAAAATCTTTCTGTTGACATATAAAATTTAAATTTTGTATATTAGAAAACTTAGTTGATTGGAAAGGAGTCAAAAAATGCATGAGTATACTTTGGCAAGAAATTTGGCTTATCTTATATTTAAAGAAATAAATGAAAAAAAACCTAAAAAGATTAACAAAATAGTTTTTATTATAGGTAAAGCATCAGGTGTAGATAAGGAATTTTTGGAACATTCGTTTAAAGAACATATATTCAAAAATACAATTTGTGAACAAGCAGAACTTGAGTTTGTTTTTGAAGAACCTAAAATAAAATGTAAAAAATGTGGAAAAATTTATGAACAAGCAATGATGAAATGTGAGTGTGGTAGCGATGAGTTTGATATTGTTGCTGGTAATGAAGTATATGTTAAAGAAATAGACTATTAGTAATCCTCTACCACAAAATTAGTTTTTCAATAGTCTTCTAAAGCCAGAGCTCACAATGATAAAAAATTTTTTTAATCAATGATATCAAAAAAAATTGAGGTTTATGGTAGAGTACAGTCAGTAGGGTTTAGACCTTTTGTTTACAATCTTGCAAAAAAGTTTAATGTAAAAGGATATGTTAAAAATAAAACATCGTATGTAGAAATTGTAGTTAATGGCGAATTAGTAAACATAGAAAATTTTTTAGATAAACTTAAAAACCCGCCATATCCTGTAAAAATTGATAAAATTGTTATTGAAAATTTTGATACAAAATTTGACGATTTTTATATTTTAGAAAGCGAAGAATCTCAACCACAGTTTTTGTACATACCTGCTGAGATAAAAACTTGTCAAGAATGTTTAAAAGAACTTTTCAGCACACAAGATAGAAGGTTTTTATATCCGTTTATAAACTGTACTCATTGTGGCCCACGGTTCACTATTATAAAAAATCTTCCTTATGATAGAATAAACACAACAATGAATGTGTTCACAATGTGTGATGAATGTCAAACTGAATATGAAGATCCTACAAATAGAAGGTTTCATGCACAACCAAATTCGTGTTATAAATGTGGTCCTAATATAGAATTAAGAAACAACAAACTTGAAATTTTGTTCCCTAAAGCAAGAAATTATTCTGATGTAGAAAAAATTTTGGAGTTTGTAGTGAAAGAGATTTTATTAGGTAAAATTTTTGCTATAAAATCTTATGGTGGTTATCATTTAGTATGTGATGCAACAAATGATGATGTTGTATTAAGATTAAGAAAAAATAAATATCGTGAATATAAACCGTTTGCTATGATGACAGATGATATAGAAAATATTAAAAAGTATTGTTATGTCTCAGCAGATGAAGAAAAAATTTTATCTTCTTCTCAAGCACCGATCGTTTTGTTAGTAAAAAAAGAAGATAACAAAATTTCAAAATATGTGGCACCAAATAGTATTTACTATGGTTTTATGTTGCCATACACACCGCTACAGTTTTTGATTTTTTATTTTCTTAAAAAATATAACAATGTCCCATTAATAATGACAAGTGGGAACCTTTCTGATGAACCACAGGTGTATACTGAAGAAGAAGCGTATAAAAAACTTTCAAATATAGCGGATTATTTTTTAATTTATGACAGAGAAATAAATATTCGTTGTGACGATTCTGTAGTAAGAGTTTATAATGAAGATACATATTTTATTAGACGTTCAAGAGGTTATGCTCCAGAACCTATTTTTGTAAGTTTTGAATATAAAAATCCTAAACTTTGTTTTGGAGCAGATTTGAAGAACACTTTTTGTTTAGCGAAAAATAATTATATAATTTTATCACACCATATTGGCGACCTTGATAATCTTGAAGCGGTTGATTCTTACAAAAAATCAATTGAGTATTATTTAAAAACATTTAAGTTTGAACCAGAAATAGTTGTTTGTGATTTACACCCACAATATTTTTCGTCAAAAACTGCTGAAGAGTATGCTTACAAAAATAAACTTAAACTTGTAAAAATACAACATCATTATGCACATATGTTAAGTTGTATGTTAGACAACGAGATGTTTGATAAATCTATAGGTGTAATCTTTGATGGAACTGGATACGGGTTGGATGGTAAAATTTGGGGTAGCGAGTTTTTAGCAGGTGATACAAAAAGTTTTATTCGTAAAGGTCATTTTGAATATATTACTCTTGTCTCTGGTGATATTGGGATACAACAACCTTTTAGACCTGCGTTCGGGTTTATATATGAAGAATATAAGGATAAAAATTTAATAAAAAAATTTTACGAAAAAGTTTGTGATGTTGACAACATACCAGATTTTGAAGAATTATATGAGATGGTCAGGTTTTTAATTGAAGAAAAAATAAATGTTTATGATGTTTGTGGAATAGGACGGATATTTGATATTGTAGGCGTTTTTTGTGGTCTTGGGTTTTATAATTATCATGAAGGTTATCTCCCAGCTTTATGTGAGTTTTATGCAACAAAGAAATTTAATGAAATAAAAAATAAAAATTTAAAGTATAATTACGAGATAAAAAATGAAAACGGAGTATATATTGTTTCTACACGAAAAATACTTAAAGAAGTTTTTGAAGATGTTATGTTTAATTGTTTACCAAAAGATGAAGTTTTAGCAAAGTTTCATTATACCATAATTTCTGCAACGGGAGATGTAATATTGAAAATTAGAGATGAATTAAATATAAATAAAATTGTTCTTTCAGGCGGTGTGTTCCAAAACAAAATTTTGTTTGAAACTTTGGTTGAGTTGTTAAAAAAAGAAAATTTTGAAGTGTATCATCATAAAAGGTTTCCAACAAACGATGCAGGTATCTCAGCAGGACAATCTCTGGCAGCAAGTGTGGATGAGTAGATGGGTGAATGGGTGGATGTGTGAATGGGTAGATGTGTGAATGTGTGAATGAGTTGATGAATTAATGAGTTTTGTATATTTTTTTTGACTCATAACTAATAACTCTGAACTATATTATGGACAACTTAACAGAAAAAGAGAAACAGGCAGTTAAAGAACTAATTGATGAACTAAAAAAACTTTACGGTGATAATTTGAGTTGTGTTATACTTTATGGTTCAAAAACAAGAGGTGACGCAACTGAAGATTCTGATATTGATATAATGATAGTTTTAAAAGATGTAAAAGATAATAGTAAAGAATTAGAAAAAGTAATAAAACTTACTACTGAAATAGACTTCCGTTACGAAACTCTCATTTCTGTTACTTTACAAAGTGAAGAAGAGTATTTGAAAAAAAGAAGTCCACTATTGTTAAATGTTAGAAAAGAAGGTATTGCGTTATGAATGAAATTGAAAAACTTATAGAAAAAGCAGATGAAGATATTAAAGCTGCAGAATTGTTAATCTCAGAAGGATATCATCGTATATGTTTCAAGATTATATTATGCTATGTTTTATATTGCAGAAGCAATTCTACTTACAAAAAATTTAAGTTATTCAAGTCATCATGCAGTAATTTCATTTTTTAATAAAGAATTTGTTAAAACAGACATTTTTGATAAAAAATACTATGAAAATTTAGAGATGGGATTTAATTTAAGACAAAATAGTGATTATGAAATTGAAACAGTAATTACTGAGCAACAAGCAAAGAATATCCTTTCTGTTGCAAAAGAATTTTTAGAAACAGCAAAAAAGTATTTAGGTATAAAAAGTTAACAAAGCGTATATGACAGAGATAAAAGAATTTCAGCCATTGGTTTATAATTTGGAAAAACTTAATAAGTTAAAGATAGATTTTAAAGATGTTGTTTGTCCACCATATGATGTTATTTCGCCACAACAACATAGGGTTCTTTTAAGAAGAAAATATAATTTTGTTAATCTTGAGTTGCCAAAAGGTACAATAAATAAAAAATATAGTAATGCAAAAAAAATTTTGTCTTTATGGAAGAAAAACAAAGTTGTAGTTAAAGAAGAGATACCGTCAGTGTATATCTATCAACAAGTTTTTGAATATCCGAAAAATTCAGGAAAGTTTTATACGAGATATGGTATGTTTTGTTTAGTAAAAGCTGACCCTGAATATAAAACAATCTTGCCTCACGAGTTAACTAAACCAAAACCTCTTGAAGATAGAACAAAACTTCTTAACACAATTGGTGTTCAAACCTCAGCACCGTTTTTTGTTGTTGAAGATGAGGAGAAAAAATTTTTTGAGTTGTTAAAAAAATTAGCAAAAGAAAAATATAAAATAATTAGTTTTACTGACGAAGAAAATATTCAACATAGTTTATACCGTATTGTTAAAGGAATAAAAGAGTTAGAAGAAATAAAAAAATTTTTACAAAAAAAATTTTTAATCATTGCTGATGGTCATCATAGATATAAAGTCACAATTGAATATCTTAAAAAAATTAAACATAAATTTTTAATGGGGTATATTTGTTCTTCTTCAGACGAAGGATTGTTAATTTTGCCAACACACCGTGCTTTACCAGAGATACATATATACGAAGAGTTAAAAAAATATTTTGAATTTGTGGAATGGGATGGGAAAAGCGAAGTCAAGATTTTGTTTTATAAAAATGGTGAGTTTAAAGTTATGAAACCAAAATTAAAAAAGTTTGTAAAAGAACAACCTTATTTTTTACTTGACAAAATTTTGTGTGAATTAGAAGGAGAACAAATTAGACAACAAATGTTTTATCATCAAGAGATGAAAGAAGTTATAAATTTTGCTGATAAGTTTAATGGTTGTGCTTTTATTCTTCCACCTGTTGGAAAAGATGAGTTTGTGAAAATTGTAAAAGAAAGAAAAGTTTTTCCACCAAAATCAACTTATTTTTATCCAAAAGTAATAAGCGGGTTAATGTTTTATGATTTTAGTTAAATACAAGGGGGTAGGTGTAAAAAATTTTTTGTTTTTAAAAATTTTAATTTTTGTTCAATTTTTCGACGATATGTTTTTATGTAAAATTTTTGCAAAGAAAAATTTTTAAAATTTTGTTGACATTTTGCCATTTTTTGTTTCTATATATTATATTAGAAGTGGTAAAAAAGAAAGGAGCGTGGTGTAAGAAGAAAAAAGTTAAAAATAATGAACAAATATAAAATGAAAAAAGTTTTGTTGTTATCACTTCTGATTCTTTTGTGTTCGGTTTTCTTTACAGATGAGGATGTTATCAATTATTCAGGTATTAACCAGTTTTCATTAATTTCTATTTCTTTAACTTTCCTTGATACAAGAGATGTTTATAATAATTCTAATCTTTCATTGCAGCAAGTTTTGATTAATCTATTTGTTGAAAGCATTTTTAGAGATTATATTAAAGAAGAACTACCAAGTTTTAAGGTAATAACAAACATTCTTTCAAAACCGTTTACATTGTTCTGGATTATAAATGAGATAATGCGTTTTATTTTTAAAAAAATTGATTACATAGTTCAGCAAATAAAGAAATATTTTGTATATGTTATAAAACTTTTGTTTACGTTAAGCCTTCCTTTAACTTTTCTTTTCTATATTAAAACCCACCTTAAAACTTATCGGTTTGCCCCGATAGTTTTAAGGTGTTGATTTAACCCTTAGCCTAAAGAAAACAAATACCTATAACTAAGTCTCGCAGTGTATCTTCTGCGGGACTGATTATAGGTATTTGTAGGCTAAGGGTAAATCAGCACCTTGAAAACTTAGGGTTCTTCAAAAAGAAAAACAGACAAATGTAGGGCAAAATGTAGGGTAATGCTTTAGCATTGCATATAATTATTTAATGCAAACTTAAAAGTTTGCCCTAAGTTTATCATTTAGATTTTTGTAGTTTCAGCACCTTGTACTACTGATATAAAAACAAATAAAAAATTGTACTCGCAGACCCTTGGTCTGCTAAATAAAGATAGGCAGCGTAAGACGCTGCGGCTACAAAGGATTTTGATAATAGACAGGTGAAACGCTGCGACTACAAATAAATTTTGAACAAAATTATGAATAAAGAAAAAAATTTGTGGAAAAATAGCAAAAGGTTAATATTATTGGGTATCGTTTTGTTTTTCTATAACACAATTTTTTGTCAGCAAGGTATAAATATTTCAGCAGAGATATCTAATCTTAAAAGCAAAAATATAGCAAAAAAATTTTCTGCTATAGAAAAATTGGCAAAATCAAGAGATAAAAGAGCAATAATTGAACTTAAAAAAGAACTGAAGACACAAAAAAACAAGTTTGTGAGAACAAAAATTATAGAATCTTTTTCTTATTTCCAAGATCCTGATACTGCAAAAGAACTTGTAGAAATGGCTAAAACTGAAACAGATCCTAATGTAAAATATGTGGTTGTGTATTCCTTAGGATATAACAAAGATGTTTCAGCAGAGCCGATTTTGATAGATATTTTTTTAAATGAAAAAGAAGACATAGGTGTAAGGTTGCAAGCAGCAAATTCGTTGACATATTATCCACCAAATGAAGATATTTATCAATGTTTTGTTAAAGCAACAAAAGATAAAAATCCAAAAATAAAAGCGCAAGCGTTAACTTCGTTAAGTTTAAGTTTTGGTACAAAAAAAGAAGTTGTTGATATATTGAAACAATCGTTAAAAGACGAAGATGAGATTGTTAAAAAAACTGCAAAAGAAAGATTAGAATTTTTAGGGGTAAAAACTGAATGAAAATAGCAATTGTTTTTCCACCATTTCATCATAGGAAGTTTTCTGAGAACTTAAAAGTTGTAGATGAAGAGTTTACTTTGTCACCACCTATAATTCTTGCTTATGTTGCTGCAATAATGGAGAAGGCTGGACATAATGTAATTTTGATAGATGCACATGCGTTGAAGTTAACAAAAGAAGAAGTGTTAAGAAGGATAAATATTTTTAGGCCAGATTTGTTAGCATTTCGTGTAGAAACTTATAATTTTAACGAGACGCTTGAATGGATACAATATCTAAAATTTTCTACAGGTCTTCCAGTTTTAGTTGGCGGGATAAACATGGATTTATACCCGTTTGAAACAATGGGTCATAAAGAGATAGATTTTGGTTTATCAGGCGAAGCAATAAATACTTTGCCAGAGTTTTTAAGATGTTTAGAAAATGGTAAAACATATACACATATTCCAGGTCTTTATTGGCGTGAAGATGGTATGTTAAAGTATAACCCTGCTGATTTACATACGGTAGATTTTAATTTATATCCTTTCCCAGCAAGACATTTGTTACCAAACGAGGTTTATCATTCTTTTGTTTCACAAAAGAAAAATTTTACAATAATGCTCACTCAGACAGGTTGTCCTTATAGATGTAAATTTTGTGCAATTTCAGCAATAAAAAAATATCGTTTCCCAGCGTATCGTAAACGTAGTTGGGAGAATGTTGTAAAAGAAATAGAACAATGTTATTACGATTTTGGTATTCGTGAGATTGACATTTTTGATGCAACATTTTTTATTGATAAGGAAAGAGATATAAAAATTTGTCAAGAGATAAGGAAACGTGGGATAAAAATTGAATGGACCTGCCGCAGCAGAGTTGATATTGTAGATGAAGATGTATTAAGAGAAGCAGCAAAAGCAGGTTGTAGGATGATTTTTTGGGGTATAGAATCTGGTTCTCAAGAAGTTCTTGATGCAGTAAACAAAGATATAAAACTTGAACAAACAATTTATGCAATAAAAACTGCAAAAAAGTATGATATTCAAAACTTAGGGTTTTTGATGATAGGGAATCCTGGTGACACCGAAGAAAGAATATATCAAACAGTTAAGTTTGCAAAAAGATTGAACCTTGACTATGTACAAATTTGTAGGACAATTGCGAAGCCCTCTACTGAACTTCATGAAGAACTTATTAAACATACTGGGTATGATTATTGGCGCGAGTTTATTTTAGGTAAAGTTGGTGAAGAAAGAATTCCAGTCCCATGGTCAAGTTTGTCACAGAAGAGAGTGGAACAACTTCTTAAATGGGCGTATTACAGTTTTTATTTCAGGCCAGTTTATATATTTTCTACATTGATGAAAATAAAATCTTTAGACGAACTTTTTAGATATATAAAAGTAGGTTTCCGTATGTTGATGCACTATTTTTATACTGATGTTAAGATTACAAAACATTTACCTTGGGTTAAAAAACTTGCTCATTTAAAAATATACGATGAGAGAAAAACATCATATGATGTAACATCTACAAAAGATAAAAAGGTTTTTGTTGTTATACCGACTTATAACGAAAATGAAAACATAATTCACCTTGTAAAAAAAATATTTGTCTTTTATCCGGATGTAAAGATAGTTATCTGCGATTCTTCTGATGGAGATACTGAGTTGTTTTTGGACAGGTTAAAATCTATTTATTCCAACAATGTTGAGGTTATAAAAGTTCAAAAATATAGTTATGGTAATGAACGAGGCCGTGCAATTAAAGAAGGATTCAAATATGCTTTGTCTAACGGTGCGGATGTCATAATAGAGATGGATTCAGATTTGTCACATGATCCAGAATACATAAAAGAATTTTTGATATGGATTAAAGAATACGATATAGTAATTGCTTCACGATATGTGAACGGTGGAAAAGAAGTTGGAAGAAGTATTCTTAGAAAAATTTTGAGTTATTTAGCAAATATTTATATTAGATACAGTTTAGGTATTAAAGATATCTTTGATTGTACTTCAGGTTTCAGATGTTATAGAAGAGATGCGTTGGAACAAATCGGTATAGAATGTATTAAAGCAGTAGAAGGTACCGCAGCACTTATTGAAATTTTGTATAACGCAGTTGAGAAAAAACTGAAAGTTAAAGAAATACCGTTTGTTTATTATGAAAGATTTTATGGTAAGTCAAATTTTACAATTAAAACATTGATTGATAGTTTGAGGTTAGTTTTTTCTTTACCCCAAACATTGAAGAGATAGTTAAAAGAGGAAAAAATGAATACAATTGACAAAATACAATCTTTTGTTTCAGTATTAAAAGCAAAATTCTTTAATAAAAGAATACCTATAGCTGTAAGAATAGAACTTACGAACCGTTGTCCTAACAGATGTGTATATTGTAACATTTGGAATGCTAAAATGGTTGAACCGTCTAAAGAAGAAATTTTTTCTTTGTTAAGAGAACTTAAAGAACTTGGGACAAAAAAAGTTTCGTTTAGCGGTGGAGAACCAATGTTAAGACCTGATATTGGTGAAATAATTACTTATTGTAAAACACTTGGGATATCACCAGAGATGAACACATCGGGTATCTTGGTTTCTAAAAGAATAAAAGAAATTTCATCTCTTGATTTGATAAAAATAAGTATTGATGGCCCTGAAGATATACATGATTTTATAGTTAGAAGAAAAGGTTCTTATAAAGAAGCAGTGTCAGCTTTGGAGACAATAACTTCATACTGGATAAAAACAGTTATTACTACTACGATAACAAAATATAATATCAACCATTTAGACCATATTATTGATTTAGCAAAAAGGTATAATTGTTTTGTTGCATTTCAGCCAGTAAAAAAAATGGTTTATAGCGGAGTTGAAGTTGATAATCTTTTGCCTGATATAGAAGAATATAGGCAAGCAATACAAAAACTTATTAATCTTAAACTTTCTGGAAATGGTTATATGAGGAACTCTTTAGCAGGACTTAAACATATTTATTATTTTCCAAACTATCCTAAACTAAAATGTGCAGCTGGTAGGTTGTTTATGATAATAGATGTTGATGGTACAGTTTATCCTTGTGATCGTGTAGATTATGAATACAAAGGAAGTTTACCAAATTATAAAGAAGTAGGGTTAAAAAATGCAATAAATATGTTGCCTGAAGTAAATTGTAGCGGTTGTGGTTTTTGTGGTGCGTTAGAGCTAAGTTTTCTATTAAATTTTAGAATCAGTGGTATTACAACAATACCGAAATTAATAAAATGAAAGAAAAAATTTTTAAGTTTGTAAAACAAGTTTTTCCTTGGATAGTTACTATAATATCCTTTGTATTTGTTTTGAAAGGGATAGATTATAAAGAATTGTTTAATGTTTTGTCTAAAATTGATGTTTCAGTATTAACCTTTGCTTTGTTAAATACTGTTATTTTCACTCTTTATATCTGTGTTTACAAATTTAAATCTATATTAAAATTTTTAGGTTATGATGTACCATTTGAAGATGTACAGGTGATAAAATTAGGTGTTTTACCAATGAAAACTTTTATGCCGTTGAAAATTGGCGAGTTTATCCGCGCAGTGTATTTAAACAAAAAATATAATGTTCCGTATCGTTTAGGTGTGTATTCCATTGTTTTAGGATATTTACTTCGTATGATAGTTTTAGGAATTTTTGTTATTGCAAGTGTGGTCTCTTTTAACAACTATATGTTATGGTTTGCGATAATTTTTCTTTTGCTTTGTTTATTAGCGGTTTTGTTTAAAGATTTAAAATTGTTGTTATATTCTTTGTTGTTTGAACTGTCTTTGATTTTTAACTATTTTATAGTGTTAAAATCTTTATCAGTAAATGTTTCTTTTTTAGATTTTTTCACTTATATCCCTCTGATGCTTTTTTTGGAAAGTTTACCTATAAGTATATATGGTTTTGGTGTTAGAGAAAGTTTGTTTGTTTTATTATTAGGTAAAAATATTGGTATAGAAAAAGCAGTTGTTTGTGGCCTAACAGGTTCGTTTATGAACAGTGTTGTACCTTTGCTAACAAGTTTGTTTTTTGTATTACCATTTGCAAAAAAATTTTTTAATAGCGAGACAAAATATGAACTTTCAGTTGTTAAACAGATATAAAGTTGCACTAAGATATATTTTTAGGGAAGAAAAAGTTGAAGCATTCCCTTTAGAGTTAGTAGTTGAGTTGACTAACAGGTGTAATATGAATTGTACAATATGTCCAAGAGATAAGATGGAAAGGCCAATAGGAGATATGGATTTTTCATTGTTTAAAAAAATTGTTGATGAACTAAAAGGTAAAACAGAGATGTTTGACTTATGTTTTGCTGGCGAGTCGCTTTTACATAAAGATGTTTTTGAGATGATAAAGTATGCAAGACAAAATAATATAAAAACTTTTGTGCAAACAAACGCTATGGTTTTGGATAGAATTATGTCTGAAAAATTAATAAATTCAGGGTTAGACCTGCTTGTTTTAAGTATAGATGCTGTAAGTGAGCAAGTTTATAATTTGATTCGTCGTGGGGGAGATTTTTATAAAGTTGTGAAAAACGCTGAAGAATTTTTAAAAATAAAAAATCTTAATGGTAAAAAACCATATACTATTGTTCAGATGGTTTATACTGAATATAACAAAAACGAAGTAAAAGATTTTTATCATTATTGGATAAAAAAAGGTGCTGATGCTGTACGGATAAAACCTTTTAACAGTCGTGCTGGGTTAGTATCTTTTGGCGAGATAAAAAAACAAGAATTACCTTGTATACGTTTATGGCGAGGTATGGCAGTTTTTTGGGATGGCAAAGTTGTCCCTTGTTGTATGGACTATAAAGGTAAATATGTATTAGGCGATGTTAGTAAAGAAAAAATTCTGGATATATGGAATTCTGAAAAAATGGTGTATTTAAGAAAGTTGCATACATCAGGCGAGGTAAAAAATAACGAACTTTGTAAAAATTGTGAAGGGTACAAAGCAGGTATAGTAAAAACCTTAGGTAGTGTGTTCTTTGATGCTGTAACAATAAGGAAACTTGCTCCTGTGTGGAACAAAAATGGTAGCCGCAGGCTTCAGCCTGCGATGACTTTTGAAATAAAAAAGAGGTAGAGAAACAATGATATTAGATGCACAACTTTATCTACAACGACGTAAAAAAAATTTGTTAACAAAATATAGGTTAAGACGAAGGATTGAAAAAGTAGTTGAGATGGTACAAAAATATAAAAATGGTAAAGATGGCTTAAAAGTTTTAGACATAGGCGCTGCTGACGGAACAATGCTTTATGTACTAAAACAAAAATTTGATTTATCTTCTGCTGTAGGTATAGAACCTAATGAAGGATTAATATCAGCAAAGGTTAGTAATGATATTGAACTTATTCATGGCTGTGGTGAAAATTTACCTTTTAAAGATTCTTATTTTGATATAGTAATTATTTCAGCAACGATAGAACATGTAAAAGATCCACAATTGGTAATTAAAGAAACCTACAGAGTTCTTTCAAAAAATGGTTTGGTTATAATAATAACAGTAGTCCCTTGGTTAGATAAGTTAGCAGAGAAGTTTCATATATTTCCAAAATCTTTACACAGACATTTTCATAGGTTTAATTTAAAACAGCTTAGAGATTTGCTTAACCATAACAGGTTTAAAATTTTAGAATTAAACAAGTTTGCTTTACCATCTTCAGGGTTGATACCGTTTGATAGTGAGATAGAAAAAATTTTAAACCGCATAGGAATAAACTTCATAATGACATACGAATTAGCAGTGGGTATGAAATTATGAGAACAAAATTAATGATTTTAATAATCGTTGCATTGGTTACATTTGGTAATACTTTAATGAACAGTTTTATTTGGGACGATGTTATATTTTTAAGAGATGATCCTTATATAAAAATTAGTAATCCATTGTTTTTTTTAAAACCTGATTATTGGATAAAATATTTTAGAGGTACACCGGGAAGGTATAGACCGTTGAGGTCAATACTATTTTCAATTGAATATCGTCTTTGGGGTTTGAACCCTATGTTTTATCATTTAAGAAACATTGTTTTGCATACAATTGTTGTAGTTTTAATATTTTTGTTTTTGAAAAAATGGGTTTTCTTTGACAACGAACGGTTAGCGTTTTTAACTTCGTTAGTTTTTGCGGTACATCCGGTTCATGTAGAATCAGTCGCGTGGATAAAAAATTGTACTGATATCTTTTGCTTAATTTTCTTTATTTTAAGTTTCCATTTTTTCCTTAAATCGCAAGAAAGTATGTCACAGTCCCGCAAACTGCGGGATTGCGGCTACCGTGATGATGGGGATGGGGATACGCAGGCTAAAGCCTGCGACTACCATAATAACACAGCGGAATCGCAATCTGAAGCCTGCGGCTACCATGATAATGTGGTAGGTGTACCCTTCAGGGTGCGAAAGAAGGTAGTTCTATCTGTTGTTTATTACATATTAGCGATTGTTTTCTATATACTAAGCGTTCTTGCTAAAGAGATGGGGGTGACATTACCTGTTGTAATTCTTGCATATTTATGGATAGTGAGGAAGGAAAAGAATTTAGTAAAAAACTTAATAAAACTTTCTGGATATATTGTTTTGTTGATAGCAGTGTTTATCTATAAAGTTTTTGTCCTTGAACCCGAAGCACCACTTACTGTTGAGATAAGTTATATAATAAAAACTTTCGGCGAGTATGTCCAGATTTTGCTCTTTCCGTTTAATCTCTGTGCTGAGAGAAATCTTGGTAAAGTTATGTCGTTTTTTGAACCTACATTTTTGTTAGGAATTTTTAGTTTGATAGTTATAACTTTGATATTTGTTTATATAAAAAATTTAAGGTTTCCTTTAGCATTTTTTATGATAACTATATTACCTGTGTTGAACATAATTTATCTTGTAGGTAGACCACTTGCTGAACAACGTATGTATATTCCATCATTAGGTTTTTGTATGGTTTTAGGATATATTTTTGACCGTATGTGGGAGGAGAAACTGACACAAAAAATTTTTGTCCTTCTTGTTGCTTTGTATGCTATAGTTGCAATTGACAGAAATTTTGATTGGCGAGATCCAATTACATTTTGGGAAAAAACACTTTACCAGACAGGTAGTCCACGGGCATTTTTAAACCTTGGTGAAGCATATTTAAGTATTGGCGATAACGAACTTGGAATAAGAGTTTCAAAACAAGCGCTCAGGTATGACCCATCTTTTGTAGGTGCGTTAGCAAATATCGGTATTGGATATATGAAATTAGGTGAGAAAGAAAAAGCGTTAGAGTGTTTTTATAAATCGTTGATGATGCAACCTTACGATGCAAACAATTATGTAAACTTTGCAGTTGCTTTACTTGAGCAAGGTCATCTTGAAGAAGCAAAAAAAATTTTGGAGAAAGGTTTACAGCTTGATGACAAAAACGCACTTTTACATTATACTCTTGGTAATGTTTATGCACAACTTAAACATTTTGATAAAGCAGCAGAGCATTTTAAAACGGCGATGTTCTTAAATCCTGACTTAAAGATAGCAGAAAGGAATTATAAACAAGCATTGTTAGATATGCAACATATGCAGCAAAAGAGTAATTAAAAATGAAAAAAATTTTGTATTACACAATAGTTATAATTGTTGCAATTTTGCCGTATATAAACTCGTTAAAAAATCCGCTTGTATGGGACGATGTTGAACTTATATTTAACGACCCGAATATAAAAGAATTAAAAAATATACCAAAATTTTTTATGAGCAGATATTGGCGAGAAGAGTTCCCTTCAAGAAAAAATACTTATAGGCCGCTAAGAGCTGTTAGTTTTACAATTGATTATGCAATATGGAAGAAGAACAGTTTTGGATACCATCTTACAAATCTTATTTTGAACACAATAGCAGTGTTGTTAACATTTATTTTTGCAAAAATGGTTTCCAATTCGGATATAATTGGTTTGATTACAGCAATTGTTTTTGCTACATTACCAGTCCATGTTGAAACAGTTAGTTGGGTGAAAAACCGTGGCGAGATTATGTGTTATATATTTCTTATTTCTTCTTTAATTATGTCATTGCGAGCGTTAGCGAAGCAATCTCTTTTTTATTATCTTCAGTCTCTTATTTGTTTTGTTCTTGCGTTGATGTCAAAAGAGAACGCTGTGATTTTACCTATTGTGATGTTGTTCTGTTCTATTTTAATCTATCTAACAACTTCAAAGGAAAACAGGAGTTGGTTAAAATTTGTTCTTTTTGTAATTCCTTATTTTCTTATTCTTGGTAGTTATACAATATACAATTTTACAAACTTTAAAATGGAGATAGGAAATACTTGTAGTGTATCAATTTTTTCAAAAGATGCGCTTATAATTCCTGCGACTATATCAGAATATATAAAAATTCTTTTATGGCCATTCCCGTTGAATCCTGAGCGAGATATTGATGTGCCACAAAGAATTATATCATCATCTTTAGGTATAACACTTGTGGTTGTAATACTTGCAATAGTTTTGTTAAACTATGAATTGAAGACTAAGAATTTGTTTGGTTACGGTTTTGCGATATCTTTTGTAATCATTACTTTGCTCCCTGTAGCGAACATAATAAATCTTGAAGGAAGACCTATCGCTGAACAACGGCTGTATTTACCTTCGTTTGGTTTCGCTTATATTATAGGACTTATATTTAGTTCTTTGTTGACACAGCCCTGCAAGTTGCGGGATTGCGGCTACCATGATGATGGAAATACGCAGGCTAAAGCCTGCGGCTACCATGATAATCCGGTAGCCGCACCCTTTATCCCGCAATTTGCGGGATTCAGGGTGCGTAAGATTATAACATTAAGTATTTTGTTGACAATAGTTTTATTTAACGGCCTTATGTCGTTTGCAAGGAATTACGACTGGGCTGATATGAAAAGTTTGTTAGAGAAAGCGGTTATTGCATCACCGTTTAACGCACGTGCAAAAGTTAACTTAGCACAAACATATCGCCATTTAGGTGAGCATGAAAAAGCTATTGAGATATTGGAAGCACTTTGTGAACTCGTACCTGATTATACAAACGGGTTGTTAGCTTTAGGACGGTGTTATGAAGAAGTAGGGAAATATCAATCGGCAATAGAGACTTATGAGAAGGTTTTGAAGACGAACCCGAATTCTTTACAAGCATTGAACTCTCTCGGTAACTTATATTTTAAAACTGGACAATATTCTCTTGCAGTAGAAACATATAAGAAAGCGTTAAAAATTTCACCTAACTCTGTCCAACTGAGGTACAACTTAGCAGTTGCGTATGAAAAAATGAAAGATTTTGATAACGCAATAAATGAATACAAACTTGCTGCTGAACTTTCTAAAGATAAAAGTCAGTATTACACACTTATTGGTATGATTTACGAAAACAAGAATGAGGTTGACAAAGCAATAGAAGCGTATAAGAAAGCTATAGAGTTTGAGCCAGATTATGCAATTGCAATGTATAATTTAGGCATGTTGTCAGCAAGGACAGGTAATTATAAAGAAGCGTTGGATTGGTTTTTAAAAGTTGAGAAGAATTTGCCTGCACATATTGACAATTTGAACAATATTGGTATTATATACGATATTCTTGGTGATACAGAGGAATCAATTGCGTATTTCAACAAAGCAATTTCTATAAATCCGAACGAGCCAAAAGCGTATTACAACCGTGCGCAGGTGTATCTCAAACTTGGGAAAAAAGATTTAGCAAAACAAGATTTAGCCAAAGTTTTACAACTTGAACCAAAAAATGTCAATGCAAAAAAATTGCTGACGAGGATATAAGGAGGTGTGTTATGGCTTACAAATTTTCAGCGATTTTAGAAAAAGAAGGTAAATTGTATACAGCTTTATGTCCTGAGGTAGATATAGCAAGCCAAGGGGAAACAGTAGAAGAAGCACTTAATAACTTAAAAGAAGCGGTTGAGCTTTTTTTAGAAACTGCTTCTGAAGAAGAAATTACAGAAAGATTAAGTGGTGTAGCACCGTTAGTTACAACTATAGAGGTAGGTAAATGAAACTTCCTGTGGTTTCAGGTAACGAAGTAATAAAAGCTTTAATGAAAATAGGATATAAACAAGTCAGACAGAAAGGAAGTCATGTTGCATTGCAGAAAATTGTGGAGAATAAAACAAAAACCGTGATTGTTCCGTTGCATAAAGAATTAACCAAAGGAACATTACGCTCTATAATTAGACAAGCAGGTTTGACAGTAGAAAAATTTATAGAGTTGTTAGAAAAATAAAAAATGAAAAAGAATGGTCAGCAAAAAATAAATAACGGGTTAAAAAATTTGGTAGGCGCACCCTTCAGGGTGCGAAATATTTATTTATCGTCCCGACAAGGTCGGGACGGCTACCGAGATGATGTGGTAGACGCACCGTTTATCCCGCAATTTGCAGGATTGCGGCTACAAATAAATTTTGAATAAAATTATGAATAAAGAAAAAGTTTTGTGGGAAAATAGCAAGAGGTTAATATTGTTGGGTGTCATTTTGTTTTTCTATAACACAGTCTTTAGCCAGCAGAATATAAATCTATCTGCGGAGATAAAGAATCTTAAAAGTAAAGATTTGAATAAAAAACTTGCTGCAATTGATAAAATTGGTAAATCAAGAGATAAAAGATACACTGCTGAGTTGGTTAAGGAGTTGAGAGTTCAAAAGAATCCACAAGTAAAAGCAAAGATTGTAGAAGCTCTTGGGAACACAAAAGATGATGAATTTGTATCTGAACTTACTTTTGTGGTTAAAGACAAGAAAGAAGATTTAACAGTAAGAGAAACAGCAGTGATTTCCTTAGGTAATATTGGGACAAGTAATTCAGTTGATACTTTAACAAATATTGCAAAGGATGAAAATGAGGATATCAATTTAAGATTAGCAGCAATTGAAAGTTTGGCAAGGTTTATAAATAATAAAGTTTTTGATACATTGGTAGATTTGAGTAATGATAGAAATCCGTTGGTTAGGAAAACATCTGTTGGGTTTTTATACCATGGTTTTTATTATATACATCAAAAACAAGTGGATGGTATATTAAGAAAAATGTTGGATGATGAAAACGAAGAGGTGCGGTTATCAGCAAGGATGATTTTAGAAGAGGTTGAAAAAAGGAATAAGTAGGCAAAACATATGAGTAGTAAGAAATTAAATAAAATGAAATTACAAAACAAAGGGTTTTCAGTAGATAGGAAATTTTTGCTCTTGTTTACAATTTGTATTTTAATTTTTGCTGTGAATGATGTTTTTTCTGACTTCTGGTGGGGCAACAGAATGAATTTACAAGAGCAAAAAGGAATTGAAGGTTATGACAATTCAGGTTTTGATGATTTAGGTACTTTAGGAAATGCTAATACTGGAGATAGAGTAGGGATCTCGTTTACTGCACAAGTTTCTTCCGGTGTGCAGAGAGTTTTGATACCTGTTGTGCAGAATAATAATAATGATAACGGTACAGTGGGTATACAGTTGCAGGTGACAGTGAGAGCTGATGCTTCTGGTGGTTCTGTTGCTACATATCCTTCAGACAGTGTAATTTTAGCAACAGGAACTGTAACTTATGGCACATACCGTGGAATTGTTTGGGCAGATGTAAATGTTGCAGGGACAGGACAGACACAGGCAGGTAATGTTTATTGGATAGTGGTACAGGATTTGCTTACTGCGAGCCAGCATAAAAAACTTGTTGGTGGCTCTCCAGTAAATTATTTTTATCCTACTGATATGAAGGACGATGTAGATGATCCGAATGATCAGGATACAGACCAAAATTTGGGTTATAAATTTTTTGATCAAGATAATCCAGCTAGGGGTTGGATAGATCAAAATTTTACTCCAATATTCCTTATCCAATATACAAATGGTACCTGGCAGGGAAATCCTTATTATTGTTTGGATACATATGATGGAGCAGCACCGAACTATGTCAGTAGAACAGCATTAATACCTTTGCGGGCAATATACAGTTCTACAGCAGGGAATTATTCTCACAGGGGTGGACAGTTGTTTATTCCACAAGAAGATATTTATTTAAACAAGGTAAAAATTATTGCAAAAACAGAAGGTGGTGCTCCTGGACAACCATTACAGATAAGAATCGTTAGAGTAAGTGATGGTGCTATAGTATTAAGTACAACGACAGTAGCAGCAAGTGGGAATTATACTTCATGGACAGAGTTTGAGGCAACTTTTGATGGTACTATTCTTTATGCTGGGATACAGTATAGATTAGAATTTATGTGTCCTGGTGGAAGCGCTACGGTTTATTGGCGGGTTTTGACAATGGGAACTCAGGTGGTAAATACTAACACTGCCTATGGTCATCCGAACCCGTCCACACCGCATTATTTAACTGGATTTCAGAGTGATGGTACCAGTTTAGGGAGGTTTGTTTATACAACTGATGGTGGAGTAACTTGGTCAGCGGAAGCTATAACTACTGTGAATAATAATGGTGCTCTTGGGACTAGAACCACAAATCCTGGGTATTGTGATTTACATTTCCGACTTTATTGTGACCAGACACCACCTAATGGTAGTATTGTTGAGCCGGATCCAACACAAAAAACTTGGAGGAAATCATTGCCTGTTATTTCTGGAACTGCTTATGATAATGTAAGAGTTCATTCAACAAAAGGTGCTTGGTTGTTTATAAAAGATAATACTTATAACAAATATTGGACTGGAACATATACAGGAACAGGTGATTATGGTTGGGCAGATTATACTGGTGGTGAAGAAAATAATCTTGCGAATTGGATTTCTACAGGTGTTGTTGGTGGTGTTTGGCAGTTGTTTACTACAACTTCACCTCCATCTGTTGGGACCAATCGTCCAGTGTATTTAAGACATGATAGAGAATATACGATTTATGTTCGGATAATGGATGCTGGTTGGAACTTTTCTGTTTCTACTTATACTGCTGTTTTCTCTTTTGATTTATACCAAGCTGGCCCACCTGAAAGGCCTGATTCAATTTGTACTTATCCAAAAAATAATCTTGTCGGCGCTACACCATATCCTTTTTTTGGTGATATAAGTGAGGTAAGAGGTACTGCGAGAGATAACGATCGTGGAACTGTACAATTTGTTAGATGGTTATTATGGCGGCAAGATGGTTGGTGGTGGGACGGGTCAACATGGCAAAGTCCTTCAACTTTTCCAAATGATCCTGCAAACTGGTTAACTGCGTTAAGAATACCGAAAGGAGCAGGACCTGCTAACCCGTATGCTGATATTGAATGGTACAACAACACACTTGTTCCACCTAAGTCAGCAATGACAGATGGAACAACATATTATATTTGTTCTCGTGCAGAAGATGCTGTAAAGAATGCTTTAGGAAGTTGGGATCCAAACTTAGAAATTGTTCGTTCAACTGTAGCTTTTAGATGGGATACAGGAATACCATATTCTACATTTACATATCCTACAGGTGGAACACCTGGTAATCCTACTTTGATACCTTCTGTACCACCACCGTTTACTGGTGAAATGTCTGACTCACTTTCAGGTATAGATAATTACGACCCTGCTTTAGGTGCTGCGGTACAAGTTGCAGTGCAAAGGTTGTCAGACGGGTTTTATTGGACCGGTGCTGATTTTACTAATACAAACGGTGTACCACATTGGAACGATGCTACAGTATGGCAATCTTCCTGGACATGGCAGTTCCCGGGAAGTTTTGCAAGTGGTAAGTATTTGTTATTATGTCGTGCAAGAGATAAAGCAAAGAATATACAAAATGTGTTCAATATCTGGCAGTCATCACAGACAGTTGAAGTTGATGCAGACGCACCTGTTACTGCTATAACTTTACCGTCTGTACACAATAGGTATTACAAAGAGATGCCAACTATTTCTGGTACTGCTGCTGATAACAAACAAGGTTCAGAAATATATGTCCGTGTGACAGACCTTACCCAAGGGACAACTTATTGGTCAAGCGTGCTTAACAACTGGGTTAATTATTCAACATGGAACTATGTCTCTTGGGGTTCACCATGGACATTAAGCGGTGTTAATTTTATAGCAAACCACAAATATCGTGTTGAATGTTATGCAAAAGATGCTGCAGGTAATGTTGAATCACTTCCTGGCTCACCGCCTACTACAAGGTCATTAGATTTTTATTTTGACCCAACAAAACCTGCTTCAACAGTGACAGTTCCTACTGATGGGCTTATAACAAATTCTATCTCAGTGATCCAAGGAACTTCTAATAATGATAGGAAACCATCAGTTGAAGAAGAAGCTGGTATGAATGACGATTATGGTGTGCAGGTACAAGTTACTCGTGGTGATGATTCGTTAGTGTGGAACCAGAATAGTTTAACTTGGGATGGTGATATAACAGCAGAGACATCTTGGAATACAGCATCAAAAGTAGGTGGTGTGTGGACAAACTGGGAATGGACACCTGCTGCACAAATGTTTGATTTAGGCGCTGATACATTTAGAATCTTTAGGATACGTTCTCGTGCACGAGATAAAGCATATGATAAATACAACCAGATGACAGGTAACAGAGAGTTTAATACTACTTCTGATTATCCTGGAAGTTATAAAACAATTGTTTATGACCCTACACTACCTACTTCTTTGATACAATACCCAGGTGTTGGAGATACAAGGTTAAAAATTGATAGTTTGTTCACAATCTCAGGTACTTGTCAGGACAACTATCGTATGAAAGCATCAGCAGGTGTTGAGTTTAACATATGGCGTGTAGGTTCGTCATATTTCTATAACGGTACTGGATGGCAAGATGCAGGTTCTGTTGATGCAGCACAGAACCAATGGGTTCCTATTGAGTCATTTACAGGTAATTATTCGTATACTTTCTATACAGTTTACTTCTCTTCTGACGGTGTAAACTGGCAGATAAGAATTTCTTCAGACCAGTTCACTGATGGGCAACAATATCAAATTCGTACTCGTGCAAGAGATGCTGCTGGGAACTACGATGTTGCTTTATCAACAAGGTTGTTCACTTGTGACAGAACACCACCTGTTGCATATTTAGGTTTACCTCCGAACAATTCTTACAGAAACGATGCTACATTGACTACAATTTCTGGAACTTGTACTGCACCGCCTGATATGCCAGCAAGTGTTGATTATTTAAAGTTTAAACTTTACTATAGCACAGGCGGACCTAATTCAACTTTCTTCTGGCAACATATATCTCCTACTGAAGGACAATGGACAAAGACAGACCCTGGCTGGCAGGTTGTATCAAACCTTGATGGTTATTCACCACAGAATTGGTATTATACAAACTCTGCGCTAAGTTTCACAAGTGATTACAGATACAATATTGATTTACAAGCAATTGATAAAGCAGGAAACCAACAGGTATTCAACTATGGTTTCTGGTATGATATTACAAAACCTACTACTTCTATAACAATGCCGTATCAAGCAGTACATACTGCATTACCTACGATTTCAGGTTATGCTGGCGATGCAACTGCTGGCTTTACTGCGAACAATGGTGATGATTCTGTCCAGATAAGGATTGCATCTTCAGCTGCAACTGGGTTTGACAGATACTGGACAGGCAGTGGTTGGACTTCTGACCCGAACACATGGCTTAATGCTGAAGAATATGTTCTTTCACCGAATAACAACACAATTTTGTGGAGAAGATGGACTTTACCTACTTGGGAACCTGATGTGGATTATCAGATTAACGTTCGTGCAAAAGATAGGTCAGGTCCTAACGCTCAATACTCTTCTGTCTATTCTACATTCACTTTCAGGATTGACAATGTCGGTCCTGAAACATTCATACAGAAGCCTGGTGCTGATGATAGAAAACTGAACTTTAATTATAACCTTGGTGCTACTTTAGCAACTATATCAGGTACTGCAAGAGATGCTTCAAGCAATCTTTCAAAAGTAGAACTAATGATTCGTGATTTGACACGTGGTGCAACATACTGGTCTGCATTTTTACAACAATGGGTAGATTATAGTACTTATGGTGTATATGCAACACTAACTTCAGTTGGACCTCCAGGTACTGATATTACTTGGTATTATGCAATGCCGATATCACAGTTGACAAGTGGGAATAAATATGAAATTACAGCACGTGCATATGATTTCCCTGGTAATGTTGACGCTACACCACAGACAAGGACAAATATTTTGGTTGATTTCACAAAACCAGAATCAGTTGTGAACCTACCACAAGAAAATCAAGTTGTAAAATATGGTTTCACAACAATTACGGGTACTGCAACAGACCCTGCTGACCCGTCAGGTAATCGTAGCGGTCTTTATTCGTTGAGAATTCGTATTATTAAAGTATCTCCACCGCCAGTACTTTATTGGTGGGACGACGGAACTGGCCTTGGTTGGAAATCAGACCCACCTGCCTCAGCTGACCAGTATCCTTTAATTCCGTATGCAAACTGGATTGAAGACCCGCCAGGTTCAGGTATATACAGATGGTCGTATAACTTTACAGGTTCTTGGACCGATAATGCTCAGTATACAGTAGAAGTTTTAGCACGTGACGATTCTCGTGATCCAACAGAAGTTGCTGATACTGGGAACACAAAATGGTCTTCTTTAAGAACATTCTATTATGATGAAACACCGCCAAGGTCAAGAGTTACAAATGTCTCTGCATATATGAATTCTTTACCTACAATTTCAGGTACTGCAGATGATGATTTGAACACATATTCTTTACGTCGTGTAGATGCTGTTAAGATAAACATCCAGCGTATTGAACCAACACCTTTAAGAGTATGGTCTGGAAGTGCTTGGGTTGATAATCCAACAGATCCGTATGCGGATATATACTGGCGTAATTGTTATTTTGTTGGTTCTTCAAGTGGTGATTTTACTTATCCTACTGGAAGTGATACTATTCCAACCTGGGAACATGGACATAAGTATCAAATTATAACAAAAGCAGTTGATAGAGCGGGGAATTATCAGGTTGTGTTGAACACAATAACATTTATTTATGATGTGTATCAAGCACCGCCAAGTGAAGCACCGGATACTTTGATACTAAATCCAGCAAACGATTTTCATACAAACAATACTGCTGCACTTGCTACAATTTCAGGTACTGCGTATGACAACCCGCCTGTCGGTAAAGTAAAAACTGTGAGATTTCTTTTGTACAAATTTGTAGGAAATACAACCTATTATTGGGGTGGTGTGACCTGGGTTTCAGGTGATTTACCACCGTTAGAAAACTGGATCTCAGCAGAACCAATTGATGGCAGTTTTGATTTTTATCAAGAAGGATGGTTTTATGATGCATATTCCCGTGGTGTTGATTGGACACCGAATATAGTTCATTATATTACTGCAAGAACGCAGGACCAAGCTGGTAACTGGGAACAACAGCCTGGGTATCAATCTGAAAATTCAACATACACTTTTGTCTATGATACATTAAAACCTACTGCTACAATAACTTATCCTTTAAACAATGGATATATTTCACAAACTGGTAAAATTCAAGGTACTGCACAAGATTCTTATCCAGGTAAGATTGATAGTGTGAGTTATGTAAAAGTAAGAATAAAAGATTTAGCGTATACCTCAACATATTATGTTTCTGGCAGTTGGATTGAGACAACTGCAGAAAATGCTTGGAATAATGTCTCTTATTTAAGCACAGCAGGGACTTATTGGATGTTAAACGATACACCATGGTCCGATGGTAAAACATATGAGATAAATGTAAAATGTCGTGATAAAGCAGGCAACTGGCAGATAGTATATTCTACTGCAACAAATGTTAAGGCGGACTTCACAGCACCTATATCAACTATTACAGTACCATCAAACAATAGTGAGTATTTCACCGATACATTACCAACAATCTCTGGAACATTTAGTGATGCTGCGCCCGGTAAGGTTGGTAGTGTAAAGATACAGATTAAATGTATTGACCCGTCAAGTTCGTTATATAACAAGTATTGGTCAAAATCCTCTGGTGTAAGTGGTACAATTGATGATTGGGTTACAACACCGGTTTGGCTTGAGACAAACTTAATTTCTGCAACATCAACCTGGTGGTATGACGCAACAGGTATAGTTTGGGATGCAACAGTTTCTGGTATAAACTATGCTGTCTTCTGTTATGCAGTTGATGAAGCGTTGAATCAGCAGACGCCTGCTGTACAACATAACTTCAAGATGCGTGTAACTGCGCCACAGACAAATATAACAAAACCTGCCTTAGGTGATCCATATTATCCAACAAACCTTTCATATTGGACTCCGAACCAAATTGAAGGTACAAGGAATGCTTATACTACTTCTGTCTATGTTTCTATAAAAGAAGAGAAGACAGGGTATTATTGGTATGGTTCGTCATTCTCAGCACCTGCTGGTGTTGAGAACTGGCTTGATGCAGATGAATATGCCTCTGGTGTATGGAGATACGTTTTTAGTGTTAACCCATGGGTTGATGGTTCATCTTATACTATAAGAAGTCGTGGTTATGGCCCTGCTGGTTGGGAGGAAGCATATTATACTTTGCCATCAAGGAAATTCTTGTATGATGTAACAAATCCAGTTGCAGGTGTTTCTTTACCTGAGAATACAAAGTATTATCAAACATTGACTACTATCTCAGGTACTGCTTCAGACCCAGCACCAACTGATGGTTTGGCAAGTGGTGTTTCAGAAGTAAAAGTTGCAATAAGGAAACAAGAAGGTGTTGATTATTACTACTGGTCTGTTTTGGAATCAACTTGGGTTTTAGGTGGGATAACACCTGCTGAGGTTAATTTTAACACAACAACATTTTCAGCAGGCATTTGGTGGATAAATATCTCATCACCAATCTGGCAGGATGGAAAACAATACAGGATTTATGCAAGAGTGAAGGATAATACAAATACAGGAAACTTAAGTAGTGTTGTTTTCAACGACTTTATCTTTGATGTTTCGTCACCAACTGCAAAAATTACTACATTAGTTAACAATGGTGTCTATTCTTCTTTAACACAGATTACAGGTACAGCATTTGATTCTATAGGTGTTGGTGGTAATGCTGGACTTTTAGATAAAGTTCAGGTTCATATTGAACGTCCAGCACAAGGTGGTTATCCATTAAGATACTGGGATGCTGTAAACAAAAGATGGGATGCTTCACAACCAAAAGAAGCAGAGATATATTGGGGTACTGCAACAATACATATATCAAATGTGTCAGCGTCATCATGGACATTTACAAACTTACCCTCTGCTTCAGACTGGACACATAATTTTGTTTACATAATTCGTTGTCGTGCAAAAGACCAAGCGTTGCCTTCTGGTAATACACAACAGGTATTTGTTGTTGGCGAATCATCGTTTACAATAATCTGGGATAACCAACCGCCGATAGTTTCAATTACTTCGTATGAAGATCCTGACGGTAACGGAAGAGTTAATCCTGGTGTTGATGGTTGGCTTATACAAGGTCAAGCGGTTGATACACCTGCTGGGATACCAAATGTCGCTAATATAAAGCTCAGGATTGCTCGTATTGAAGGAAATACAACTTATTATTGGACAGGTACAGCATGGTCTACTACAGAGTCAGAGTTCACACCGGATAGTTATATTTCTCCAAACTGGGATTATACATTTACTGATGTAAATCAGCTTATCTCTGATCAAGTTTACAAAATTTATGTTCGTGCAATAGATAATGCTATTCCACCAAATGTAGGTTCCTTTGGTA